>Ga0181612_149930_pt1 | contig 77895 bp, 26 predicted proteins | sample HoacroProtozoa21_FD_119630 | JGI IMG/M metagenome (GOLD analysis project Ga0181612, IMG submission 119630) | Hoatzin crop microbial communities from Cojedes, Venezuel. Combined Assembly of Gp0051906, Gp0051904, Gp0051908
TGTTCTCTAGACCCTTCATCAACTTCATTTCCCTTCTCTAGACACGCTCCAGCACCTCAATGTCTTTCTTGTACTGAGGGGCCCAAAACCCAACACAGTATTCAAGGTGTGGCCTCACCAGCGCTGAGTCTGAAAAGTCCTGAAAGTCTTGAGGGAAATAGCTGATCATATGCTCAAAATATACAACTCTGCCAAAATTTCAGTCTACTACAGTTTGGAAAACAACAAATACTCAAGAATGTTACAAGCATGTGAATAAAACAACCCTTAGAAATGGAAAAAGGCATGGTCTTTTTTTAATTAAAAGAGTTCATGTGTTCATATGCAAACAGTTGTACCTAGTCTGAGACCTACTTACCTTTTAAATACAGCTAACCTCAGCACCAATTTAGGAAAGAAAAAAATTGAAAGCTCAGTAGAAATTTGCATTAAGCAAATTAGTAAGCAAATTGTTTCAAAAAGTTACTAAGTAGATAAATTGAAGAAGAGATTAATAGTATACAAGCCCAAGGAGAATTAGTTTCTGGCAATAAATTATAGATTTCATCAAGTACATGCTAGCACATCTATTTCTCTCAAGCTTTGGCAAGATCATCAACCATATCTTATCCTGCTAACTATCTTTTCCCTATGCCCTGTATTTTGTCCCAAGACAGAATAAGGTAACATCTATATCCAAAGTTTCTGGGTACAGATAGCACCAGAACAAAGGCAATGTCTCTGACAGAATATGCAAATTATATCCATGGAGTTACATTTATTTCCTTGGCAAACTCTTTCCTCCTTCATGTATTATCACCTTTAGCTTACAAAATTTGATGATGATTAACACAGCTCTGCAGAGGCTAATGCTTAACAGATTTAACAGAAGGGCTTAAAGAAATGTCCACAATGCCTTAGGCTTAAGTCCTGACACAGAAATGCATACGCATACATATGCTTTAAGTTTCATCACATCAAATATTATACAGGATATTTTCTCCTTGTAACAATGCCTCTAGCAAGGTTCAGCTGAAGAAACCCAGAACAGAATACGTAAAGATCCCTTACTCAGCCAGTCTTGCTCTATCAGCTTTTAAAAAACGTGTTTAGCTCTGATTATTTTTCTCAAGTCTTTGCTAGACCTACAGTCGTCCAACCGAGAAACAGAGTTGATACCACATCCTCAAAATAACAAATCACACAGAAGCCGAGTATTGAAAACACATCTTTAATCCTTCAGTAGACCAAAATAAGTTTACATGAGAATCCACTCAATAATTCCAAATAAATAGCCTACAACTGAGAATCATGAACTGTTCATATGTGATTTCTCAACAGGAGGAAAGGACTGAATACTCAACCCATCTCTAGTACCATTTATGAAGTAGTATAGGATTCATTATGTACATGAAATACTCGTGGGGGAAAAAGGTTTACTATCGAAGTTGTTTACCTTTCAGGCATGCTTTCTTTCTTTTGAAGATTTATTTTAGCTGAATTGTTAAGTGGGTGACACACTACTAGGTAAAAAGATTATCCAAAATTTGCAGCCTAATACTGAAACCTGGTTCGTTTTAGATTATATTTAATCATGGATTTCAAGCAAGGATGCAAATAGTGGCCAGTGCCTATATCACAGTTAATATGATTGGGAAGAACATGATGTTCAACAGAAGAGACAGAGCCTGCCTGCTTCAGGTACACGGGAACTGATTAGTTTCATATGGCAGCAAGAAAATTCAGTGAGCATGGATCTGTCGGAGCATTTGTGCGATGACTTACACTAAATGACATGCACCAACACAAAAAAAATTATTTTCTAAATAAACTACAACACTGGAAGAGATGAACATAAAGAAGGGGAAGCATGTGGCCATTTTTCTTGTTAGAATTTTACGTGCAGAAAATTAAGTTGATGTAGACTTCAGTACTCAAAGGGCTACTTGAAAACAGTGAGTCTGGAGGCATTTTTGTCCTTGTACATGTAATAGAAATTATTTTCTTAGTTCAATGATTCTGTAAAGTACCACGGATTTTCTAGAAAGGTGAAAATGAAGATGATCATTATCTCCTAGGAGACAGTAATCTTCAGTAGGATCATCCTCCTGAACATATTTAGCAACTCTGTAGGGTTCAGTTGTTTTACAGGAAGATTTCAGAGTTTACCTGTGCTTTTAAATGTTTCTCAAGGGAAGACAGCAACTGAAGCTTTTGTACAGTTTTTGAACAGCAAGTGAAATTATTGGAGAGGGACCAATACATTTTGTGATTACTCCTTGTTTATAGTCCCCTGACATAACATAGTAGCAGTATGTATTTCTTCATAAGTCTTATTTCCATTGCCAGTTTTCATGCTTTATTCTCTAGACCCATCCTCTCCATCAACTCCATCAAAAATCATGTGAGAATTTCTCTTTTCAAAGCAAAGGTGCACATTCAAAACTCCCAACAGAAAGCTGAAGGTCATGCATTTACATTTTCACCAGTTAGTGGCTTTCCACGAAGAAAGTCCCATGTGTCTTTTCAGTGCACTCCTCATTATTCTAACCTATTGCACCGTTTAGAAAACAAAGGGTGATATACCCTCTTTTAATGGCAGTATTGGTGGAAATCAGTTATTAAACAGAGCCATTTTATCTTAATATTGAAACAAAGAGTTTTTAATTTTAAAATGATTGCCATATATAACAATGCAGTATGTAACATTTCCTTCCACTGGATGTGCTCTAATAAGCCACTGTCTTCTCTGCACAAAAGGATTGCTCATAGGTATCAATCTCGAAATGTGTCAGAGACTTGTTTCTTTGACCCAAGCTAATCTTAGATCATCAGCTTTGACTCTGGAGAACATCCTTACAAAAATTAATCAAAGTGACAGACCCAGACAGAGGAGCAGATCAAATAGCAATGTTACCAGAGCATTCTCTGAGGCCGCTGCCTCTGACTGGGGTCCCTCCTCCTGCTCCGGACCGAATGGCCCCTGCCTAGAGCAGGAGGGTGGGCAAGGCGAGGGGCAAGCATGACAGTCTGCTGGGGCTTGCACCCCCCTGTGCTGAACAGACTCGGTGTTTGCACTGGAGTTCAGTAAGAGGGATGGGTTTTCATACTCTCCCCTTTCAGATACCTAATTACTCACTCCATCAATTTGAATGTTTTCATATTTCCAGCTCATTTACATTCCTTCACTGCTGTTTTTCCCTGAGTCAGGGTGCAGTATGTGGCAGCTCACTTTTTCAGGATTATCACACAGTACATACTTTATGTGACATACTGGAGATTAAATACTCCCACGATTTGTAAGAAAGTCATTTGCCAGATGGCATCTACAGAACAAGAACCTTGGACAACTTCATGAACACTGTTCCTTGGTGCTTAACCAGGTACTGAATGATTCATAGGCAGAAATGCACCACAGGTGGCTCTGTGCTCCCTCACTTTGGGTCTGTTATTAAAATTTTAATTTTTTTTTTAATGGAAGATTAAATTCAGGATAAGAGAATAGAATCATAGCAAACTTTAGTTTGGAATAGGCCTCTGGAGAACATCTGATGCAAACCCCTTTGCCTGATCAAAGTAGGGGTATTTATATATACAAAAAGAATCTATAAATCTGCAGAAGATAATCTTATACAGAGGCCCATACTATAATACCCTTCAAAGAGCATAGAAATTCATTGAACTTGATAACACATGCAAACAGAATTGACAACCTTTGTTCTTTTGATACCCAGTGGCTGACCTACTCATAGGCTTTAACTGCAAAATGCATGCAGGCTCCCATGATAAGCATTAACAACAATCTGCGCAAACGTGAACAATTTCCTGCCTCACACGTGGTCCGAGTCCCATGTATCCCACAGACAGAAAGTTACAATAAAAGAACAAGTGTTTTACTTTGTCTTCCTTCTTGCAAAAGACAAAGAGGAAGCTTCATTCAGTGACACCATAGCACAGCAAACCCAGAACCTGTGTCAGTAACCCAGAAGCTGTGTCATCCCACTCTTCCACACACAGATAGCAGCAGCCAAATGCAAAAGATATTTAATTAAAAATCTCAAGTTAGTTCTTTAAGTTTGGAGTGCTTCCACTGAAATATATTCTCTCATATAAAAAGAAAATTATAATCAGCCAGTATTGTGGGGCCCACTCACAACAGGATCAACGGGCTTTCTGATGCTGCCTGCAGATTTTATTAGTACTCTACTCTATTAAAAAAAATACTATTTTTAAATTATTATAATGACAGCAATACAGCAAAGTCAAAATACAAAGCAATGGACAAGGGTTTTTTGAAAAGCCCGTAACTCCATCATTTACTGAGAATTTTACTATAGCTAAGAATATACCCTGCCACATTTTTAATTAAATGCTCTGAAACCAATAAGCACAGTATAAAGATCAAATGCCAAGTACAGTCCAGATCATCCATTCCTTCTAGTGCAAATAAGTTAAACCAGACTCAAAACAGAGATAAGGATCAGTTTATAGCCCTTAAGTTAACTGCAAATAGTTTTTGTCATTTGTGCCTACAAACCACAGCTATTACACCACCAGCAACATTCATAAAATTGGTTCTAAACAATTTTAGAGAGAACCCTGTGGAAAGCTGCGCCCAGATAGACCTGTCTGGGCCACCTCTTCAGCTGCATTTTCTGCAGATACACGCAAAGTAAAGCATTTTGAAAAAGATGAAATTCTTCAGATGTATCCAGGGACCAAAGCGCTCTCTGTGGCAAAGCAGATTTAAAACCTCCTTTAAAGAGAGCTCTTGAGGAAGTTAGAGAAGCCACTAGTGTCTTATAAGTAGCACTTCCAGTGACTCAATTCCAGCACCATGCTGTGGTGCCCTTTACTTCCTCCATTTAACACAAAGCCTGAATTACAGTGTTAGCAGGCAGACAATAGTTACATAAAGTGGGCTTAGGCAGGAGGACTAAGTAAAAAGAAACCGATTATCTGTGCTCCCCTTGCTTGCATCACTACCTGGAGTGTTCCTAACTGAGCTCTTCCAGGAAGGGTATGCAGAAGACGAGCTGTACCCAAGATCCATACCAGGCAGCTGGTAACAGAGTGATGAGATTGCCTGGTGACAGCACAGAACTGTCTTTCAGCACGACTCTTGACCACAGGGGCTGCGCACAGCTATGAGGAGCTCTGACTTCAACCTTTCCATCAACAATTAGGCCCCAGTCCTGCTTCTATATGAATGTAGAAGTCCACCTACATTTGCCAAAAGGTGGATATAGAATCATACATACTTCGAACTGGTTTAAGAGGTACTGCAAGAAAATGTATTTTCCTGTATATGTATAAAAGGTACCGCCACAAAAATGTAGTTTCCTGGCAAAGATGTATCAGACACATGGGAGTTGCTAGCTCAAAGCAGGGCATATTAAAAATTACCATGAGAGAATTAGGAGGAATGGGCACCCAGCCTTCTAGGTGGAGCAGATCCGCAGGAAACATCCCTTCACACCTGAACCTTTCAGAAAGACCACGCTGAATTTATAATAAATGTAAGGTTGAAGAACTACACAATATGATGCACCGAGGCACCCAATTATTTTCAGAAGGTGTATAGACATGGATAGGAGGGAAAAAAAAAAAGGAAGGTAAACTCTTTACAGTTTTATTAGGTTTTTTTCCTCCAAAATTTACTTTAATCTTTGTCAATAAATTGTCTTCTTGGGGAAGAAGGGGGGGGGAAGTTCCTACAGTACATTTTAAAACTTCAGGTTTTTGTCATTCTCCTTCAGGATATTTTCAGCTGCTCGATACCATCATGAACAGCTGCTCCCAGTCACAGTACACTTACTGCTGCCAGAATGCAAACTGAGAGCTGGAAATCTACTGTAAGAGGATTCTATAGAGTAAAACTCCATGGGCTACTTTTAAGGCTGACTCTGTACTCTAAAGGCTAATAATTTAATTTCAGTTTTTACTGGAATTTTACAATTTTACTGCAAGTTTTACTTCTATGTTTGACTATGTCATAGATCTTTAGTCTCAAAAAGAAAGGTTGTGCACTCTGTCCAACTTGTCACTATTTGGTATTTTACATGTGCAATGGGTAAAATAATATGGCAGCATGAATCCTGCAAGATTTTGCCACTAATGTGACTTCTTAGTCAAAATCTTCATACACATTTACATGCTGGTGTACATTCAGGAAAGCATGATGGATAATGTGATTAATTGCAAATGAGTGCATGTTGTTGAAATATGACCATCCTATAGTCAGAAGCTTTAAAACTCCCATATCCATGTTTCTGCAGTTGCTGAATCTTCTCCCTGACTAGTCTTTGAAAAAGATTTCGCTCAAGAAAAATTAAATGTCTCACTTCACTGATTCTTTTCACTAATTTAAGCCATAAAAGAAGTTCATTATACAAGGTAGAACACACACGTTTAAAAGTTTCATCCTCTAGATCATGACTTTTAACAGGATATATACAAGTTCAGATAATGTATCCCTGCAGAAAAATGCCATGCCCCAGAATACAATTCCTTTGCTGCAGGCAGCAGCTGGAGACAATACTTTCTAACCCCGTGCAGTGCCTGGAGATGCAGGGCTATAGGATTACTGCAGGTCATATTTGTACAATATAGTTCTGGATATTAAGACAATCAGTTTTCACTGCTTACTACCAATGTGAACTTTCTATCTTAACAGGAAGTCTGGGTTCATTTGTAGTCCAAAAGCTGCCAAAGACTGGACACAAGGTGGCTTTGAGCTTAGCAAATCACAGCAAATCTTCTCATTGAAAATGAGCTGATGGGAGAACTTGCAAAGACACTTCTAGCCATTACAATTCTTGGATGGTCCTGAACAGACAGCATCCTTCCTTCCCTGTGAAAAGGTCTAGGGAACTTGGTCCTGATGTAGCATGGGTTCATATAGTTGCATATCTCTCAAAAGACTGCTAAGCATATGAGATCTACCTCCCTTAAGACCCAACAACACGATTAGAAAAAAATATTAGAAAGATTGCAAAAGATGACACAAAGACTGGGAGATAAAATCTAAATTGCACAAGCCTATGTCAATTACTTGCCCACTTTAATAGAACTATTACTTACTAAAAATATATTATTACAAAACAACTCATGCCAGGGCAAGAGAGGCAGTGATGCCAGCTACACGTGTAATAACTCCAGAGCTAGCCAGCTCTATTTCACCTTCCCTCAAAAGAAGTCCATAGGACAAGTTGCAAGTGTAAGATGGTACAGTTTGGGCAGTGTGCTGTGCTGGTAATTGGATTCACAACTGCTGTGAGACTGCTCTAACTTGAGTGGAAGTCTTCTGAAATCCACAGATGTTAATCACTACCTATAAGTGTAAATAATAGTGAAAGTGCACGGCCGTGATGAATTATTTATAATGCAGCTACAGTTCCTGAGCTTCACTTGCTGTAGCTCTTGATTGCTTCCATGTATTTCAAGCTCTCTGTGCTACAAGTTCTGTGGCAGACTCTGGAAAGATGAGGCTGTCAAAGTCCACAAGAGAACTGTTTTTTTATCCTCTGAGCCTTTCAGCACAAACACACTCTAAAAAAAGAAATCAGTGCCACAGATATGTGAAAGTATAAGCAGAGAAACTTTCAGTGTATGGTATATGCTGATAATCTCACTTCATCATGTCTAACACCTTTGCCTCATATAAAGCCTTGGCTGGGATCATCCCATGGCATGCTTCACCAGGGCCAATTGTCTCATCAGTCTTTTCCTTCTCTCTACTTCTGGCATTTTTCATTATCTGTGTTCCCTTTTCTTCTGTCTGACCTCAGCACTTTTCACCTCAACAGCTGTCTTTGTTCTCCTGAAACCAGTATTTCTCTAGAAGTATACTTAATCCCTGATGGTATCTGGAACAAGGATATGTGGTGAAACTGAAAATAGGGTTGTGAATTTTGTTAACAACTTTTTTTTTTTTAATTTAATCTGTGAGAACAACTGATAAGGAATATTTACCATCCAGGAGTTCTGTGGCTTGCCTGCAGCTGTGCACACCAACTGGGGCTACCTCCAGGCTCTCCCATTCCTACATATTTAAGATTAATGATCGTATTTCCCTACCATCCATATAATACAATTATGAGCTGCATTGGCCGCTTGGAACCAAGCTTAGTCTAAAGCCAGAAATTTCAAATCAGACATGGTTTTGTGCTGACTGAATATAAAATTTAGGCTGATTTTCCATGTTTATTTTTAAATGGATTCTGAATGCTTCCACTAATTCAGGAACTCAGCTGATTACAACAAGAGAAGGAGAACTTATTTTGCTAAATGTAATTCCCGCTTATGGTATTTACTGAGTAACCCTTATAGCTGGAGAAGGCAATGGGATTGTGAGCATGTAACATCTTACAGGGTCAGGCCACAACCACTGTCTAAATTCCACCACATTAATGCTCTAAGGGCAGAGAACAAATGCTAGCCTGTGTCACAGCCCTAACTACAGAGAGGGCACTATATTTAGTATTTAAACGTATGAGATTTAGTCTTTACACGTGTTAAAATAGATTGTTATATTTAGATCCTAGACAAGCTTTTACCCTTAGACAAGCGTCACATGTAGCTACCACTAGAATTCAGGATGTAGTTTCTGTTTTTATAATTACATTACCCAGACCTTAATAAAAGTGAAGGGGATATGCAATACTACCTATTCCTGCTGTGAGCTACCAGCAGTTCGGCTTTAGAAAATCTGTACAGAACACACTGCATTCATGTTCTCATGGGCTTGTAATATAGTAATACCAACATGGATGGGCAGCATTATAAAACCTCGCAATAAGAGTATTTGTAATATTTTAAACTGGCTTCTAGACATTTTGATAACTGCTAGTTTTACAGTACAAAAGCTAATAACTGTTACAGATTTCTCTAAGCAAAAATGGTATTCTTGTTCAATAGCTTATTTAACAGCACAAATTCCGAGCAACCTAGATGGGACAAAGCACCTGTATGCTTTCTGTTGCTCTTCACTCTTATTTCAAAAGTTTTGTGTGTGAAAGATCTAAAAGACTACAGCCATTACTACTGCAAGAAGTTTAAATACAGTCTCATCTTTGATTTCATATTAATAAACAAAACTAGTTTAGAAAACTGGACTATGGAAAAATATTTTCTCTTTAAAGTGGTGAGAGACAGCTGTGCTTATTCATTACCCCTTGTGCCACATTCCTTTATTTCTTTCGATTTGTCTTTCACACTGGTATCCCCCTAGCCAGTATGCTACTATATAGCCTCTGGCCTTGGTTCACAGATCTGAACAATTTTTAAGAAGTTAATACTCCTTTATAGAAGTGTTTCCTCACATCCACCCACCCACCAGGACCTCAGGGAGAACAACATCAAACTCTCAGAAGCTGTGCTGTTCCAGTAGAGAGATGACAACCGCATTGCAAAGATTTCCTGTCAAGCGCTGAGCCTTACCATAAAATTCAGAAATTACTTTACACCTCTCTAGTCCTGCTGTTTTTATTCCACTTGCTGCTAACTTTAGGTAGTTCTTACAAAATGAACAACTGAGAAAGGAGCTAGGATTTTTTTTTTTCCTTTTGGAATTCATCCATGGAAATAGAAAGACCAAAAAAAAAAAAAAAAGTCTAATGCAGCGAGCTCTGAAGTAGTATTGTAAAAAAAACTATGAACAAAAAAAAAATTAAAAGTCCTGTTGATTTAACATATATAAGTTGGTTTTAAATGCACACATTTCTTTTCACTGAGCGGGACTGACCGATATAGCAGAGTTGCATGCAATTTTTATAAACGTTCAGGGAATATAGATTTTTCAGGAAAAACATAGCAAATACAGGCTGGTTGGCTGATGTCTGCATTACACATCAAATGAATGTGCAGTAAAGGTAAAAGTTCGGATAAGGTCAAGCCTGTCTAGCCGTCTTGTTTTCAGAGACCCCTGTTCATTAACACTAGGAACTCAGGTATACCTCAGCACGAAAGACTGAATTTCATAACTTGGGTAACTGAATCTCAGGCTGGGGCTTGAGGAATAATACAACATTTGCTTTCTGAATAAAAAAATCTTCTCTCTCAAAGAGACTAACGTAGCATAGTTACTCCTGTGTTCAGGTTTCACGAAAAGGAGAGAGAGCATTAGAAATGTCAGCACTCCATTCAAGGAATAGGTCATCTGTCAGGGAACATTTACCTGCTCTGTGAGCTTCACCCAGACACAAACACAATCAACCCATGACGGCTGTTGTATTAGTTTGTCAAAAAACGTTTTGTCACATGATTCATATGTGCCATAACGCAAATTTCCGTATTTTTTTTAACTTCAGTATTATGTCATGGAAACATTTAGAAGATGAATCAATAAGAGACTCTTTTTATAGATTCCTAAATGTAGGAAGCCTGCTGGGTTTACAACATGCAAGTATCCTGCTGAGAGAGAAAAAAACTGCAGAACTAAAGCTGGGACAGAATTTCATAGCCAATGTGTCATTCACTGAAAAAAAAGGAGTCAGTATGGTATATTTACCCAATAAATAAGAAATAAAATTCTTAGTCTGAAAATTTGCTGAGAATTTTGGATCTTCCTTTTGAAATAGCATTCTGTTCAAAACTGACATGCACTTACATTAAAAATAAAGCTAGAAACCCGGGAACATGGACTCACATGAAGGTCTGGTCCCTTTATGTGGGGACAAATAATAGGTCACTGTCCTTTCTGTATGCAGAGATCCATTTCAAAAATATTTTTTCCCCATTACTTCTTTTAGATGGCTTCAGAAACTTTTAATTTCTAACTTAAGTTTACTCACTACTTATCTTTTATTCTGCTAAAAAGACAACCTTTTTTTTTTTTTAAATAACAGCTTTCCTCTCCCCGACTGGCCCTTTTGTGCATCTCTTAGCGTCAATCAACCCTTCTCAAATGTGACTACTATGGTATTTAGATGAGGACCTAGGAGTGTTTGTACAATAGAAACTTTTCCTGCCTTGAACTGCAATACAAATGATCAAGTCATAGCTGCATAATATCACTAGCTTGCAGTAGTCCTGTGACTGACTGATGCTTTTTCGTATTTGTTATTTCCAAATGATAGACTCCCAGATGACAGCAGAAGATCCTTGTTATTAAAAAGACCTTTCATCCTGGTTCTATTATTCTGATAAGCCTCTGTATTAATCATGCCTTCAAGTCTTGTATCATCCATAGGAATATTAACATCCCCAGCTCTTGGTGCCAGTCTTCTGTGAAAAATATTTGGAGATATCAGTTCCAGATGTTCACCTACTGATTTCCTTCTGACCTATGTTTTTTTTTCCATCATCTCAGTAACTAGAAGACTTAGTAAAACATCCCATTTGATTCAAAGATGAATATTTTCATAATTTTGCATTACATTGACAGTCACTTTAGTTGTGTTTCAAAGAACAACAGTTTTTTCATTGAGATTTTTTCCAGTCAGCCAATGAACCGAAGACAACTACTCACACACCAGCAGAGGCAGATGCAGTCTGGACACAAAAGATAACATTTATAAGGGTATTCCCGTAGTGGGTACACTGCTGCTGGTGCTAACCGAGCAGAGGTCCCAGCAGTTTTCCTGCTAGATCGATGTTTGGACATTGCTGTATTCAGATCATCTTGTAAGGTGCTCAGTATTCCAGACCATTCACATATCTTTTTCTAAATAATGCTATTAAATCAATATATAAACAAGTTAGGAGAAATGTCAACATTGTACCATAGCTACTGCAATATAGTATGTGTTCCTGAGAAGCCACAGCTGTGCTTTATTGGTCCTTAGTGTAATTCTAACTTGGCAGTTTCATTAGAGAATATTTCACATCCTGCTTTACGAACACTACCTATTGTTTCTAGGTATGATTTTCAGTATAAGAAACAGAATAGTGGGCAATATACATCAGGACAAACCTCCTGTCAGTCAAAAAGTGAAACAGAAATACTTGTTTTAGTTCTGTAATAGCATTTCTGACTCACTGAACATGTAATTCCCAGACAATGAATTTCAAGTGTTCATATATTTACTGTAAAATAAAATTAAGGGTCAAAACCTAGCCTTCATTACTATGTTATAGGTTATTTCCTAGAAGGGTTGATAGAAATCATAACTGGAAACAGATAGCAGGTGATTATCTGAAATTCAACCATTACATATAATAGAAAAATACTGTGATAACAAGCTCTCTGCTACATTTTGGGCTGTAGTGTAACGAGTAGGAAAGTAGCAGCAAAAAAAAGAGAAAGGCTATCGGAGAATCCTAAAGCAAACGAAGAGAGATGCAGAATAGAACTGAAAATTCCTTAAATCTTTGCAGAACATCACACCTGACCTGAAGTGTGGACCCAGAAGACGAAAGGTAGCAGTTTTCCAAAATAAAACGTTCTCCTCCTGATCAAGTAATGCCACTTGAACAGGCTGCTGAAGTCCCTGCCCCTGGGGGTGTTCTGTGCCGTCTACTCCCTCTGGAGAAGTGAGGCACAGACAGGATGAAGTGAATAGCAGAATAGTTTTTGTGGATGCATCTCGTGATGCAGGAGTAGGGAGCACATCAGTCTGTCAGTCTGAGCTTGCTTTTTCTCTGAGCTGAGAGGTCAGGTAGTCCACAAACATGCTCCTCTCACTTAAGAACAGCACTAAAGAGCTACACAAACAGAATATTACGAATTCCATGAACTGGCTTTTTTATTATAAATATATATATGACAATATTTCCTGTGAGACACAAGTGATGTACAAAACAAAGAAATTTTTAATAGCATTTATGTATGAGGTCAACTAAGGTGAGCACATGGAATATTATAACCTTAAAAGCTATGAATTACTACATCACATGGTATCACACAGCCCAAAAACTTAAAGCTGTTTTTTTAATGGTACAAAAATCCTTACTGCAAAACCTTGCAAACACAGTCCTCCTTTTCTTAGCTCGTACAGTATTTGTAACAATGGAAAGTCAGCTGTACACTGGTGATATCTGTAACACTTCTTATTAAATAGCTAACTGGAAATGGTGAGAAACAAGTTACACTTGGTAACAGGAGTTCTAAATTAGGCAGCTACAAGACAAACAAAAGCCTGTATTTTGTTCTTAATACTTCTCTCAGGCACGGGAAAGCAATTTTGTACCTAGCCTTTGATTCACAAACAAACAAGGAAACTTCAGACTGAAATTCCAAAATGCAGCACAAAATACAAATGCTTTTATTTACTGTGTGTCTCAGATCTACATTTACCCTCAAAAAGCTCACTTTTGCACAGAAGACAATGTTTCATTTTTATTAACAATTGATTTCCAGCTATCTATATGTATGGAAACTAACAGGCATATTTTTAACATTTACAAGCAGATCTCGAAGAGAGTTTCTAAAAATTCACTTACAGCCTGTGGTGTTGTCAGGGTTCTTACAGAGTGCAAAAATAAATTAAAAAGCCAGTACAAAAAATAATACACGGTTCATAATATTGTTGATTTCTCACTCTTGAAGAGTAAAATTTAAACTATATTGTCACAGGCAATACAGAAATAAAAGGTCAGCATTTGACACAAATACCAAGAGGAAAAAAAAAAACACCTTTGGAGAAAATAGCAACAGCCTCAGCAGGCACACAAGGAAATACTCCTCTATTTGTGAGCATGGGGACATGAAAGAAATGGGTTTTTTTCCCAGCACTTTCACGATAACACAGTAACATTTGAAATGAGCTGGTCTTTCATGTACTAGGAAATAAGAACAAGTTCTCGGTCTACCTTAGCCAAACTATCTTCAATTGTTGGCACTGTTACTGACCAAAGAAACTTATTCTATGAAAGAAATCAGACAAAATATGTGGAAAAACTCAAGTGTAGCTGATGAGAGGACAGTGCAATTCAGAAAGGAGTATGTGAAAATAGCTCCAATCTATCCTTTCCACTTCACTGACCATGAATCAGCTGCTTCAATTTTTTATTGGCAGCTGATGACTCCAAGGACACTTTATGTTTAGGAGTGAACAGGAGGAGGAAACAGAAAATCCTGTCCCTGCTCTGTACACTCTTAGCTCAGCCTTTATACATCAACCACAGCTTGGCTTGGCTTCAAACAAGGCAGCTTGTAGGTGGCCCAGGTAACACTCTCCCCAAGAGGAAAACACTGGTATTTTCCTATTCTACCAGGCATTTTACATAATTGTATGTAATTCTCCCTTACCCTGACCATGCAGTAGCTACACCATGCCAATACCACAGGCTGCCTCACTCCTGGAAATCCTTATTCCCTCATCTCTGCCGGATGCTTTCTGGCACTGAGCCCTTGGGACCAAGACACATTTCTCAGTTCACTTTTCTACTCATGAACCTTTCTGAAAAGGAAGGAACGATTCAACTCACTCTCTTTACAAATATGCAAGTTTAATTAGTTAATAAGCGTGTTTCTTAGAGCCTGAGATTTGGCAGTTGCTCTGGCATGTTATCCTACCTCACTAACTCCTCTGTAGCAAACTTTGGGTTGAAGCACGCATCACTGGGCCTCTCACTGCTATCACCATCTGTGACAGTTTCTTTTTTCCCTCAATTATGCTCATGCTATCTGAGTTGAAAAAAATCTTACAGTCTTTGCCAGTCTAAGCATATGCCTACATATTTATTCAAGTAATTTTTATTGATCTGGGTTGACAATACCATCTTTCACATCATTTCACTGGGGTTTCATTAATACGAAGTGTTTGAAGCTTAATGGGAAAGAGTCAAGTTTGGATCAAGACTTCCTTATTTACAATTTTTTCAGAGTGAAATGGAGCAGCAGTGTGTTTCAGTGAATACAAAATTCAGAGTGCTGCCTTACAGACTTATTTCAGACAGTCAGAGCATTGGCACTGGAAAAGCTATCTACGGCCACTCTACTCTCTGCCTAAATCCACCAGGAGACAATACAGTGAATTACTACTGGACTACACCAGCAAACCAATATTTCTTTTCATGTGGTGTCTCAGTTGCTCTCCTCAGTGAGTAGAAAGAAAAGTCAAGATACATATAGATACATATATTTAAAAGTCCACCACTTAATCGTCTACATTCAGGCCTAACACCTATCTTACCCATGCTGGGGTGCCAGAAATACCTGTACTGCCCTCCATGTGTGTCAGCTACATCCCCATCTATTACTCAGTACGAATGACAAATACAAGCAAGCTGCTGCACCTCTTTCCCTCAGATACCAGCTTATTAATTCTCTGATAATAAGCACATTTACTGAGGCTGTCTTCAAGCACTTCAGAAAGTGCTTAACTCATCCCTGCTCTTTCACTTGATCAAGACTTATTTTGGTGTTCAAGAACAGTCCCTGCTAAATAAATGTGTGCTTGTGGATGGGGACACAAGCAGCATATAGCACTGGGCTACAAGATTAATACAGACTTTTATTTTTATAGAACCTCTGAGGAGAAATATTTCTGACAATAGCTGCCATGCTACTTAACCTCCACAGCGTTAGGTTACTATGTCCTGAACTACACGGAAGATTTAGTTTAGCTTTAACTACATAGGACAGACTGGTTCTAGATTTGACAGCTCAGTTGAAGAGGCAGAAACCATTAATTAGTGCAACAGTATATCCACGTGATTTTCTATATACCCGGAGCCAATTCTGAAATACATGCAGTATCATTTACATCCCAAGAAAGTAAGTGCTAAAGAAGCTTCACAGCAAGCATAATTGATTTAACAATTCTTTGCATAAAAAATCCTAATTAAGATGTTTTGAGAGTTAAGAACCTCTCTGTAAGAAGCATTTACCACTACCAGCTTCTTTTTACTACCTGGTCAAAGATATCATGCTGTAGGTACTCATAGAGTTTTTATTAAGCAAAACTACTGCCCTACCAGCCAAACTAAGGTGGTTTAAATAGTTGCTATAAAAAGTGTGGACTCACCACATTTTTTGTTATACTGCAAACTTGCGGACATCCCCAAACTGATAGGAAATAACTAACTTTTGAAATACTGTTGAATTACAGAAAAAAATAGAGACCTTACTTCTCTAACGAGGAACCCGACAACCTGAGCATATATGGACTGTATGATGTAGTGTACTTTATAAACACTGTTATTATATAAGGTTAAAATATACCTTTTAAAAGCATGTGTAAAGTGAGTGAATAAGTACCTTTTTTCTTTTTTTCTTTAGTAGATGCTTGTTACTGTATAAGTATGCCAAAGTAAAGAGGTAAAAAATTTATGAAAAATAGCACTTTTGACTGCATGACAATAACTTGATATAGAAGAAGGTGAATGCCTGTTTACACAGAACAGGACAAAGTATATCTGGTATCTGTGCTGTGCTGGCTACAAGTAACAGACATAGTGCTTTCAGATCCTTGTGGAACAGGCCAAATGCTAATCACTGTCCTGTAAAATGAAATTAAATCCACTGAAGCCATGAAGAATACTTGCAAACATACACAAAAGAGCACATTTATATAAATTTAACTGATATAGTCCATTATGCTAAAAATTATCTTAAACAATAAAGATAGAAGAATGAGCTTTTAGTTGTCCGAGACAACTGAACTTCTGATTAGGTCTAGAAATAGCTATCTACTAGTGCACCCACATTTTTTCATTTTTGTAATTACAACATTTTTGCAGTGTTAGAGAAGTCCATTCTCCACACTAATAGTACACATAACAGAATTAAGAATATCTTTTAAGAGTACACTCATTATACCTCAATTTTAAGAACTTGCTTCCTGAATGTTTCCAAATTGTATGATAAACGGGGGCTAAATGAAGGGACAGTAGCGTAATTCTCTCTAAATGGGCTTATATGATGCTGTTAATGCTGCTTTTGTGGCATTAAGATACTTCAGTACTTCAGATGAGATCATTCCAAAGCTGAAACTGTGTGCAGAGGCCATCTCCAGGTTGGGGATGTTAAGTTATTTTGCAGTCACACTGTTATTCCACTGCCTCATCTACTATTGCTATTGTCTGAAAAATGGTAACCTGCTATTTTTATGGAATAAGAATAAGGGGGTAAACATATTCTACTATACTGTGTTAAAAATAAGAGTTTTATTCTAGCAAGTACACTAAGATGCAGGAAGCTTTGTTACCAAGAACACATAGCACAAGAGACACAGAACTAATTTTGGGTCAAAGATAGAGCATAAAGCCCCTTTATTACCAAAGCGCTATAACACTTCAGCTTTAGTCTCCATTCTCCGTAGAAAGGATGCAGATCTTAAGGTGGTAGCAGAAAAATGATGTAATAAATTGAAGGGTATCAAATGTTTATATTGTGGTGGGAAGCAAACATTAGTATTACAGAAACTGCTAAATCTATCCTGGCAACATTCAGAATGGTGGCTGGACAGAACTCAAATAGGTCAAAAAATAAGTACTAAAATTATTTTTCAATTACAAACCATCCGGATCTGTTGTTTTCCAACCTGCCATCTAGTATGATATGTTTTCATTATTTAACATGCACTAATCACAGGCCTGATGAGAAAGTAGCAATAATCTGCTTCAGAATAAACTAAGATCATAACCCTCCATCTACCCTCTTTAATTTTTTTCGTTCCATTTATTCTCTGCCTCGAGATCTTCCCACCATTTTAGGTAGCAGAATCACATATATTGTTATATTAGGATTAAATATATTTTAGTGTTTCATGTTAATAAATTTTTCCATTCTTTTTGCATAGCATTTAAGCAAGGCGTTTAACAAAAGAGCCAAAGAAAAACAAAAATCCTAAAGAGAATTAAATCTTTTCCTATAATCATTATACACAAATCATGAAAAAGTTTGTCTGAAAGAATAACACTGAAGACATGGATTTTGACCACATAATGTTTAACCCATATTTATAGAACTCAAATCCTGAGATTTTCATCCTAATCTTCAATAAGAGTTAATAATGATGAGACACTACAAACTGTTTTCTCTGTCCAAGCTGTCTTCCTCCGTAAACAAACTCAGAACAATCAAAACAACAGTAATTTTAAAAGCAATACAAGTTTAAAATGGTTCTGAAATTAGGCACCTAGCAAGAGACATATACCTATTCATTTATTTGAATACATACCTCATTATTCAAAACAGTATGCAGAATTTTATCTGACTCTGAAGTAACAGGGTGTCTGAACAGTTGCCCTTATTCAACACAATTTCACCATTCCTAAATAACACCACCTTCCTTAAGGGCTTTCAAAACAAGAGTAAAACCATCTTTACAGTGCCAATAAGCAGTTCTTTTCTCACAGAAAACCAGATTTTCAGGACTTAAATGATCTTTAGACTCTCATAGAATTGTAGCTATCTATGATGGATGTGATCAGATTAGTATGCACGCGGAGCCTTCTCTTTGCTCTATAGTAGATTTTTTGTTCTTTTAAATTACGTTTGTTGCTTTGCCTCTCTTTTTCTCATTCTGAATATCTGATAAGTCTCTGCCCAGCCTAGAGAAAGTATCCACAAACAAGAAGATTGGGCTTATGGGACCTAGTTTCCTTTTTTTCAGCTATATAGGCATACAAATGTGAATGGTTTTATAATGACATCTGGAACAAGAAGAATAAAGCACTTCAGCTTGCGAACACTGGAAAAAATACACTTTTCTTCTATGTTACAGGCAGGGAGAGCACAGATTATACCATTTTAACATCAGAACCTGCATCATTTTTTTAAAAGAACTTGTATCATATTCCAGACACAGTTATACTTCAAGTTGTCTTTTATGCATACTTAAAAGTATTTAAGACTTTTCAGTTTCATTGGTCCCAAGTGAAGAAGTAATAGAAGAGAGAACAACCCACAGACTGATCTCTCTCCAGAGATCATCCACTTTTTTGTCTGCAAAACTGAAGTCTGAGACAGAAGACAGATGGCTATTTGGTACTTGGAGATTGCCTTTTACATGGAGCCAAAATGCTTCTGTGTTGCCACATCGAAGTGCATTTTTTTACTGAGAAATGTTAGTGATATCAAGATGTAACAGTTAAGGCACAACTGCTGGCTCTGCCTTTCTTTTTTTAATAACATGAACACTTAAGCCATGCCATGACTTACTCCACATTTTACTCTGGTCAACATTGTCGTTGCTGTATGAATATTAATAAATTAATGTTTTGACTCCCAGGACACCAAACCTGACAGCACAGGAACCTCTCTCTAACAGCAGCAGAGATAATGCAAAAGCAGATCCAAGCAAAACTGTCACATTCAAGGTTCCCAATATCTATAAACATTTGTGACAATGCATAAAGTTAAATGCTTGTCTCAAGCTTTGTAGCTCAAGCCATTGTCTGAGGTTAAATAAGAACAGCTATTAATTTCACTGAGGACTACCCTATCACTACACTTATAAAGTATTTTATGACAGGCTCAGAAACAGTTGTCTTGTAATCATCAATTAGCTCAGAACAATGTTCTATATTCTAAATTTCATGCGAAGACTATTCTGCATTCCTGCTCTTTGTTAAGCTTGTGATTTTTCTACATAAAAAAAATCACCTCTCAGTTTATTTTCATTGATTTTCCTAAACATTTCTTTTTTAAAAAAGAACAAGCTATGTATATATTTTTCTAAGTGTCCTGTTTACTCAACTTACCATCACTTCTATGTTTAGTCTAGCTGTGGCATTACATCTTGAACAGCATTAGCACTAATGCAAAAGTTCTACATGTTCACAGATTACTTATATTCAGAATTGATTTCAGTGTATTAAATGGTTTACTCATCATTCTGGATTAAAATCCTCTGTGTCTGGGGGACGGTGTAAAAGAATTGGAATATAATTTCAACTTCTACCCCCAAAAATAACAAATTCTAGATTTTTAAAGATAAAACATTTAATAATTAAATAATTAGTAGATACAGTTTTAAAATCAAAAGCTGAAATCTTTACTGTCAGTTTTAAGTCAAAATTCTCAGTAATTCTTACTGATGATCAAACTTCTAGCCCTCAAATTACTCAGGAAAGGAACTACACTTACCTAAAGTGGGGCAGGCACGACAGTGCAAATGACAGGCCCACACTTCACATCTACATACATCTTTAAGTAATCCTTAAGGCATATTAAGAAGAGTATGTGGAAGAGAGTATACTTCTGTATACTGATAAAAAAATCTTATGGGTTTATCAAAAATTGTTCCATTTGTTATTTATAGTTCACTGACCAACCTGTGTCCGCTGAAACATCTGGGTTTGTGAACTAGCAGAGGCATTCAAGGAAAATTTGCTAGAGCGTGTTCCCATGTCCCCTCTGAAGACAAGCACATGGATTTTTAATAAAAATTATGTCCTGCCCAGTTTCTTATATTCTGAAACTTTGCTAATTATTAAACAGAACGTATGTGCATCAAATGTTATAAGGCACAGATTTCACTGCTTTCTCACTGATGTGAATTTTTGGCAAACTGCCAAAGTTCCAGCAGACACACACAACTCAGGCGGTATTGTTTGTTTATTAGGAAGTGGAATTTAAATTATCATTTGAAAACAACAGATAAAATGTAATGCCCAACTGTTAGTATATGTAAATAAATGTCATCGGAATTAAATTATCTTTGCTCCTGTGACAAGAAAGCAAGATCTACGTGACACATACACATCATGGCAGATCCTGTCTGCCAGACATCTGTTCCAGGAGCTCTCTGTGCTCCTGCCTTTATCCTTAGTGTCTGCTGCTGCTGTAGCCCCTTCATTCAACACCAACCACATCCAGGGAAATTCCACAAAGGATAACATGTGAAGCAGTGCACAGAACTGTAAGTCAGTATTACTGTAACATCAGTAATATTATGTGTATCAAAGGAGCAAGTCAGACTTACTGTATAGCCTTTAATCTCACTATGTTTGCCGCAGACGGTTAGTCTGAGTTCTCTGAACATTTCACAAAACAAAACCATTAAAATTTGTGTAGCAGCTTTCAGAAGTGAGGAACCCCTACCACTTTAGAGAACAAAACATTATGTGCTGGGAGGAAGTGAGTGAGAAAAATACATAGTTTACACATCATGCATGCAGTAAACACACATTTAAACAAAGGACGGTATATTAGTCACCAATCTGTTTATTCTGAAAGGGATCTGAGCTCCTTGAATTTCATTTGAGCTAGTACTAGAGGAATGCCTTATTCTAATTCAGTATATGCATTACCATAGTAATGAACTATTCTGTGTTATTATGTGTATGTAAGGATTGGGGGTCACGATACCAAAGTCCTCATAATATGAACCCCAACTGAGAGAGAGAAAATACTTTAGTATTAATTCTCTGCTGAAGACTACTGAACAAATTTGAAATTGCCAGTTGCTAAATCCAATGATTTCACAATGTTCCTTGACACTGATTAAACACAGATGAAGGATATTCTACAGCTGTTCCCTGAAATTTTTGAAGTCAAATACCATTGTGCAGTCAAAAGACTCACCCCTTTGATAATGCAGCTCGAAATTATCATGAAGTCAATCAAAGAAGTGCTAAAAAAATAGTTTCTGCATACTCACAATGGCCTTATTAAAAGATGACGAGTACATAGAAAGGACTGCAAAATGTCTCATTTAAGCCTATTGCAAGCAGCTATATTATATAACTTGTTCATAAAAGGACCAGAACCTTAAACAACCTTTAAGTAGTTAGTTCGGTCCCAGACCTCACTCTTCTGATGAACCTTGCTCTAGATTCTAGGTTGGATTTACTATTTACAGTTAGGTCAACATTGCTGTTCAAACATTAGAAAGCGTTACCTTGCTCAACACATACACTCCCTATGCATATTCCAAATAAAATTTTTTACTTCAGAGAAAAAAACAACTGAGTTTCACTGCATCTTCCTCCTATTAGCCTGCAGGAATCATACTAGTTTATAGAGAGTGAGTTAAGATTTGACAAAATTGTTTATTAATTTTGAGTCCTAATATGTGTTCAGATGCACTAAGTACAATAAATTTGCATAATTCTTGAGAACAAATTGGGTCTTGCAGAGCTTTCACGGGAGATGCTTTGGAAGCAGTCAAACTTGGCTTTCAGAATGAATCTATATGAAAGTAGAAGACCACTTCTAAAGGGAGCACACCTACTGCACAGTTACTGATGATCAATAAACAGAAAACCCAACAATGCCGTTTCAATGCAAACGCTTCTCAAACTGGAATGCAATATAACCACACTATTAACATTTAAATGGACATAAGATACAACCCAGTGAAGGTAAATGTGAATGTTTGTGCCAATTCCCTTTCATCAGCTATTATCTCTTTGCCAATTTTATTGTATGCAGTAGAGTCTTCCCATATTAATATTGAAATCTGTTATTCCATCAACCTAAGAATGAAAAAAGAAAGGAATGAAAGACAAGTAGTACACTTCGAATTCAGCCAATATGGATTTAGCTGCTTTACTGTAAATTAATTCTTAAGCAAGCCTTCCTATTCCCAGTTCTTTCTCTGTAGCCAACACTATCTTTATTTCATCACAATCTTGTAAGAATGAACTGCTAAAGGTTATGAGTCAAAAGAGGTTGGACCATCACTAACAGAAAGCTTGATAAGAGGTTCCAAAGGATGCAAGTATGATACGGAAATACTAGCTCAGGTCCTGAAAACTGGTCTGCCTTGACAATACTGCTTCCAGTTCAGGACATACAGCTTGTTCATGCCTGCACACCACAGTTAACTGCCCAAAGGAATTACATTCCCATTTACCTTGGATATCTGGATATCTACCTAAATTTGTTAAGCTCATAAGAAAAAAAACTACCAAGAGCTTTGATGAAACAAAATTTTCTGTTAAAATATCCATCTTGTATTGGTTCATAAAACTGCCTCACCATATGGTTTCTCATTATTTTTAATGATATGTAAGATGCAAGATATAACACCACTAGAAAACAGTAGAAAAGCATAGATGATGAAAAGACATACGGAGAACACATGAACAGAAAAGCCTGAGAAGGGAAAAATACAAAGTAATAAACACAGATCCTATGTGAAATCAAGAGCTCAGTCGTCCTGTTGACACTAGAACACTCACGGCACAATTGCATAGCTGCATGTGCTGATTTTGAGAGGTAAAAATGTTAGTGCTGCGTAATTTTAAACAGTAAAGTCAAGTTTGTCTCTTCATGTGTATTTTTAAATTGCACAAAACACAAAGATGTGTGGTGCATAAATCCATTTTGAATAGGCTGCTTAGTTGGTACTGTAAGTCTAATACACCAGCTGCCTGGGGATCTGGACAGCAGCCAAGCATCCCAGGTTCAACACATACACTAAATCTATCTGTTCTTTCTCCTAATGTAGAAGGACTACAGCTATTATAACTTAAAGTTACCACTAATGCATCCTCCACAAAGTTTGCTTTATAAAACCCCTCCCCCACCTTTTAAAAGACCATATCAGTGTTTCAAGATATTCTGGACTGAACAGTACTTGGTGGGTTTTTTGTTGTTTTGGTTTTAAACACAATTCAATTCAATAGCCTCATGTGAAAAGTTCAGGATAGCTGGTCACTTTTTTGGAATTGTATTCATAAATATAGTAAGTTGTTATTCTGTTTCTCCTCAACAAGAAAGGAGAGATGCCACATGAAATCAATAATCGTATCACACGTGTACTAGCACTGTCCACATGTCACTTTTTTCTATCAAATTTCTTTAGAAGAGAAGCTGTGTTAAAACTTCTAGTTTACAAAAGCTTAAATTTAAACATGCCTCTGTTGAGATGATTTCCAATAGCTCGGTGAAGAGCGATGCATTGTAGTGTGTCAAGTAAAGCTGAAACAGCTTGGTAGGATCTTTGGAAAATAAACTGAACAGCACAGGTCGATATAAAGGCAGAATTTCTTTCTCTATGTATAAATACTTTAAAAAAAAAAAAATGAATGTGCTCACTCAAGCCATTTCTTTCTCTTCACTTTCTTACAAGAACAAGTGGTATAAATATTCCTGAAAGGTGAATTTGAGACTCAAGTACCTCAAATATTTGTCAAAAGCAAACTTCTAATTATGTTATGGATTTAGATAGAAACCCTTTATTGCATAGAAGATGACAAAGAATTACTGTAATTAATCATAATAGTGTAAATACTGTTGTCAAAATATTAAATATTGACAAGGCACTGGCCATTGGTTTTTCATATACAAGAACAAATTCGCAAACAACAGTAATGAAGAAAAGAATTACAGAGCTGTATTTCACCAAACATTACTGTTTCAACTATGATCATTCTAACTGACCTGCCCATCATGACTAGAAGGTGATCTATTGGTCCCGTGTGTTTAAAGAAGAAAAGCTTTATCATATGAGAGCAAGGTTACAGAGCTATATGCATCACTGATTTAAAAAAAACAAAACTATATGCTGCCCTAGAAATTTACATTAATATGTTCTTACAGTAGCTTAATTAAATACTCACTACTAAGTACAACATGTAAATAGTGTGACTTGTACAAAATTTAATTAGGAAACATAGAGAAACGTCAGCTGCAAAAAAATAGAGTATTTCCTTACAAAATCCTGCCAAATCAGCATGCTTCTTTCAAAATGTCTGTTACTATCCATTATCTGGTCCCAAAGGATAAATCTAGAGAAACCATTATTAAGTTTTGAACCCAATTCTATTATAAATATTTAGCATCATGGGAATTCTCTGAGCTCTACTCCTTACTTTGCTCTTGAGACATTGCCTGAAGGAACTGTTATAAGTGTATCAAATAAAGAAATACTGGCATGTTTCTCAGTTTTTCTTGAGCAGTATGTTCTATGAAAACAAATTATATAATTTTCCTTCATCAATTCATGTTTGTCTTGATATGTACATAGGCTGTCATGCTCTGTATCACAATTTTTCCCATCTAGATATTGCAGACAAATAAGGAATGATGAAATTAATTTACTAAATTATTAATTTGTTGTTTACATGAGAAAATAACTTACCTTGCAAATCTGTGCTATCAACAAACTGTTCATTTTAAAGACCTAGCAAGTGTAAAATTACCTGTTACAGAATAACAGGGTTTGAGCAGTAAGCTACTGTATCAGATAAATACATACAGCAAGCCAAAATGCTAAGAAACAACACCTAACATTGAAGGAGGCGAAGTAAATAGCAACTGTTTTTTTTTTAAAGAGCAATCCTTCAATATTTATTGTAATGAATGTGCTAGAGATTATCATTCCAGGTTGGCCTGGTCACAGACAAACTACTGTTATTTCTCTTCAGTTCTTCTGCCTAATCACTTCGTAGGCAAGGATTGGATAGCATTCACTACAGTGAATACAGAGACCAAAATTTTCAAGCTTACATACCTTACAGTGGACACCAAAATCCATTTTTAGTCATCAGAACAAAAAAATGGATTTTCCAATGGATTGGTCACCTGTGTATCGCTCCACCAGAATCTGAGAATTTAAGCTACTTCACTGTAGTGTCTCTCCCTTTGGTATCCAGGAAATTGCCTACTAACTTCTAGTTTCAGAATAATGTTTTTCATACCATAGACTGAGTAGCCAGAAATAAATCTACCTGACTTACATGTACTCTTTTAGGAAAGCTAAAAGAAATACCTAATTAAAAAAAAGACAGTAGTAAAGTGGTATCAAACCACTTGTTTTGACTAGTGAATATACAAAGTCTGCTCATAAAAACCAGCGCAGAGGTATTCATCAGGTTACTATTCTACATCATACTATAGCCACTTTAAACTGATGGGACAGGTTATGTATGGTATCAACCACTCCCAGGGTTTTGCAGTTATGTTTATGCAAGGTTAACAGCAGGCACTAATACGAGTATCATGACTCTTTTCAGGCAGTAGGTGAAACCTTGAAGAAAAAGTGGCTCTGTCTTCAAAAAAGTGACCTGACCTTTGCTTTGGTGGGTTTTTACTCTGCAAGAAATAAAAAACACTGCATGCTTTCCAATGCATCCTTTCTAGCTGATAAACTCTTTTGTTCTAGCACTCAGCACAAAAGGACTACATTTTATAAAGATCAAAACAGCATGTTATTAGTGCTAGCTAATGATAGCTCCACGCGGCATACTAGAAACAAGCTTCACAGACCTGGAATATGTCATATGAGTCATGAACAGAGTAAATACCTAATTGGCCAAGAACCTTTGATATGCTTACCAAATAGAAGTAATTTTCATTGAATTAAATATATTTAATATTACAATGACTTTGCAGTTCTTTGGATATCAAAGGCATCACAAATCCAGCATGCTTATCATTTATGACACTTCTGCTCTGAGAATTTCTTGCAGCATGCAAAGAACTCTCTGTAGGTTGACTGCGATGTTTTGCACAAGCAAGCTAAACTAACATTGACCTGATGATTAATAAAATCTGTTCAAAAACCACTATAGAATGTAATATTTTTACCTGCAATTGATGAAATGTTTCTGAAACAACCTGTAGTTCAGTATAAGCAACAGTGTTGGGTTTTTATTGTACACAGAATACAGTGCTAGTGAAAGTAATTCTAGTGTATAATGTGGTAGTAAAGAACCCCTTCTGTTAATATCCTTTGAAGTATTTAAATATATTTAAGTCTAGTGTAAAATGTTGCTTTTATGGAGCCAGATCCTTCAGTCTTTGCACAGCTAAAATTTCCACGGAAATCAAAGGGAGCTTTATAAGTATAAAAGTAAGGACATGCTCAGGGTCACTAACATCATACAGCTCTGCTGCTATGCTTTATGTGTATGCTCAGACTTTCTCTGTCACTTGCAAGAGTATGAGGGGTCAAAATACAGTAATCCATGTGAAATCAAGATGATAAATACTCTTTTTAAATGGGGAGTATGGCTTCAAAGAAAGTATGGCACATAATGTTAGTGCATTACTTTCTTTGGCTAAAATGCTAAAATTAAATATTGTTAAAACATTTTAACTTTGTCTTGAATATTTACAATATCCTGAGGGGATTTTAAGAAAAGTGAATTTAAAAAAAAATCCTTACAGTAAGTTCAACAACAGTGACCTTTTCTGGGAGGACTGTAGCGGTGCCTATGATGGCAGAATTTGGCTCCATAAATTCTGTTAGCAAAACCAGACTGTTCATATGATGCAAATTGCTTTTTAAAATGTTACCAGAGCTCTAAACACTGCGGGCCCAGCTGTACAGGTTATACTTTCAAATTTCAGGGAGAGTTTGCCTCAGTGAACTACAAAGATCTAAGGATCTGTGCTTTATTTGCAAAATCAGCTTGCTGTTATTTTTAAGAAAAAACCAGGCATTTCGGAGATAAGCTTTTGGATAGCTAAAATTAAATTATGGGGCTGATCCTGCAGACCTTAGCCCTGTGGAGATCCTATCCCGCAAAAGGTCCAAAGCCTTCTATTCGCATGGGCGTATTTCCAACCAGCCTTGCTCCAGCAAGGCAGTGCCGCATTCCTACTGACTTCAATGGGGCAACTCTAACAGGTCGCGAGGCTACAGCTAGACCCCAACCGCGTTGTTAACTAACGGGTTCGCAGACAATATATTATCATTTTTAAACAGCGTTTGTGTATTCTACTTTCAACCAAGCTTTGCTTCCAGCCGTAAACGCCAGCAGATTAAAGACTGGATGGTTCTGGGGTGTGCTTGTGGGAAGCGGTTGTTGCCAGGCCCGCTGCTGACTCGCGCCATTGTTGATTTCACTGTTGTAGGGGAAAGGCTCTAGGGCGGCAGATAAGGCTGTTGCCATGGTGATGAAGGAGATTCCGAGGGAGGAGTCTGCAGAAGAAAAGCCCCTCCTTACTATGACATCACAGGTGGGCGGAGCGCGGGGCTCTGCGGAGGCTGCGGGAGATGTGAAAGCCCCAGGCGAATGGCGGCACGCGCGGCCCAAGGGGAGCCTCATGTGCATCGGCTTCCCTGCGGCGCCGGTTCGGCTTTGGCCGTGCTGCCGGAGGATCGCACGCCAGCGCCAGCACGTTTCCCCGCTGACACGGGGAAGATGAGCGTGGGGTGAATAACGGAATCGCTTGGTGTGTTAGATGTTTTGGCATGAAAATTTGAACAAAAATGCATTTTTCCCCCAAATAAAAGGATCTGTAGAAAGTACACTGTATGCCAGTCACCAGAAAGTTATTTAAACCAATATAAAGTTTCAATTGTAATTCATGCCATCAATATTCATGCCACAAATATTCATTTACAGTGCACATATAAAATATTTATATTCAACGTGTATATAAGAAACAACCACTTCACAGCAGCGTCATTTTCCATACCTCAGATCCCATCCCTAAGCTCTCACTAGGATTCTACTCCTGGCCCAAGTCAGAGTATGTTATTTTGCACACCTCATTGCTTTCATTTCTACAACTTCTGTCAAAGGAAGGACGTAACATCATCTATCACACTAAACCTTACACCTTGGAGTAGCCATCAAGCCTTAGGTGGTTTCCTTAGTTTCTCGAAGACAGTGACTGAACTCCACCGTAAAACACAGCGCTTCCAACTCACTGCAAGAGCAGATTTTATTCCCTCCTGTCACTCACAGACATGAATTTGTTCCCCAAGCAAGTGCATTTATTTTCTTGTTATTATTTAGTGCACACAAGTTGTTCCTACTCATCAGGAGGTTTAATGGAAGTAATCTCAGCATATAGTTGTTCTCATGTGAGAGCCTTCAACAAAATCCACAATCCTGTTTTATTTCTTTCATGTTTCAGGATAACAGCTACTGTACTTTTTGAGTCTTTAAGACGCACACAAGCCCAGCACAGACTTCTCTTACAGAGCATCACAGATGCGCTGCACTAACACACATGCATTATAGAAATATCACCAGCTACTTTGGAAACCAGGTCTGGCGACCCCCTCCTCCTCAGCCCCTGTTAAACACCCTAGTTTGCTTGTGGTGAATGTCTAATATCTATGAAGTAATTGCACAACGGAAAAGGATGCTCCCTTTAAGGCATCATTTCTAATTTTCTACACAGTGATCAACAAACAATTAGAAACCAATGTAAAATGCTGCCCCCTCTACCTACCCTCCCCCCCAAAAAAGTGCAAAACTGCCATTGGCTTCAACAGGGGCAGGAGCTCAGCCTGGGTTCATTCAATGTTTAATGCACCAGTTGTAGTGGTTGTCTGTCAGTCTACTCAGCAATAGTCTATGATAAATTTATGAGTAAAACGCTTGTGTCTGTTAGTCAGTGTAATTTCTTCCACTAAACACAAATACCTACTTCCCTGCTATGCACCAAAGGGGTGCAGAAGCCAAAAGGAAGCAGAATCAAGTGAAAAAGTGAGTATTTTCCATAGCCATCACTGCATCATGTATGTGTGATGTGCCGTCCTATGACCATATTGCATACATCATTTGCATCCTAATTGTGTGGCTGTAATGCTGTTTTGAGATGCTGTCTCCTTAGTGTGCCTGTGTAAACCTCTCGTTCAGATCATTCATTCAGAATAATGCACTGCTGTATTGCGATATACATTCAGTCATTGCCATCAAAGTGTTTGCTCTTTACGTGGTGAAACAGATGGGTGTGGTTGCTCCTCACAGGGCGACACACGCAAATTCCACATTGGCTGGAAACTTCCCAAGCCAGATTAAAATGGGTGATGAGAATAAGGCCTGGTCCTTCCTAAGTTATCATCACCACCGAACCCCGTACAGGCATGCACATATCTTAGGAAGTAATCACTTACATTGGGTGTCTGTTGCTCCGTCCCTACAGCTAAGAAAGAAACCTACAAGTAAAATGCAAGGACCAAGCCCAGAGAGGGGGGTACTGGCTTTTGCAAAAGTAAAATTAGAAAAAAGTGAAATCTCCCATTTCTAAAATCCTTGATGAATGGAGGATTAATCATGTCTGACTGTGGAAGCAGACTCCACAGGAAGCATAAGTGGAACGTGATACACAAAGAAGAGACTCTAAATCCTTGTTTTGAGATAAATAGTTAGTGGTAATGTATGGAGGCCCCTGAAGTTATATTTTAAGAGATGCCTCTGTGCTCTCTTCCTCTGGAAAACGTGAAAAAAATATGCAACATAGAGCAAGTCAGATAAATATTCATGTTTTATTGTTATGCTCCTAGCAAAGCCCTACTTGTAAAATATGACGCTTATTTGTTGGCATAAATACTATGAATTCAATTTTAATGCAGTTTCCAATTCACAGATTATTTTATATCATCGAGTATTATTTTGTATCATCAGATCTGGAGGCAAATCTTCAAATAACGTGAACCAGAACAAGTCCTGCAGACTCATGTGGGGCTATGCCAATACATGGCAACTGGGAATCTTCACCATCATTCCAGCAGTAATGAGTATACCACAATAAGAAGAGGGGTGTTCTTGCTAACTGAGTAGGCCTTTCAATAACTATTTTTTGTCATTCTATCTCAATTATTGTCACTTAAAGTCACTTTATTGTGTGAGAAAGCATTCAGTACTTGCCAAATTTAATACTTCAAGCATCAACAGAGTAAGCTTTCAGTACTAATGGAATTTTGTAGAACATAACTCTATACTATGTTGCTGTCTTCCTTCATCTTTTTAAAGATAATTTGGAAGAAACTGGAACAAATGAAAAAAAGGTATTTTAACATGAATAAAACCTAGAAAAAGTGAAAGAAATTTTGCTGATGGTTCAAAAACTAAGTGGGATTTAATCTATGAGCAAATATACTGCTAATTGAACAAGATAAATGAGAAAAATCGTGCATACAAGTTTGATTTGAATTCAAAAATAAAATTTTTGTTTAACCTCTTCACAGCTTCTTTGCATTTGACAGGAGGAAAAAAGCTCATTTCAGAATTACTTTCTAATGAGAAATTTAAACCTAAGTATCCCCTGGAGTCAAAGTTTAATTGTACAGTCAGCTATGAAATTCCCAATTTACTACAGGTCAGTGAACTTCAAAGGATCTCATTCAATAAAGTCCTTCGATCCACACTTATACTTTAAAATATGATTAACTGCTTCACTGAGCAATAAATAAACTGCATGCTTAAATGCCTTGCCAATCTGATTTTAAACTAACAAATCTCACAGTGTCACAAGAGTTATTTGTCCCAGATTCATCACACCTAATTTAGATTCGTCATTAGAGTACATAAATTGGAAAGCTGGTGATGGTAGGATCCCTATAAAGATCATAGAGAGAAATAAGACGTGCTGGAGGCGATTCACGTCCTAGATGATCCTCTGGTAAATATACTCTGGTATTATAAGGAACAGAAATGGCAGTCCATGAAAAACTCACCAACAGGAAAAAGAAACGCAAAGTATACACTGAAAGGTATCCCCACTGCTGTCTGTAACTGAAAAACATGGGAGCTGGCTACTTAGAATTTACATAAACTACACAGGCATTACTCAGAGTACAATTTTCATATTGACTGCTTATAATTTAAAAAGTTAACCTACGGAAAACCTAGTTTTAGAATTTGAATTGAAGAAATTTTAGAAGTTGAAATTACAGTATAAGAAACATGCTGAAATTCATCCTATCCCGTGAAAAATGCAGGCTACAACACACAAGTTTTCAAAAAAAGAAAAGAGGTATGTTTCATGACTACACCCCAATTAACTCCACTAGATGCTTAAGATTTTTTTATAGTGTCTCTATGAGGTATTAGTATTCATAGTAGAAACATTTTTGTCTTTTTTTTTTTTTAAAGTGAACTTCATTTGCATGCTATTTGTTGATTCAACATATTCATATTTGCTCAAGAGCTTATAATACTCATTTCCATTGCCTAAATTATGTTGAGGGTTTTTTTTCCCCCTTTCTTTCTTGGTTGGTTAAGCTTTTTGCCTTGTTCTGGGGTTTTTTGGTTTGTTTGGAGGGTTTGTTTTTTATTTTTTTTTAACTCTGATAGGAGATCTTTCAAATGCTTCCTTTCAATTTTATAAAGGAAGCAGAGTAAAGACAGCTAATACTCAGCTCCCAGTGTTGTTAGATTTTCTGATGTGTGCATCAAGGACTCCCTACATAAATTTGATTGCACAATCACAGTTTTCCACATAAAAGTTAGCAGTCCCTTTTGAATAAATCATGTTCATTCTAAGTTTCTTAGAGTTAGACTTGCATTGACTTACAGCCCACTCCCTAAATGTTTACTAAATAACATTATAACAGAATGGCAGAAAGTTAAAGTGAATGTGATTAGCTTCTATTCTCTTTTATAGCAATCAAAACCAGAAATAACTCAATTTTAACTCATTGATATACATGAACATAAAAAAGCAAAAATCATGCCAGTTTTAGATAACGACAATAATTAAGTTTGGCCTACAATAATTCCAATCTGCCCTCTGAGAAAAGAGGCAATTTCCTCAGTGATCTTCGGAGGACTACACCTGAGATCATAATTCTGTATTCTTTATAAAGGATTCATGATAAATTCATTAGCAATATTTTCCACATATCTCAAATCTGTCTTTTTTGATTTATTACAAGAGTTTTGAGTAGTTTAGCAGGTAACAGTTCTTAAGTCCTATTGACAACTGTTTTTCATCTCTTTTAAAATGAGGTAAATACAGGAAGAGTAAAAAAGTAAACACAAAATGCATGCTTAGCAGTACAAATATTAATTGATTCTTTACCTTTAAGTTAAATATTGCTCAACACTAGAATTGCTTTCAGGGCAGTATGCATAATTTCAGTAGAAATATTCTCATGAGCATAATAAAATTGCCTTGACAATATGCTTAAAAGTCATAAATTGGCTGCTTGCCTGAAGTTATAGATTTCTCTGTCACATAAATTAAATACATTTTTACATGAAATAACAGTTTTAATTTGAAATTACCATGGGAATTTATGGTGTAATTTTTTTGTAAAATAAAAAGTTAACTATACTTCTTCAAACATTTTAAAACACCGTACCATTCCAAAAGCACAGAAAAATTCGGACAAACATTTTTTGTAATTAATATATTATAGCAGTTTAACCTTGGCTTTTATAGGAATTATTAATAGGAACTAATTTTCAGAAATTTGTTGGTTCTTCATTCATGAATATTCTAAGTAAAAATATACTATCCTGTTAAAGAGTTGCAAGCCACGTACTACAGCTGTTCCATATTCAATGAACTCAGTGTTTGTACAGTGAAACTGTTCTACTGAATTGCAAGTCCAAAAAAAATTCACAGCTTTCGAGATTCAAGCTCTTCAATCCGCAAAAAACATTTCAAAGTAACCACACACCATGACAGAACCCTACAGAGAAAGGCTGTATAATTTCACAAGAAATTATGACTTGGTTCCTATGACTGCCTACAGTAATACATCCAAAACCACAGCCTTATTCTAGATACACTACTGAACTTCGTTTTAAAAGAAAAATCCACAGAAAGGACAAGACAAATCTGTGTGAATTCAAAGTATTTACAACCTATATGCATACCTATATGTACAGTAAAAGATAAGATTTGTTGCATGGGAAATGAACAAAGGGCATTTTCAATACAGTGGAATATCATCAGGAATGGCACAAGCTTCACAAAAATTAAGTTCTGTGAGAAGCCTGATGTAGTTGATATCGTTAATTCTCTCATCTTCATCTTTACAGTCTTCATGCTGCTATAGCATTAAGATTTGGTCTTTAAAAAAGCAGCGATTGTGCATCTTTAATCTAAACTGACGTTTGATTATGTACCATACTCAGAATAGTGCATGAGGCTGTACATAATCCACTACTGCTGAAACTCTTGAATTTGTCTACGGATCAGCAATAGTTCACAAAGGATTTGTACATCCAGCTCATTTCTATATGCTGTCAGTCATCTTTACTTTCCGCTAATGAAAAACATTATTTTTTAATATTTTGTAAGCAATCATCTTAGTTTCCTCCAGAGATGCTGCAAGACTACAAATGTAATACCTGCAACGTGAGTGAAACAACTCCTCTAGTTTCTGTCCTCAGCACCTTATTTAAAAGCATTTGAGAACTGTGGTTCTCAGAGTCAGAATTCCTCTTCAGCTGGAGTTGCCACACAAAAAGTAATTTCAATGAACGTACAGAAGCCAGAATCTAGCACCACGAGTTATCATTTGTTCCCTTTAGATACTGTCATGAGACGTGTGCCTCTTCCCATGGTATAGGATTCTTCAGGTCTTTCTCAACAGTAACTCTGGATTCTGTAGCCTTCCTGTTCAACAAAACTATTCCAACCTGCATTTACTCAGTTTACCTGTCAAATTTGTTAATTCCTCTGTTAACTAGCAGCCCATTTTAGAAGTACAGACTAAGCACTTCCATAAAGCAACATGACAGAAATAATTTCTTTAAAGGAACATTCTATAAGTTCTTAGTGACTTTATTACTGTTATGGGGAAGGGGAGAGGTTAAAACACAAGTTGCAGGGTAATACCACAAAGACATCGCATAGCCAAGTGAGGGAAAGTAAATAAATAAAATCTTCTAACACCCAGGAAGAGGACGCACTCCATTTTAGTAAACAGCTTCCTTTACTTAAAAAGTGCATAGAGCATGCAGTTATGAATATGACAGGTTTACAGTAAACCTCATTTTTATAGGAGTAGTAAAGGCTAAATTGTCAGTCACAGTGTAAATATGAGAAGAGTAACTTTCCTCCCTTTCCCCCATGCTCTGATCCAGCAAGAGAGTTAAGCCCATGCTTAACCTTGAGTTTTGCAGGACATGCTTAAGTGCTTTGCTGGAGCAAGGCCAAAATGCAGGAGCCAGATACAATTCCCATGTTTAGTCTCCTCTAGCCAGACCAAGCAGCACACAGGGAAGGAGATGGTGAGCTCTGAGGTATTTAATTTTACCTTGCAGCAATACACCATAACTCATACAGGTCAGCACCCGCAAAAACAGATAGGATGCTACTGTGACACAGTGATCACAGCAAGACTTATCACCATGCAATGCAATTGCTGTTTATTAAGACAAAACATAAGCATGCTATTATTTAACGATTTAGACCTCAAGCATAGGTTTTAAACAAACACAGCTGGGATATGAATTTAAATATCCCATATGGTGCCTGTAGCAATCCTCCCCCAGCTCCTCTGGCTTCACACAAGCCCTCTGTCAGTTGTTTGCATTAAGCCCCAGGGGATCCCTTGGCTTGTGTGATTTCAGGTAAGATGTTATCACCCCTGATTCACAGGCCAGTCCACACACTTCTTACTACATAGCAACAGAGCACCCGTTATCAGCTGCTGAGCAAGACTAGTCTTCAGAGAGGCAGCAACACCAAACAGCTCTTTGCAGGAGGGTGAAATGAGTTTGTCTCAGTTTTAGCGCTTCCTGCAATTCTCGTTAGGGGGAGGTCAGTTATGCTGCAATGCCCTGTGAATTGACTCTCTGTTCTTGTGAAAACCAAATATTTGGCTGGCATGTCAGTTTTGTTGGGACATAAATTCACACTAGAGCAACAGAGAAAAAATTAGTAGGACCCTGGCACAAGTATGATGCAATAAGTCAAGTAGCGATCACACTTACTATACAATAGTAAATAAAGTGAGGTGGTAATTCTGATTGTGAAGTATTTATGAACATGCTAGAAAAGTGGGTGAAGAAAACCATAATTCATGCAACTTGAACTTTAGCATGAGACTAGTGATTTTGTCAGGAGTTCCCTTTCCAAACCTCCCTGAGCAAGCAGAAAAGGAGGTCTTCCAGTTCTTACCCAGCCATACAATGCTCTGCAGACACAACTGTCAGGCCAGTACTTCCAGTTGCGCTCTAGAGAACAATAACCTCAATTTCTAGTTGTGGTTCACATTATCAATTTTTAGAAATAGCTAGTTAGTGGGAAGGAATTCACTTGTTTCCTCTTACCCTAGTGAATGCCACTGAAATGTCACAATGTGCCAGACAGGTGCAGAGAACCTATCTATCAAGAAACCATTGCTGTGCATTATACAAATTAATTAGTGATTGCAGTTAATGCCTTAGTAGATGCCTCTGGTTAAGTAAAAAAAATTGTATAACACTTACAAACTGCTCTGATTAATCTAACTTCTTCACCTGTTGTCCAGTGTCACCCACACAGCAGACAAGTTGCTCAGAGTAAAGCTCAAATTACAAATTCTCCAACAGAAAGTCTAAGTTAAAAGGTTCCTGCTTTCTCCCAAGCTCATCACCACACCCTGAGCTTTCTAGGTCAGATCATTTCACTGATGCAGTCAGCAGCCCAGCCACCCTCTCACCAGCACACTGAGTGGGCAGCACAGCAAAAGGTGTAAGTGCCAGGAGCAGCTTTACTGCTGAACCGTACAGGGGATTACCCATCAGTAGTTTGAGGCTTCCTAAATTAGTGCCTTGAGTAATTCAGTCAGCCTCAGATGACCAAATGGGTAGAATCCAATCCAACTAACGTGGATAGCTAATTACATCTAAATTTTAGATGCCTCTTGAACCAGTCCTTCTAAAATAAATTCCATATATAGCCAGTGGGAAAGCTAGGTGCCTTTGAGAGCCTCCTAAGGGACAGCCTAAATTAGGCAGGCAGGATCTCCCTCTGGAGTTGCTTTTCTAGGCATTTATGTCTCCCTATTGAACATGGAGGGAATTTAGGCACGTAATTTAAGAGAACTAGTTCACTATGTGCTCAGAACATAGGTGCTAATTAGCTGCCTATGCCTGACTAGAACCCCCCAATTTAGATTCCAAATAATTTATCTTAAAGACTAGCCTTATGTTATGTCCTACTAACATTTGAAAGAAGAAACAAAACAGCAGGCATTGTGCACTACAAACAGATCAAGATCAGGAACACGGTAAGAGAGCGTATAAAATGGCATGTCAGGACCATACCTTACTGCCGGCCTCGGTGCCCTCCAGCACTCCGATGGAGTACGCCCAGTGCTCTGGGAAGGGAAGGCAGACAAAGCACTTGCAGCCATGAGCAGGGCAGGTTGTGCAGGTGAATGTTATCCACTGCAGATGTGACACCGGGTAAGAAGCTGGTCCTCTCAGCTGCTCCCCCAAGCACAGCTGTGCTCTAGCTCCCACTGCCTTGAGGCCAAACTAAGCTGCTCTGTGGAAACTTTTCACAACAGAGCTCTGGCAACCGCCTGCTCTTTTTTTTTTTTTCTTTTTTGCTTTTAAATCAGGATACTCCCTAAGTAATTCATAACTATTTATTACAACATAAGATACAGACTGGGAACAAAGCAAAACCAAAGCCGCAGCGGTCACTGTATACATACACTGCGGTCACATTGCCTCTGGCATAGTAAAACACACCACCATCAACACCAGCATTGCAAGAAGCACCTGCATTAAAACCATAAGCTAAAGGCCCCAGAGATGAACAGAAAACAAGTTCTGATGGGACAGCAGAGCTGCCATCATGGCACTCACACAGGCTCCCCAAGGCAGTGCCAGGCCTGAGGAGAAGCCCTGGCACCGAGGCACCAGGGAGGAGTTTTACCAGGTAGGAAGGTTCTGTGGGGGCCAGGAGAGAAAATTAGGCCTGGGAGGATTTAGGGGTGACCAAAGGGCAGAGGAAAAGATGCTGGGCAGGTGACTGAGGGAAGCTGATACCAGGCTGGGTGCTGGCTAGAATGAAGAAATCCCTCTCATGGCCACTGCTCCCTCTCAGGGCCCAGCACTGCGCCTCTTCCACAGCAGCATCTCCCCTCCCACCCCAGCACGCCCAGGCCCGCCTAGGGTTTGATATTTTCAACCCCAAACCAGCACCATTCATCGAGCTACCACCTACCCTTCAGGCCTGAGGAGCACCCAGAGAGGGAACCGCCATGAGCTGCCACTACCTCCTCCTCTCAGAGCAGCTCTAAGGGCAGCACGGAGATGGCTAGCCAAACCCAAGCTCTGAGGAAAGGAAAATTCAGCAGAAAAGGCAGCTGCAGGTAATAAACTACATCAGCTGAATAAATGCAGACAGCTGGCAATGGGGTGGGTGACAGGGCACAGAAAATAGCGACCAGGGGATTCTCCTCAGTGCTCTGGGCTGCAGGACTGCCCAGCCTGTGCTGAGGGGAAACATGGCAGAAGTGGCCTCCCGCCTGGCCCAGCATCTGTGCCTTGGCTCAGACCTCTGCTGGGTTATTCTTCCTCTGAGCAGATTAAAGCAGTGGCGCTGATATCAGCCATCAGACAACACTTTTAACTCTCCGAGTATCTCTCCCAAAGCATCAAAAACCCCCACATATTGCTTTTTTTGAAAAAAATATCCAACAGCAGTCCTGGGATGAGCAAAAGCAGCTTCTGTTGTGCTGTCCAACAGCAGAAGTCAGTCACAGAAAATTTGTTTGAATTTAGGAGTATTTTATACTATGGATGAGTCTTTTCAGACGTATTAGTAGTAGGGAGTATCACCCTCCACAGATTTTAGATAACCTTCAGTTAAAGCAGTGTGGGAGCTTTTTCTTTAGTCAAAATGAACTTTATAAAGCAAAATTAAGTTGTGAGAGGCATTATGAGAATTTATGGCACTCCCTGGCTAAATTAGTACTCAGAAACCAACAGTTTCCCAGGCTGCCTCTGTACTGCCTGGCGTGAGTACAGATATTGCACCAATAAATATTGCGCGGTGGTGCAGCACCAGCTGCCTGGCTCCTGCTCCTGGCGCCGGGCGGTGTGGGGTGGCTTGCTTAATTTCACTTTGCTTCTCTTGTCTGCAATGTAGAGATAATACTTCTCAGCTCTGCGGTGGTGCCAGGCTTGATTCATGAATGTTTCAAAGCATTCTGTGATATTCACCCTGAAAGGTGCTTGAAAACCATAAATTATTACTTTAATATAGATAATAGTTTTCATCTCATGAATGTTTTATAGCACTACTCCAAATTCATGCCTGATATAACTCTAATAACTTGAGCAGAGTTAAACTAGGGATAAATTTGGTACAATATGTGAGGCAGCAAAATGAAATTCAAAGTGTGAGACCAAGGGCTTACCAAGTGGCATTGCATACACAGTAACGGCAGAAACCTATCCCACTGCCCACCTACCTGCAGCAAAAATATCCGATCGTGGCACTTTTTAACTTGTTAAGGTTTGATGCCTCATGAAATGTCTGCTTCACATCAAAAACTTATTTTTCCAGTATGTTCTATTGCTATACCTATGTAGTTTGTATTTATTGAGAATTAGTAGAATTTATCATGTATCTGCTCTCTGTTTGACCCAGAAATTACTGTTGAAAGCAGATAATTTTTCATAGTAACAATCCTTTTAATAAGACACTCGTACAGGTTCCAGTCCTTGGTCATGGGAGCATAGGACACAGGACAGGGAAGGATCCTCTGTGCCACAACCTAATTCTTCAAAGCAACACCATCATAAACAGCCATGTAGAAAGCTTGTCAAAATCCATTTTAAATAGGTAGGCTTTTGTCCCCCTACCCTAAAAAAAATACTGTTCATACACTTCACTGCTGTGATAGTTAGAAAGATTCTTTAATTCCCAGGCCAGATCTATTCATGGCCGGTTTAGATCTCCCTGTTGTCATGCCAGCTTTTCTCTATAGCTGAAATAACTTTCCTTCTCCAATGTCATCTAACCACTCTCCCTTTACGTATGCATGAAGAATAATCATATTCTTACTCAATCTTCATTTTGTTAACCTAAGCAAGTCAAACTCTTTTAGTCTCCCTGTATAACGTGTTCTTTATTCCTTTGATCACTTGGGTGGCCCATCTCTGATGAATTTAGTGTATATGTTCACACAGTAAGAGAGTCAGAGAAGAGGAACCTAATTGTTTTCTAATTAAACAAAAATGCTGCAAATGCAGCAGAAAGAAGACACAAGAGTAGAAATTAAATCTTGGTGTTTGCTGGCAGAATTGATGAAGTGGATATTACCTCCAATCTACTTTCAGTTTGATGGTAGAATTTTACCAAGGGACTTTGAACAATACACTGCTGGTATCATAATATTGAAGGTCTGTTGTGGAGCAGGTCTTCTTTACATAAACAACATAATAAAGAATTTTCTAGGGACGTGATAACCAGCTTTGAAAATAAAAAATATTTGCCAGACATCTGCTACTTCATACTTCAGTCGACCCTTGTATAAATTCAGATCTTTGTTGAGTCCAGTTTTCTTCTTTCCTTCTCCTCTACAACTGTGATCCTTAGCATTATTGCTGGTCTTCCCAGAGTTTATCCTCTTATGCCCACAACAGGTTTGGGCAATAAATTGCCTTTCCAGTTGGTCTTCAGATTTTCTATTCTTCACTGTCTCCAGTGGGTGACCTTGGCTGTCTTGATTCTCATTCTTCATTCCCTTCTTCTCCCATTCTTTCCTACTGAAGAAAATTTCCACGGAATGTGATAATGTACCCTGTTGATACACTGTTATAGATACAGAAACAGAATATTTCCTATGAAGCTTTGACATTTACAGTGATTCCTATAGAACCTCTTCTTTCTTCCCTTCCTGTTCCCCTCCAAACGGTGTAGGACTTTTCAATATACTGTTAGCATATTACAGAATAGATCATTGAAGATCCAGCTGATCCAGAGGCTTTGACAGTCTTTCTGCTGAATGCTGTGTTCACCTGAATATACAACTTGTTGCAAAAGTGCAGCGGCTGTTATTCATGCTAGTTTCTAGAATGGGATGTGTAAATGCAAAAAGAAAAATGTATTCAATCAATTTTTGCTGGTATCTGGATTTGATCATATGGAAACTATTAAAATATTAAAAGTACTTTGGACAAGAATTAACTAGGCATCCACATTCATTTTTTCATCAATAGAAATGATTAAGGACTGTCAACAAATCATAAACAGAAAAATAAGGTCCCCTTAAGTCTCAAATATCAGTATTACATTAAAGTATAGACCTGGACATAATGTGGGTAATGTAGAGCCACCTTTAATGGAAATCAAAGGTGTGCAGCTGGTATAAATGCAATTTCCAATCAAGTGATTAGATTTACCAAATTAAGCAAGTACCTTCTGTGCATTGAATGAGATAGCAACCTGGACAATCAATTCAGAGAGTTAAAAAAACATGTAAATCACCTGTAAGGTGCATCTGCAGTCTGGGTTTAGCATATGCAGAATTAGAGTTCGAGACAGTATCACTGCCAGATTTCTAAACCAAGTGCCCACATTTGCACGTTCTACTACACACAGTTGGGCAGGCAATCACTCATCTGTCTTCCATATTACTTATGTAAATTGGTATTTCAGTGCAAAACTGCACGGTCCTGGGCAAATGAATAAGTGCACATATTACACAGTCAGTCAGTATTAGGTACCGGCTTAAATGGTTGATCCATCAGAATAATGGACTTTTTATTTCAATAGCTCCAGTATTTTCTTGCAACTTTGTGATAGAGAAATCAAGTACCGAACAACAGTGAATCTAAGCTGGTTTGCTGTAATAACTTTAGAGGCAATCCTGCTACACGGGTAGGTAAATGCTGGTAATTAACAAATCTAAAATGAGGATGAGTAAATACCTTTTTTGCCAGTGTTAGTCCATATGAGCATCCTAAATTTAAAAGTTCAAATGTATCTGACAGAAAATTTTGAAAATTCAGCAATGGAAAAAGAGTAAGAACAGAATGGAGAGAAGGAGAGCAGAGAGGATAAAAGTAAAGCTGAAATAGCTCCAGACAAAAGCAACAGACAGAGGGGAAACGTGTTTTCACATTATTGAAGATAAACTAAATGCAGGCCACACCACCAGATATCCATCCAGCTCAGTTTAGGTCTTGAGCCTCCAATCAGGGAGAGATTGCAGAGAGGAGACTTTTATTTCTGAGAGCGTTTTACAGTTTTGTCTTTTTAATCCCTAATACATGAAATAGCCTGTAATACAGAGATTTCTTTTAGGTAGCAGAGACACAATGCATTCATGCAATTACAATAAAAAGGGAAAACTGCTCATAAATAAAAACTGTATTACGAGTCTTCACGCGCTCAAAACTCACACAGGAAGTTCATACATTCATCAGGCTCCATCCACTGTCATTCATTTGTCTTTGTATTGCTGAGTAGTGTTTTCTGTCTCAGCAGGTTATTGTTTAATGGGCTAATGCATATTTGCTTGATGAAACGGTATTGTGGAAGTTCTGTGGGGAGGCATGTTACTTGTGAAAAAAAAAAAGACTACTTCTAAACACTAAAAAAGCCCTGCTTAGTCTCCTGGTGATAGAGAAGGCCAGCTTCACCCATTGATTTGAAGGGAGTTACATCAAGCCTTGTATACTTTAGCCCTATAACCAATAGTATGCAATAATTGCTATGGAAAAATTACCTTGCTGCTTCATTTTTGTGCAATTTGTAAAACTGGAATATAATTTAGCCCCAAAAGAATGACCAGTTCTTTTTTATTTTAAGCCCAGAGCTATTCGTACATCTAATTGCAATATCTTTCTCTCTTACAATCAAAAATAAAGTGCATGATATTGTGAGAATATGTTTTATTTCTGTAACTTCTGCATCCCAACAACACTCTGTGACCCTGGGTTTTTTGTTGCTAGCTAGTGAATGAGCAACAAGAAAGCAGACCCCTCCTGAGCGCCTCCATTGATGACTTTCTCTGCGAAACTAAACCTGAAGCTGTTGCAAGGCCTGTAACATCAAATACTGCAGGTAAACAAAATTCTTTGCTATCCCTCACTAAAGAGAAACAATTTTAGTTTTATCTTAATTATGGTATATTTTTGTCAAGTATATTACTATCTTGATTTCTTGATTTGTTAGTATTTGTACAAAATTACAGGCTGGTATTAAATTATAATTGCCTGATCTATTAGTAGAAAAAACTTTGTTCATTACATTCGAGGGCAGGTCTGATGTGATCAAAATCACGTGTATTCTGGCAGATCTCTGGGGCTGAATTAAAGGGAACTTGTTGAAGTTCAACTGGGAGCACACATCAGTTTGACCAACTCTCAATTTTTGTTTTTGCAAAATTTTAACCTATGTGAAAGCCACATTTAGCTTGGTTTTAACCAAACCCATTTCTTAGCCTACAAAGATTTTCTTTAAAAAAATCTTGGATGGGATGCCAGAGAAAAGAGATATCAAAACAGATTATCCAGGCTGAGTTTGCACACTTTATTAGTGAAAGGATCTAGCATTTCTTAGCTCCTTTGTGTTGCGATGAGATAGTAGAGCAGACAATAAAAAGAAAGAGTGAATCCTGAAAGCCTTCTGAATCCTACTGAATTGTATTTGAAGTATATTGTCCTTTGGAAGTTTTTTTAGAAATTGGCCTCCTCCTGTTCGATATTTATGCAAAGGTAATCAAAGTGGTTGAGCAGATCAACGGAGATACAATAAAATCAGCCTAGCACTACTATGGTCTATTGCTATCTCATAATATGACTTGGCTTGTTAGAAGCCATTTAATTACAATCTATATACATGCAAATTATTAAATGAATAATTGACAGCTGGGTGATTATCTTCACATCTAATTAATATGGGTCTAAAGCAATATGCAAGTTCTAATAACAAAAACTGGAACACTGCATTAAATAACAGTTGTAAATAATATTTTTTCCTTTTATACATAGCTAAAGATATTACAGGGGTGACTAGAAATATTTCAGGTTGTTTAAGAGTGGTGTTTATTGTAAAAAAGTAAGTATCTGTAGATCCTATATCTGCCTTGAATATCTATCAGGTTTGGGGGGCTTAGATTTATTTTATAACAAAATAAAAAATTCTTATTCTGTGAAGACTGGTGAAATTCAGTGATTTATCAGGAACACAGATAAAGCACTGCAAGAGATAATACAAACTGATCTGTCAGAAACACCCACCCTATAAAATGATGATAAAGAGGGGGTTTTTCTATCTTTTATGTGCTAAAAAATTTTGAATGTTACTCTTTAAGCAACTTTTAAATGAAGAACTGAGACTGAACATGCCTTTTTACTGATATAGTCCTTCACAGAAATAACAGTAGAACTTATAATTACACTCCATATTTGTTCCCCAAAATCACAGAATCACAGAATGTTAGGGGTTGGAAGGGACCTCTGTGGGTCATCTAGCAACAGTGGAAACCACTACTAAACATACCATTATTCCTTTATGACCCAAGAAGTGCATCCAAGAAGCTGTCTACTCTTCAGCTTTTTCCATAATGGCATGTGGCAAAACAGCAGTGCCCCAAGCAGCTGTTATCAGTACTTGATAAATCATAAGATTAAACTAAATCTTGTCTAAAAGTGTAATTGTACAGAGAACCCTCACAACAGAAGAAAATCCGTGGAGTAAGGCCACAGCCTTAAAACCGAAGAAGTCTTAAGATTTTCAGAGGAAAAGCCTTTTATGCAAATCAAGCTTTTTTAAACTGCATCCAGTTAAGCACCTGAAATCTCTAGTCATATTTGTATATGCTGGTCGTCATCTTCAGCCAGGACATATACATCTACTCCAGTCACACGTGAACACATTACTGATTTTTTTTTTCCAGTTAAAACAAATTTTGATAAGTAGGCTATTTTAATAAAAACAATATTGAATTCTAACATTTTGTATCTAAGTATTATCAACAGGTCTGGATCTCTTGGATCTTAGTGAACCTGTGTTACAAACCCAAAACAAAGTGAAGAAATTGGAGACTCCATCAAGAAGTGAAGGCTTAAAAGCTTCAACCCACAGAAAGAAGACAGACAATTCTGACCTTATCAGTGTGGATACTGAGCAGAAAGTCCAGACTGTCAGAGTTTCAGACAAGTCTTCACTAGACTTAGGTAAGAGTGTAGCTATTTTATCCTTACTACACAGACTTGCTCAGCACAAGTTTCTCCTTGCTACTGTCACAGAGCAACACCACAATTTTTGTTGCACCACATTTTAGCAGGGACTGTAACCTTTGTTCCACATTATAAACTGCTTGAAACACTTTAAACTTGAAATGCTGTGAACACATTTTGCCTCTGCCTTTGCCGTTATACCTATTGTCACTGCATGTGCAAATAAAGTTTTGAAAGTATTCTTTCAAAAAAGAATTTAGTCGGGGTGAGTAAAATGGTAGAAAAATCTATAGGTTTATCATAAGAAATTGGTAAAGGACACAGATCAGAGCCAGCCCGCACTGGATGTCCTTTTCAGAACTGCATATATCAGAAATACACATTATATTTGGAAATACTGCTTTATCTATGCATACGAGAGAAAAAAAAAAATCCATTCTTGACAAAAGAGCTATATTTATACAGATTGAAAAAAAAAAAGTCCCAAACACAACTCAATATCCTGCCAAGCATGATCTATAGATGAGCTCTGGAAAAGGTGAATTTAATTTAGTTCCATCCAAACTAAATTACTTGCACCGCAACTGAGAAATTTGCAAGGTAAATGTAATTTATACGGAGGTAGCAAATTTTCCATTCATCAGTACGGAAATTCTTTGAGAGATCTTTATCTTCAAACAGGAGCTGAACATCAGATTCTTGCAAAGCAAGTCTGACATATGACTGAATAATATCAGTTGCCTGCACAGCCATTTTCAAATGGTAGTCACTAAATGAAGTTTTATATTTACAATTTGACTACAATTAGTAAATTAAAAATATCCAAAACTATCAAATAGTTAGTATAATTTTACCAACAGATCTAAATTACACAGAAATCACTTATTTTAAATCAAGAGTTCCACTAACATTCTGACCATGAATGCTAACGGATTTAGAAAAATGTGAGTTCCCAAATATTTTCACATTATAGCAGCTAGAAAACGGCACAACATTTCTATATATTGGACCTTAACTAAAATATAGTCTTTGATGGTACCATTTTCTCTATAACCTACATTTAACAGAGGAGATAAAATTGTCTGCAGTAGTTTCTTTAAAAGATTAAAATTTTCTTTTCTATTTTTCAGTTGATATTCAGACACGGCTAGAGAAATGGGATGATGTCAATTTTCATGGAGACAGGAGTACCAAGGCTCACTCTTCTACAGAGCGAACATCATCATCATCTAGAGCCCCATCAAAAGAACTTTTATGGTACAAAGTTTTGCTTTCCTTACAAAACCATTTCCAGGCCAGCTTTCTTAATTCACAAAATGAATGACTTGATGACAAGTCATATTATTAAATCTGTTATGATTACATTGAATGTGTTCAAGAAGACATTTTGGACAACGTACCATAAGCAAGTACACTATAAAATGACATTTTGCAAGCAATTTTTAATGTTGTGAAAAGCAGCAGGTGCAATTACTAAATAAATGGTGGTGAGAATTCAACAGAGGCATGCAGTCATCCAAAACCAACTACAAACATGTGAGTAAAATGAGAAAAAAAAGGATATTTGGCAGTGATTTGACAGTCACTGGATATCCAATGTATTTTTGTTTTGCTACCAAGAGGGCAGAATTTCTGTGCATAACTGGAAGAGGCAAGATAAAATATCCAAGCCAAGTACTACAACTTGCACACAGTTCAACTAAAATCGCAGGGGATGTAAATCAGGGAAGAACTGGACTTTGCCTTTGGGAACAGTTCATGTAGATTAATTCTGTTGCCTTCCTGATATGTAAGCAACACTCATTCACTACATTATGAATAACCATAATTAGCATTTTCATACACTAGAAGCAGTTTTCTGACCAAATGATGCTTATCATGTATCACCTGCCCTTTATCTGGGTGTTTCATTAATTTAGAGCTTTACACAACTTTGCTCAGTTAATTTGATTTTGGTCTACAGGGTTTCATTTTCTAGGAAAAAAAGAATATTAGGATATTGTGGCACAGAAATGCACATATGCCAAGGTGAAGTCCTGTAATGTGGTGGTTCATTCTTAGACACTGACTGCAGGTACAGTCTTGTGTGTCATTGCCTAACCTCATTTTGCTGGGCTATGAAATAGAAGCGTAGTGGTAGAGCCAAAGTCTTCAATCCATTATACTAGTTTCATGCCAGTATACACCCAGGGCTCTGCTGGTGAATCAGGCCTGACTCTGTTCTGTTGTATTAACTGTTGTCTGCATGCAACTGAAAAGCATAAGAGTGGAAACACTGAGAAGGGTCCAGGCACTTTTGATAACTGCATGTTAAACTACTCAGTTATAAGAAATAACCGAATTATCAGTATGTGCTTATGAACCTGAAAGACATAAGGCAGCATGTCTCAGTGTGCAGTGATGAGTAAGTAAATGCATTATTTCTAGGTCCACAGAAAACAGATCACAGTCTGAGCTGACTAACGTCAAGAGTGCCTTGGATGCTGATTCAACGTCAGAATTAGAACTTGCACCTGCAACACAGGTAAGAAGATTTGGTAGACTTATCAACAATAAAAAGGCAAGTAGGAATTGTCCCACTGGCTAACCATTCACATTCTGGAAGAACTATTTAAGGGATATTTTCAGGATCATCAATTAAAAGTTCCATACAACCAAATCTTCACACAGCTTCCAAACTAATGTTATGGAAATAACTGTCAGCATCTCAGACATTCAGAGTTTAATACTGCAGTGAACTGTGACCTTCCTGCACAGAGAGAAAGACTTCAAACTACAATTTACAGCATCATCTTTTTTTCCTTCTTCCATTTCTGAAATTCAAACTTCTCATGATTCCCTCTCCCTTTAAAACATCTATTCTTAAGGTCTCTTGGTCAACCAGGAATCCCAGAATTGGAAATGGCTAAGGAATACAGGAAGGAATCCTTAGACCAACACTCATCAGCAGTTTATCTCCACAGGTGGGAGAGCAGTGTGGTCAAAGGACTTTTTCCCGCTGGAAAAGGAAGTCTAATACAGAGGGCTCTGGGCTGAAGGTTTGAAGATTTGCCCAATTCCACTGTCATATTGTATACTGGAAAGGACCCTGTGGAAATGATTACTTAGAGTTGTATGGTTTTAGATATGTATGTATGCACATATATGTACAAAGATGCATTTATGTGCGCATTCACATAAATCAGGTTGCTTATACACCTTCTTTCCTGCTTCTTACTTTTTAACAGAAAAATTTCAAGTTCAGCCAGAGCCACTGGCAGGGGGGAGAGAGAGTTATCTGGTGGACTAACTTTTAGTTGAAAAGAATTTTCTCCTCTTCCACAGCTACTTTTAGGCCTGGACTTCAAAACCTTTCTGTCAGATGGAAAATCTGGAAATTAATGGAAAATAATAGCCTCATTTGAAAATTGAAAAATTAGACACTAAACAGCCAAATGTCTTTCCTGAGATCATGCACCAGTTTTTGCAGAAAATAGAAATACAACCCAGTTATCAGGATCCATTCCTGTGTTTAGGTTAGGAAAAATTCTCCTTTACTTCCCTGCCATCTCTACATTACAAACAGGACTTTTCTTCCCATTTGTAAAGCCTAACAATAGTTGCAATGCATGATGTCTTTGCTTTCTGTGCAATAGATTTAAACATCTTAGTAATGGAAAAGATCTATTGCATAATATCATCCACTTGAGATGGACAGAATGTTTTCACAGGCTTTGTCCAGCTTATCTTGAAGTACCTCTAACCCCTTTTTAGGAGGCTGTTCCTCAGCCTAACAGATCTAAATGCCAGGAAGTTTGTGCTCAACCAGGATGTGTGTAAACCAAGTAGACAGTCACCAAAGTGCTGCGTCTTTCTGTGAAAGCAGTTACAAATGTAGTATATAACATTTCTACTTTATATAGTCTATTACCTGTTTATCTTCTACTAACTACAGAAGCAAAAATCCGCATTTTTAATTCAGTATAAGTTAAATCAGTCGAGGCTACGTACTATTTTGCAAAATGACTGGTACTTCAAAACAAAACATGTGAAGCTGAATCAGCCAAACTGAACAAGAAGCAGAGTGTAAAATTCTCATCTGTTGATCTGATCTATTTTATGGTTTATTTTGATTTATCATCAGCTGCTTTTTTTCAAATTTGTGATCCATTCAAGTCATGAAATGTTGCTAAACTTGCAATTAGTATTGCAGAGAAATGACCTGAAGTGAGATTGCATTCTTATTCTAGGTAGTTTACTTAGAAATTTAATATTTTCATTCACTGCCTGCTTCGTCCTGCTTATACTTGGACTGTCAAAGTTGTCATTTCCCAACAACTGGGCTGATCTGTCTTGACTGAGTTCGTAATCTGCTTGTAAAAGAAATCACGTTAGAGCTTTTATCAAAGCATATGTTTTCCATATTTTGTCCTCTATAGACCTTGTCTATCTCATTTAAGGGTAACCTTTGCATATGCAACAGATTCTGCCATACCCAAAAGATTTCATCTTGTCAAACTTGCTTCAGTTTTCCATCAGCAGGTTCTCAATCACCTTCATCACTCATCTTTGACATGTTAGATTTCATTCCTCAAAGTGAAATACTAAGTAACTACATCATATTTTCATTAAAATTATGCAATGAAAATCCTGTGTTTACCAGCACTTATGCCAATACAAAATCACAAAGGCAAGCTTTGACTTAATATGGAAGAAATGTGTCTAAAGGCTACACTGGGCAGTAGCATGGTGGCTATCATTGGATGTGGCCATCTTGTTTCTCAGAATTCTACTCACATCACACATTCCCTATATTAAGTCTTAAACTGCATTGGTCAAAAGTATCTTTGTTCTTTCTTTTATCTGCCATTCTGGAAAGTTCCTTGTTATGCTTTTATTAGTACTGAGATATCCTACAGTGTTTGGGTTTTTTTGAAGGTTTATTTTTTCTCATATAATTACAAACTGCAGAGGGAGATAATATGTTCAACTGTATATGCATGAAGTCTGCTCATGTTTTAACTCTCTAAATGCCTCCCTGGGAATTTTAGATATTTTACTGCTCACTTAGAATGCACACACAAAAACCGTGACATGCTAAAAAACTGTACCTTATTCTAATATGTCAGCACTCTTAGACAAAATTATAGCACAAAGCCTGTAAACCTTAGAAATCTGTGGGTTTGGGCGACAACATTTAGAATGCAAAATTTATTCCCCACTTCTCCCAAATAGGTACAGTAAGACTAATGGCCCTAGCTCTCCTTGGATGTGCCAGTTACTCTAACAAAATGAGGAGTTACAAGGGACAGATTTAGTTCATTATTTAAGACCTGCTCAAAAGTCAAGACTATAATTTAAGCCTCTCACCAACAGTTCAGGTCCAACTGCACATAAGCAGACTACAAGCGCAGGAAAGTATGTGCAAATGCATTGGAATGGAAGATTTTGTCCCTGAAGACATCAGCCAGTCATCAGCTACAGCACCTCCTTTGTAGCGTGGTGAGCATACCAAACCGCAGCGTATGCGGAGTGCCCATGCCTCAGACGTACCCATTCTATCCTGAGCCATGCCTTGCCTTGGGTTCCCTTTAAGGGAAGCAGCTGCAGAGTCCCACCCCATCACCAGCTGGAGACAAGACGCTCTCCAGTACTGGCACTCCATTCCCATCCCCTCTCTTCCTGCACTAGCGAAAGGCAGCATGTTTGCTCTACGTGGGGTCTTCCATTCCTGGGTATCGCAACTCAGGACATGACTCTGCATTGTCTATATGCAAATGCAGCTTATATGGGTTTTGTTCATTCCTTCTTTTTTTCCCTCTGGCTGTGCATTTCATGGAGGAGAAAGTCTATTTCTGTGAGCATTATGTGGGGGCAATGTGTGTACTCTGACACATGGCAGAGGAAGGGACTTCTGTGCTTCTTGTCCTCTTCCCTATCACCTCTCCACTGCCCCAACAAGCTCACTCTCCCCTTCTGCAGCACTACTCAGTCTGAACGTCATGATTTACAGGATTGTCCTTGACCTAAGGAAATTGCAGTCACTGGAAACCAAAGATTAAAAAGTGGAAGTAATCACACAGTTTGTAAGAGCCGACTCGTAAATAATGTAAAGGCTAGGAACATAATTAATGTCTAGCAACAGAGTTTTGTGTCAAGAAAACCCAATTTAATTCTTTGATCAGATTACAGGTCAGGTTGATAAATGTTGCTGTGTGATATTCTGCAAGATGTTTAAATTAACATACCATATTCTCATTTTAAAATTAGCACCATATAATATGAATACAGCAGCTGTTAAACAGATTAAAACTGGCTAACCTAAGGTCTCAAGAACAGCAGTTATTTACCAGGTTTGTAATCACATAGTGGTTCTTCTGCGGTTCCAAAGAGAAACCATGTTCTTCAATATTATTGATCTGAAAATAAATAAGCAAGCCATTCTTGATAAAATTTATATATGCAACAGTGGAATGAAAAAAACTGCAAATAAGGGAGTCATAAAAATGAGATGGTGACCAAGACATCTTTATAAATACATATTCCAATACAGTCACTTGAAAAGTCATACATTTCAGAACAAGAATGCAGGCTCTACTTACAACACTATGCTGGAAGGCAATTTGAAAAGAATTTGTGGCTCAGGGTGTACGAGGATGTCAACATGAGTGCTCCCTGTGCAGTTCTGTGGCAAGAAGAGCGCGTAGAAGAAGACGTAATTAGTGGGAGATGGGAGATCACCTGATTTCTGTATAAAAGGCAAGACTAGTGCCAAATATAGGGTTCAGTTTGGCTATCTGTATGGCTATAAAGAAAAATAAAGCTATAAAAAAGTAAAGAGGGAGAATAAAAGAGACACAATAAACATTGAAATGTGAATAAAATGCCACATAATGAGATAATTTAAGATTTCAGTCTCTTTATATCATTTAAAAGACAGTTAAAACCTGATTAAAGTCATCAGTATCCTTCCACAGAGAAAATAAGGGGTACTAAAAAGTGCTATAAACTACTGGAAAAAGAATAAGAAGTGCTGGTTGGAAACTGAAATGAAAATTAATAAGAGATACAAAGAGGGCAATTAAACAAATTTGCAAACAAAGTGATAAGATTAAGGTCTCTTGATAACTTTAAATTAAATCCAAGCACCTTCCTCAAAGACATATTTTCCAGATAACCTCCATTTATACTTTGTAGAACATCAGTTTCATCCTGCAAACACTGAGTGACAAACACTGCCATGTGACTTAGAGACAAACGGACGATTTGAAACAGTTATCTCTTCTGCCCTAAATTCCATTAATCAGTAAAATAACTGGTTTGTGTATAGGATTGGTTTTTAGTATGTTTTCAATGGCAACCTGAAATCTCTTCTTGGCCTCACCAAAGGAAAAAAAAAATTTCCAATCAACATGAACCAGAGGTAGCAGCTGTGAAAACAGAAACAGCAGATCCTCAGTGTAGACCTTCCCTAACATGCTGTGCTTCCTGGCACGTGCAGCGAAGTCCAGAAGCCAACACAGACAAACGCACACAGTGCCCTCCGCCCCGCACTCCTCACAGAAGTTGTGCTGTATCGTGCTTTTCTAACCGTGTGTGTATCATCAACCCAACACACATCTCACTCATCAATCTCTACCTGAGAGATCAAAGACTTGGGAACAAAACCGAAACTTTAGGGCTAGACTGACAAATGAATGTCATTGTTCTAGGTAAAAGCCCATGTGTGTGCGCCCACAGACTTACGTGTTTGAGTACGCGTTGCACATACATGAACGCCCGGGAATGTGTTGGGTGCTTCATCCCAGCAGCACACATTCCAGCACTTGCAGCTACAGCCCAATGAGTCTGACGTGAGCAAAATTAGCCTTTTCGCAATGCGGCTCATTGAAATTGAATATGACAAGTAAAGTCATCAGAAATATAATCACGTAAATTAATGCAATTGGGACCATGGTCAGGCAAATGGCTAATGAGTTTAACCTCTGACAAACACGAGGGAAGGGATTAGCAGTCAGAGCTCTATTTAGTAAGATTAGGCCACTTTGCGCTTTTTTGTACCATCCTTGAATACTGCCTGGTTTTGTACTGTGCCTTTTGTGCAAAAAAAACCATAAATAAAATGCTTTTAATAAAAGAATAGGGAGAAACTTGTTATGCAATTCCTATGGGATTGACTGATACTAAGGCACAGAAGAGAGAGCTGCTGACTGTAAAATGGATTTGTCCTTCCCATGAAATCCAGAGAAAACCTGGCTCTCCAATGCGATCCCAAAGCAAGACCTGAAAGAAGAACACAAAATGTACAGGCAAAATGAGATGCTTTCTTTCTGGAGCATAGCGAGTGCAATGCGTTGACACAGATATAATACAGGAGAAGGAATAATTAAGCTAAAAGTCTTACACGAAGTTGTCAGCTCTTCCCTTTGTAGCCCAACTCCTGCATTGTCGTTTCTTGGCTGTTTCTCTATCTTTCATGCATCTTGAGTGAAAAGAAAAGTCTGGAAAAGATAAATTACTCTGCTTCCCATGAGGAATGATCTGTGGTAGAGTGTAAGAGAATTCAGAGGAATTCATGCAGGAACACAACTAGTTTTGCCCAAGGAAAAGGCCATTTGGGGCTCAAGGCAATTAAGGAAATAACTGAGAAATGTTTCAGACAGTATATCATGCCTTTCTGATTTATTCTTTTATTTTTTAGGCACGATCAACTAGGGAGCAGCGCTGGGGAGGGCCTCTTCTCTCCAGAAATCACTCCTTGGAGGAGGAATTTGAAAGAGCAAAGGCAGCTGTTGAGGTATTAATTCTTTTATTGTTTCCATTTTCAGCTAATGTTCTACGGATTTCTTATTCATCTTGCAGCACAAGAACAGGAGAAAGCTGGAACTGGATTATTTAAAGCAGAGAAAATATATGTTTCCTGGAATTACTCATTTAAAATAGCAGTTTCTCTCTTAAAAAAAAATAACCTTAGCTATAAATGAAGATTAGACAGAACCAACTTTTCAAGATTGATTTTGTATTGCTATAGCAAGTGAGCCAAGAAAAATTCCCCATAAATGTAAGTACTTCCAAACCGAAAGTACAAGAGTGAAACGTATTTTTCCCCAGCAACTGAATGTGTGCAATCAGCTATTTAACCTCAGACACAAACCAGTTCTCCACAGTGAAACTGGCATTCAGAATCACTTACACACAGAATGATTACCTGCTGTAACAGGTACTGCACATATAGCAGTAACAATGCACCAATGCATTTTTATAATTAGTGGCCGAATACTAAACACAGGAGTACTCTCATTTCCTGATAAATCAATTTAGCTTGAAAAGGTGCAGGCAGTCCTATTGCACTTCTGTGTTTTTCACTAACTACAACTTTTCCAAGATGAAAAAAGACTCGGGTGTTGTCCTGTACCACTAGTCCCAGCTGAAATCCTGATCCTGTCCAGAGACAAAATGGCACACGGGTTTTTTACAGAATCCAATAAAAAATTAGATACAAGCATCCACCTTGAGCAACATGTCTTCTCAGGGGTTCTGTCAGTAACCCCTCAAAACCCCATCGCCACGAAGAGCCAAGACAGCTGCATCCCACTGAAGACAGGCTGAATTATGGCTGAATTCAGGCTGAATTATGTAACAGCTACAGAACTGAGTCTTTAGGGTGGAAAGGATGAGGCTGTGAAACCGATTCCTCAGAACTGCTTGTTTTTAGCATGAACTGCAGTCTCATTAGTCTCCAAACAACTAGAACACTTTGGGGATATTTGGGTTTAGATTTAAATTTAACTTGAACTCGGGTTTTATACCAATGTAATCCCAGTGTTGGCAGCTGAACTATTCTAGATCAATATTGGTTGATTACAAACAAAACTAGGCCTAAATCATATGCTGACTTCTAACTAGAAACAGAATTTCATATTTAAGAAATTAATTTGATTTGTAGGGTTTTTTCATGATATGCTAAGTTAAGAAAGCATGGTTTCTACCATGGTTTCTTACGATCTTATTGCACACAAAAAAATTATTGTCTCAGCGTACAAGGCTGAAATGGACACAATCAGTAAGTTATCTGTTTTATAAACTACACACTGAATCCACTTTTCTTGTATTTTCTGAGTGCATTGTTTTTTCACAATCAAATAGATTATTTATAAACAACTGTTGGTGTTGCACAATAGGTTTATGATGTCACCCATCACACATGTTTTCTCCAGGCAGGAGAGATTTGCTTTCAAATTGACACTGCTTAAAATGCTCTAGATGTTCCTAACTGCACTGCAATCTGATCCTTAGGGTGGGACATGTGCTACGAGCTGTGATTGCAACACAGGGAATCTGATGATGAACATCTCTGTGTTACAGTTAGTAGTTAAGCAAATGATGTCAGTAGTCCCGCAATTGCCAGAAACCACGTCTGATGGGGAGTTCCCGGACATTCAGCAGAAAGAAAAATGAGTTGAGGCCAACAACAGATTACAAGACATTAGTGAATTACTTTACAGAGTAAAGTAAGGAGGAGAATATATTGTAAAAATACCCTGCATATTGAAAGGTCATTCTGAGGCAACAGATTATTAAAATACTTTAATATAGACTCAAAAACAGCTATTAAAAAGAATCTAATTAAATGTTTCCATAACTGTGTAGCTTTCAGTCTTAAATTATTCTTTCTGCTTAATATGGGAACTTGTACCAGGTAGTTAAAATGTAAAGGAAAGGATTCTTCAAGATCTTATAGAGCAGTTATTTCTATTTGCATATGAAAAGAGCTCGATTTTCATCCTAGCTAATAAGAAGTGGTAAGAAAGCTAGAGTGATTGAAATAAATTGCAACCCATCTCAGAAAGATTAGCGCTTTCTTAAGCAGAGAATAGATACAGTTCAAAAATTCATCTTTTAGACTTTGGATGTTTCTGTAATGCTCTTCAACTGGGAAAGCTCCAAGTGTTAAGATTAGTCAGAAAACTGATCAAGAAAAGGAAATCTCAGGTTCTTTGTGGCCTAGTTCGAAATGAATTAATTAACAATTCAATAAATGAAGACACCAAACTTTATCCTCCACCCAATATTCACTTTAGAGCTTTGGGAATGGTTTTAAGATGTCAGACTTTGAGATTAATGAAGATCTGTGAGGTAATTCTCTTAAGAAGGTTTAAAAATGTCTGTACCATTGGGGAATCTTTAAAGAGGTAAGCAAATTAGCTTTTTTAACTAGAGAGGGTCCATATTCACTTGCAATGATTGGGTGCTCGCAGACTTGGCTACCTTTTCCATCATTCTGGAAATCGGATTTGTTTTTTGCCTCATCCCTTTGCTATGCACATGAGGGAAGCACAAATAGCCTAAAGTCTTCATGATTTCCAAGTGCCATACCAAAGAATCTTTCTAATAATTAGCTGTTTTACCAAAAATTGAATTTTCTAAACATGCCAGCATGAGGATTCAGATCCATCCTATACCTATATTCTGATAAAGCAATTGTTTTATCATCCACCATCCTATTGGTAATGCGTTAGAATAAATAAAAATTAAATCAAGAATGCACAAAGACTTCCAAGAAATGTCTCAGAGATGGAAAAAAAGCAATTTTTACATTTTCTTATTCCACATTCACCTGATGTAGAGATGAAACTGCAGATGCCACACTGTTTTGTGAGCTTACGCGCAAAAGAAATTCTGAGCTGTCCTTCTCAGCATCATTTTAGTTACGACACCATGTTACGTGAACCATCTGCTGTATAATATACAGTTAGGAAGCATCATAACATATTACAGCTAAATTATGTGACAATAGTAGGAAGAAAATGGGTTCAATTTATTCTAGCCTAGCAAAACATATTCCAGAATCATCAGCTTTGTGGTTCCCATGAATACCAGTTAGAATCCTTTCTTTACCTATGGTCTTAGTATTTTGACATCCCTTGTAGATGTGCCTAAGACTGCCTAAACCACATTTTAAATTGGGATTTAGGAGCTGGAGTCATTCAGATGCATTTTATTTGCTACTCTCTCAAATCACAATGGGAATCTTTGCCTTGATACACATTTTTTCTCTCTAAACTTTACTGAAGAAGCATACTCCACATTTTGTTTTGAGAAGATATCAGCTAAGGAAATCTTATATAGTTAGGACATAAGTTTAATTTACTGTGTCTTTCACATTAAAGAGTATGTTGATGCGGTAATTCAAAGAAAGAACAACGACAGAAACTTTCTTATGTATTGGTCAAGAAGGAACATTGCAAATTAATTTTTGGCAGTACAGGATAGGCAAAATTCTACTCAAAGTTATGAAAATAGGTACGTTTAGAAATTAGCCAGCAATGTTCAGAAAGTACGCCCTACACCCACCCTACTGTATCGTAGGAAGTAAAGAGTTTGGAAATATTTTGCCTCCCATTTGTTTAACTGCTTCAGCATATTTTTAAATACTAAGAGTAAAAATAGCCTCTTTGCAAAAATGCAGAATATTCTGCTTGGAAGTAGTCACATGGTATGTGACTGGTTGTAATTCCACTTCACTGCTGCAGATGCTCTGAAAATGTGTTAAATGTGTTCAACAGGTCTGAAAACTTTTGGTATGTCCAAAGTAATTTGCCAGCATTAAGGTAGCAAAAACACTGAAATGAAGTAATTGGCACCAGTCACACAGCAAATAGAGCTAAAATTAGATCTAAGAGTCTTGATCCAATGCCAGATTTTCAGAAACACTCAGTATTAATTTAACCCTCCTGCCACTGAAGTCAACAAAAAATTGCTACTAATGACAGCTGAGACAGGCCTTTAACAAAGACTGTATAATATTTATGGTCCTCTTCCTCAAGGACATTAAACTGCTCTGCTATTGACATTGTGATTTGTCATGGCAATGACACAGCATTTTATCAGGTTCCATAATGATCCAGTTGCTCAGCGCAGCTTTGCCATACCAGTTTCAGAAACCCCACGTGCTGGATGCGCTTGGAAAGCTGTAGCTGGGACTTAAACACATTTGGCCCAGACAAGCAAATCTTTGCTTATAGTTGCAAAGTAACAGTTGGGTCCTGCCTGTGTCCCAGAAGCATAGGATGAGTTGAGAGACTTTATAGCAAAGCAGGTCTTCTCCCCATTACATTTTTCCTCCACCTTTGACTCACCATAGAGAGACATTAAGCACGGCTACTTGAATGCAGAGTACTTCATTAGCTCTTTAAGTGGAGTATGCACAGAGTGAACTTCTGTGTGAATTCTAAATATGTAATTAAGCAGCAGAATTTGAACTTAAGACCTAAAACCACTTATATGCTTGCTTACAATCTGCAGAAATGTGATTTAATGTGCTTCCAAACCATTGATTTTTGTGGGGAAAATGCAAGCAAAAATTCTGATATAAACATATCATATATATATATATATATGTATCTTACATATGCATCTACATGTAGTTAGCTCCATAAGCTAATCTGTTTAAAAAGGTATTAATAATTACTTTTCAGAAGCTTTATTAATAGTAATTTGTAGAAAAGGGAAATTTCCACTCCTTTATCTCATCCTGAATCTCAGAATTACTAGTAAAACATGGTCAGGTAATTCTGTCTTCAATGCAGCGCAGATTTGCACTGAATGCAGAACAGTCGAGAGAGACATCAGTCGAGCAGGAGTGTTGAAGAGATTCAAGTGCCTCTGGTCATGGCTGATAAAAGAGGAAGCGATCTGATTCATTATCCCAGCCTTTCCAAACCCTAAATGCACATTTCAGCACAATCTCACAGCTATTTAAAAGACTATTTCCTTCAAATTTGGAATGAATGCAAATTTTGAAACCTCAGAAGTTGTTGGGTAACAGAGTTGTCATGTTCTGTTCGCTTCTGTTACAAAGAGTGAAATCTCCAACAGCGAATGATTCACGTTTGTTTCCTAGCCCGCTGAGAAATGAGGCAGTTGGCTTCACAGATCCAATAATTGCATAGTTTGGACAATTCCGAGTCTCCTGGAAGAAAGCACTGTATATCAGGAGGCATGTGCCACAGCAAGACCCACAGGGGAACATCTGATTTCTAGAGAGGCAATGCACCTTGTGTTGGTAAAGAGCCTTATGATTTACAGCAACCCACATACTGTTAGCCAGAGCAGGTCCTCCTAATCCTCCACACCTAGTCTAGGATGTTCTTGTTGCTGACTCATTCTAGATCTGTAGCCTGTGCTCTCCTTTTGCCAAATGCCTAAGGAGGGTTGTAGCAAGTCATGCAATCACAGACTAAGCTCTAATTTTGCAAATCATGCAAGGATGAGGAGCAGTAGTGAAGCGGTCAGTCTTGTGATGAAGATTCAGACAAAACTATCTGGACCAGTTTATACTATCTTCAATTAATTTTGATTAGCACCTCACTTGCAAATAGTTCTACCTAAGCCTCGATAGAATTATTTTGCCATTGCCTTTGATGTTAATAAACTGGGAAACTGTGCCCTCAGTAGCGTCCGTTCACTGAAGTTCTGGCCACGACCTTGTAGGAACTGGAGAACTTTGCAAAGGCTCCTAGTACTGAGCATATATTCTGCTATGGAACTGCTTTTCAGGGCCTATGACTAATGTGTGGAGGCTGAAAAAACAGCACCTTAACTTGGATTCTCCCCTCTTTTTTTTTTTTTTTTTTTATCCTATTTCTGGTTTTTGGGATCAGGCATCATTTTCTAGTAGCCACAGTAGTTCCCTCATTCTGGTCATTACACATCCCAAATCTCCTCCTGTTTTCATCATCTCTGTTTCTCTTGTATATGCATTTTTCCCTCTTTGGGCTGAATGTTAATCTTACTGTACAATTTTATAACCTCTTACAGATTCCTCTATAAGAAGGACAGTATATCATGTAATATTAGGATTTCTCCACTATGTCAAAAAGCCCCATTTGCATTAATTCTCTTGTGCAAACACCCTCTGTCTAAGCTTTGCCACTACTCTTTTAGACAGCTGAAAATAACGCTGAATCTACCAAAGGGGGATGCTTCTTCTCTTTTAAACTGTTTTATCTATTCTTATTCTTTAGCATGTATCCTTAGCTGATTTTTTTCTTTTTCTATTTTTTTTTTTGGCCAGGGACTAGTAGCATTTGTTTCCTTCAAATTTTACATAAAAATTTGTTGTTAGCATCAATAAGATGCAGTGTAAGCTGCTGCAAATCCTCCTTCAAATGAAACACACGCTGCCTCTGAGATAAAGAGTTTTCTGTTGACAAAATGCATTCCAATATGAGAGATGAAATTTAATTATATGGAATTCCAAATTTGTGCTGTAGCATTTCAGTCAATATGATTATTAATAGAATTAATACTGCTTAGCAAAATTGCCAGACTCAGACCACTGGTAGAAAGAAAATAACAGCTTACAGATTTATTTTAAAGTTTTGTTGTTCATTCTCTTCCCTTTTTGTCCTCTTTTTCTTCCAGTCAGACACAGAGTTTTGGGATAAAATGCAAGCAGAATGGGAAGAAATGGCTCGCAGAAACTGGATTTCAGAGAACCAGGAAGCACCAGGGCAAGTCACCATCTCAACTATTGAGAAGGTACCAAAGTTTGTTATTACAGAACATCCTCCCTGTAAAACTTTGCGATGAGCCTCAGCTATTCAAGGGAACCCATGAAGACTCTGGACGTGAAAGCTAATTTTACCCAAAAGAGCTCATCCTCTTCAAGTGTCTGTGAGCGGGGTAGATTTGAAAGACCTTACCATAGTGAGAACACATTTAGACTTGCACACTGCCTGAATTCAGCTGAAAGGATCACGCAGCAAACTGCTGGGTTACGGGCTCTTTTGAAGATGGGCACTTAAGGAAGAGCATTAGATAAAAAAATCTGGGCTGGCACATTCAAACACTGTTGAGGATAGAAATGACAGATATTGTCTCTCTTCTTCATTCCCTCCATTGTATGTTTTAATTTGATTCATATTATGTAGCTGGTATTAGCATACACCCTTTAGACTGCAGCGGCAGGAAGAGGAAAAGGCAAAATTTAAAGAAATTTTAAAATAAACTCAGGTGCTTGCAACATTGTTCTGTATCTTGAAGGTTAATTGAAGATTTCAGGGTATTAACTGAACAGACATCAGGTTACAAGCACTGCAAGGAGTCAGCTGCTTGATGTGTGCTCTTTACCATCAAATTGGATGCACTGGGCTCATGCTAGGTTCAGTTCTGCTGTTATTGCAGTCAGTGTGAGTTGTTGCCATTATCTTTGATGGGAGCAGGAGAGCCCAACATGAGTACTAGCGAGTAAAACTTCAGAGCTAAGGCAAAAATACAGACAGCAGAAACATAAATGACAAGTAATGCTGACTTTTTACACTTCTTGTCATTGAAATTTCATGGGGGAGCTCATACTGTTTTCATAGAACAAAGGATGTTTACACCCAGTTGGAAAATAGCGAGTCATTTCATTTTATAGAGTTGCCATTCCTTGCTACAGTGTTTCATCATGGATCCATTATCTCTCTTCTCCAGGGTTATTATTTCCATACTGAGAATCCCTTCAAAGACTGGCCTGGTGCTTTTGAGGAAGGACTGAAAAAAATGAAAGAAGGTGACCTGCCAGTTACAATCTTATACCTGGAGGCTGCTATCCTACAAGAACCCAATGATGCAGAGGTATTCACTCGTGTGCCTTTTACTGATAAAGGAAAAGGGGACTCCCTTTAGCATGCAATGATGGAACAGTTTTGGGGCTCAAACCCTTGCTAGTCATGACTGACAAACAGATTGAATGCTAACAGTGGTTTCGGACTTGCGTATGCCTTGAAATAAAGGTGAGCTCTTAATAAGATGAGAATCTATTTTTGAAATTATAGAATTTCCAAGCTGTCATTTAAAAGCATTGAAAAGAGACAATATTTCAAACTTCTTCTTTTCCTGATGTTTTCGAGCTATCTTTTAAAACACTGCTATTGAAAAGGTGAACATTTCTGATTTAACAAGAATATTGACAAGTTTTTAAAAGTTACATCAATTTCTGCAATATTGATGTTTTCAATGAGTATATATTTCAAGTCTCTTTTCTGTGAAACATGAAAAATATTTACAGTGTAAATATCTAGGTCTCTTCTTCACCAAATCCCACAAAATTCTAGCAACATTTAAAATATACAGTAACTCAAATTTAAGCAATCAGCATGTGATCATACACTGACAGAATGCCTTTGCATTCATTGATTATAAATATTATCAGGCCCAAAGATATTCAAAACTGCATTGATCTGCACTGTTGGTATGCACGCTGTAGAAAAATCTGTAGTTACTGCTGGACAGATCTGCTATTTTTATTCACCCCGCTGCTTAACAGTGACATTAGTTGTAACTCTGATTGCGGTTAGGTATATATAACAAAATAACACAATGGTGATTGTTTTTGCAGGCCTGGCAGTTCCTGGGCATAACACAGGCAGAGAATGAAAATGAGCAGGCAGCCATTGTTGCCCTCCAAAGGTAGATGATGATAATTGCTAAATAAGGGGTCTGATGAGTATTAGGTAATGGAGGCCTAGGTATATGTAACGTCATACTTCTCTTGTAACATGATGCATTTATTGAACTAAGTAAAGCATTGACACAGATACAGAAATCTTCCCAGTGACTTCAGAGGGATGACTAGTGATTAATACTTGTTTTTTTAAAAAAGTACAATATTTTATCTAGTAATTTAACTAGTTGCACAACAGAAAAGTTACATGGCCTGATAAACGTGAATTAGGCATAATGTAAATAAAGTGCCTTTTTGATGTTCTAGGCACTTGGCATATTTTCTGTAGTCTGTCCTTTAATGAAGAGGTTTTCTTAAATGGAACAAGTTCCCTTCAGCTGCTGAATACTAAACTGACAACATTTTTATGTGGATAGAGCTTTGAGATCACTGTATGCTTGTATGTAAAATGTCAGTTCCAAAATATTAGCATTATTCTTACATTTCTGTAGTAGGTTTTCAAGTTTCCATTTGAAGCAAATACCCTCTTCATATTAAGGTGCATTAGCAACATTAATCATCAAGCCATTTCACCTAAGGATAACTCTAACTTGTTTATATGCAGCTTATTAGCTTACTTGGATAGAAATCCAAGGGGTTGCCTGATTTAGGGCTTGCTCATCCCTGCAGTTCTGAAACAAGCAACAGTGACGTTGACAAAATAGACTAGATTCTGTTTTCAGTTAAGAGTATATAACCATAGAAAGGCTACTCAAGTTGACTGGCTCCAGTCAGAGAAAAACTGAGAATTCTGAATGACTGGGAAGATTCATAAAGATGGAAGAAATTTTGTCTTCAAAATACTTCTTTCGTAGAACTGCAAACCATATTAAACTGTTCATTTGAATTTACATAAAGCTTCTCTTTGTTTACTAGACAGATACTATAAAAATGAACCTACCTATATGTATTCTTGGCAGATCTTGCATGAGTGATTTTCTTTTTTTTCCCCATGAATTGTGTTTGGCTAAAAAAATACCTCAATATATTTTTATTTTCTGCCTAGGTGCTTGGAACTACAGCCAAACAACCTAAAAGCTCTGATGGCCCTGGCTGTAAGCTATACTAACACTGGCCATCGACAAGAAGCCTATCAAGCTCTAAGAAACTGGATAAAGCAAAATCCAAAATACAAGTATATAGCGAAAAGCAAGAAAGGGTCCCCAGCACTTGCCAGGAGAATGTCTAAGACATCAGATGAAAGGTAAATGCAGAGTAAATCCTGATGGTGGAAATTTTAACGGCATTACTAGGAATGATGGTGCATGCTGCGCCTCCTTACTCTGTAGAAATCCAGTCTGTTCCCTACGATGGAAGACTCAATGTCTCTGCTGGCAGGAGTGGGAAGCCAGCACAGGACATTTGGTTTAGCAACTGAAGGCTGTATCTTATGCCATCCCTGGAAGTTAAAAAAATCAAAAAACAAAAAAACAACCAAAAAACAGCTAAAAAGAAATGCTTTCCCTCAACTTCCATCACTTTCCTCTGTCCCTGTCTGTGCCTCTATATTCCCACCTCCTGCATACTCATTCTTTGGCTGCTGCCAAATCCATACCAGGCCTGCATCCTGCTCTACATGTGTGTTTTCTTTCTACTGTTCATCATATTTCCTATATCCCAACCAAGCCACCAGAATCAAGGAATGATAGCCATTTTGCAGTGGGACACGGCTTCAGTTCACTGAAAATACTGGAAGGTAGTATCCGCTTGTCTAAAAGCCATTCTGGTTCTAACCAAAGAAACAGTGTAGTCATTTTTTCTGACTTCAGTCCAGCATACTGTAATGGGAGCTGGAAGCAATTTTAAATAACAAAATAAATTCATAAGTTGGCAGCCCTTCATCATGAGGTCAATAGATAAGCATCTCTGAATTGTGAGATGCATGATAAAGTCATTAAAAGCATAAACATGATTAATAGAACTAGAACATTAGGGGTATCTCGCTACTTGTCATTTTGAAGACAGGCCTTATGCTTTACCCTTATCACTAACAAGCCCTGGGTTGACAAGGTACTTTAGTATAAGCAAAAATGGCAATTAAGCAGAACTTGCGTATTTTAAGTGTGTTATTATCCTACTTTGGCCTCATCCTGCTGACATCTGGTGTCGTCAGCGTCAAGGTTTTATGAAGCCTACAGTGGGTACAGAAGTCCTAAATTTTGGCACCTTCAGGGGTCTTGGCTAGTCACTTAATCTATTCCTCTTAAGAATGACTACTATTTTTCCAGTAAAAAACTCTTTTACGTCCGAGAAATTCATCCATTTGTAATAGTTTTAGTAAGCCTTCATGTTATCTCACTTGGGTTCATAGCTGCACTTTGACGTCATTATATAGGTGAACTTTTTTATTCCAGACATGGGTTTACAACAGCACCTGGAAGTAAATCTTTGCCATGATGAAGTTGAGGAAGCTTATTTAAAATTTCAGAAGTATATCACTTCTAATATATCCACTACAAGGATTTTAATTTCTGGCTATGCAATTAATATTACAATATTTGTAAAGAACTGTAAGATGGAACTTTAAGTTATTTTTCACCCTTGTCTAGCTCATTACTTGAAGAAGTAAAGGATTTGTACCTGGAGGCTGCTCACCAGAATGGTGATATGATAGACCCTGACTTGCAGACGGGACTTGGAGTTCTTTTCCACTTGAATGGAGAATTTAACAGAGCAATAGATGCATTTAGTGCTGCTTTAACTGTTCGGCCAGAGGTACCTTTTATGCTTTTACATTTTTAAGAATTTAGCTTTACAGGCCATTTTTCTTCTCCCCTCTTGTTCAGGCTAATATTAATGAGACGTCGCTTCAGTCATTAAAATTTTAACATCTGAAATAGAAATGTTAATTACAAGACAGTCCCATTTAGAAGCAGATTTATACATGTCCAATTTCTAGCTGTGTGCTGATTGATTGTACTAGTTATATAAAGTCGCCTATAATTATAAGTCAGAATTTAACATTTCGTGTCAATTAAGAGAAGATATGATACTGTTATTTTCTGCAGTTGTCCTTGCTTTGCAAGCAAAAATGAGCTATTATGTCCAGCTTTGACACCTGCAGTAGAAAACGTATTTTCTCACCAGGACTATACATTATGGAACCGTCTTGGAGCAACCTTGGCAAATGGGGATCGAAGCGAAGAAGCTGTCGAGGCCTACACACGTGCTTTAGAAATACAACCTGGCTTCATTAGGTCCAGATACAACTTAGGGATAAGCTGTATCAACCTAGGGGCATATAGGTAAGTTACAAAAATGTGTAAACGTAAGAGTCGGGGATCATAACTACCAAGTGAAAATTCATTTTCTAGCTGGAGCTATCTAAGGAAAAAAAAAATCCGAATATAGCTACATGAGCTCAGCTATTGTAAAATTTTGAAATTATATTTTACAAAGTACTAACAAAGCAATAATACTTTTCTTATATCCACAAATTCTACATGAGAGAACTACTGATCTATTAAAAGAAAATAAATGTCTCGTTCAGCAAGCTGCTGAAGCATTTTTCTAGCTCTAAGTGCAAGTACTCTTATTATAATCAGTGGAATTGTTCTCACGCTTAAGCTTTGTCATGTGCTTAAGAGATTTTTCTAAAAGAAAACATAAGAGTCTGCCTTTAGAAGGGAAACTTCAGTTAAACTGCTTCAAGTAGCTAATGCCGTCAAAAACACTTTCAGTACATCCTTCAGGAATCAAGTGTGATATTCCAGGGTCCCAACTGCCAGCTTAAAACAGTTAAGACAAAAGAGAGCTACACAGCAACGAAGACAATATCCCCAGATGTATGAATTACTCTATTACTGTATGCATTACTACAAGCTACATCCACTTGTTTAAAGAAAATCAAGCAAGAACAACACAAAAAGACTGATGAACTACATCATGAAACAATATGCTCGAGTCTAGCATAGAACTTTAGAAAGTTTTACTCTAGTAGCTCAGCAAATTATATTGCTTGTTTCTTTTTTCTTCTCCCCTACAGAGAGGCTGTCAGCAATTTTCTCACTGCTCTCAGTTTGCAAAGAAAGAGCAGGAATCAACGAGTTCCCCATCCTGCTCTATCAGGCAATATTTGGGCAGCACTTCGAATTGCTCTGTCTATGATGGATCAGCCAGAACTATTTCAAGCTGCCAATGTGGGCGATCTAGACATTCTGTTAAGAGCTTTCAATCTGGAGCCGTAATAAAAAGTAACCACAAATGGATTAAATTGTATTAGGAAAGAGACCTCTTTTATTACTCATCTCAAAACAACCACATTTTCCAAAAGATCATGGCTGTAGATCAATAGGGGAATTCTCCTGGACGTTATTCAAAAAGGAAAAGTTCAAAAGCACAAAATATTGTAAATAAATTCAAACTCAAAGGACTGAAATGAGCTGCCGCTAATCTGACAAAGCCCTGAACTAGATGAACTAGCAATTTCTGAAGAATCTTCACCCCATGCAAGCTATATCTCTCTATGTATACACAGCTATACAAAGAAAAATATATTAAGAACAAACCTAGATAATCATTATTGCACATTAGAACAGCAAGCAATGCATCCAAGGAACCTTAGTAGCTCATCGCACTACACTGACATGACTTTGCCCTACAACGTGGATTCCCTGTCCTCTGGTTTCTTCGTTGAAAAGTCTTCTCAAGGTCCATTTTTAAGATACTAACACCTGAAAATAGATGCATGTAAAGTGGCTGTATTTTGAGTATATTTATTAGCTGGCAATCAAGAAAATATTTGCTTCCAAAGGTACCTTGATTGATTTGAGCCCAATTCTGGAGGCTCATAGAGTTGTAAACCATGTGCAATGTTACGAGGAACATTGTACGTGGAGGTCTATGGGATTAGGCCCATGTACATATGGGAAGGCCAAGTGTTGCCAGCAGAAGTGGCAATTTGCACTAGAATTGTTGCTGTGTAAACCAGCTATCCCCAATCTTGGACAGAGTATGTCTGCTTCAAAGGAGCTCATAGCAGGGTCTGCACCTATCTGGGTACTTATGCACTTTAGTCTTTCTTTCTGTAAAATAGTGTTATGCTTTTATTTTAGTTACTCACAAGAGAATGTACAGGATAGCCTTGTTGGCATAAAGGACCAAATATCATTTCCTGATACGTGATGAGAGGGTTTTCAGTATTCTTGTGTTTAAAAAATGCAAATACAGTATAAACTGCAATATCTATTAGAAAGATTATTCTATTATGCATCCATCAGGTACTACACAGATACATGCATGTGCATGCACATACATGTTGTATGTGAATTATGTCATTTCAGAACATAAGAAGCCACAGATCTTTGTCACAAATAAAGAAAAGTCTTCATAGGAGTCAATGCCTGCAGACCATGCTCAAGGGAAAATTTTCCCTGGAAAAAATTGGTCTATGAAGTGCTTGAAGGATTGAGTCTAAGATTTGATCATGCTGTTATGGCAAGCAGCAGCAAATGTCTCTGTGACCTCCACGATAGCAGACATCAATATCTGTAACTGCTTAAAAATGTATACATACACACCGTCTTAACTTTCCCTGACTGGATGAATGGGGAACAGTACTGGGGGCAGTACACTGCCACGTGATGAAGGGACCGATTCAGCCGAGGTCAAAAAAAATTTAGCTCAAGGTGAATGTGTCAATCAAAGACAGAAACAGAAATTTTTAAGGAGGTAATTTTCAGCTGCTGATATTTTTAAAGTTTTTCTTAAACACTGAAAGATAAAAAGTGTAATTAGACGGCTACTGTGTTGATCTGCAGTCAGGAATTCAATGTGCAGGGTAGCTACTGGAATGTGTTAAAGTGGCAAAAATAGCACATTTCCTATAAACAGCATGAAAACAAAAATCCATCTCGATCAGCTGGATAAAAAGAATCCAACTGCACATATCACAGAGAAAGCAGCTCTGTGGGAACTGGACAGTTTCACCAGTACAAACCTAAAGTTTCTGGCAGCTGTCTTCTTTTGAGCAACCACATACAGGAAAACTCCGTGTAAGACAATGTAATCACTGCATCTAATCAATTATAGCTTGCTAAATAAAAAGAATAATTTCTCATTTAAAAAAAATAAAAGACTTACCTCTCACTCTCTCCCACAGAACAGAGATGCCGAAACAGCTACAGGAAATTTTTTAGTAGAGCTTTATTAATTCATTGTTAACATACAGATGCCCATTTATCTATCAAGCATTTCATAACTGATTCCTGCAACTTTCTCTCAGGACCGATTATCAAGGACTGGCTGAAAATGTCATTTTAGCTAAGTGGGTGGCTGTATGCATATCTGCTGACAACAGTTTGCTCTTTTGCTTTGACAGCGATGTGTGATGACAGCTCTTTATTGATAAGGCTGAGCAGAAGGTGCAGTGCAATTGAATCTGGAAAGTGATAAGAGAGAAGGGAGGCAGCTTTAAGCAGCTTTGAGAAGAGGCTTTAAAGCAAAGGCATATGTGCTTAGATTTTGTTTGATGCCCTGCCATCACATAAGTTCCAGAATATCCTCTGTACTGTGGTGTAGGATAATCAGTGCTTATTCAGAGGAATTAGCTGTTCAGGAGCTTTATTTGTATACCTTTCAAGCTAAAAAACCAACACCTTAACTGCATGACTTCTCAAAGTCAGAATGACAAGGGGCATTTGATACTCATGGCAGTTCACCAAACCCCCTCTTCTCTAACATGTGGACGAGTAACACAGCCACTCTGTTAGGAAAACCTAATGTAACTCCTAGCCTCCCCAAAAAGAACAGACTAAGCAGGCAGCTTTTGATTTATCCTGGATGCAGTGCTCAAAACTGCGTTCACCTGCTGATCCACATACACACCCATGCAACTGGTAGGAGGCAAGTTGTCCGTGTAAACCTAGGGACAAATCACTGGGGCTGAACTTTGCATCTCGAGGGGATACTCAGGCCCCCAGTTCATCCCAAGCACTGCAACTCTGCTGTACAGGACACAGGCTACAAAGTCTATCCACAGAGATTGTGCACACTCTTGGAGATTGTCCCAACTGTTCTCTCCTGGTCTACATAGCCTATGGCCAGTTAACCATGTACCACTGACCGAGACAGTGAGTGAGGGAAAGACTAAAGCAGGCAGATTTACAGGAGACAGTGGCACACCTCCTCACAGCAGACAACAGTTCTGGCCTGGTCTGTGTGGGAGAGCAGCCGGTGACTGAGCTCACCTCACTCAGAATCACAGAATCACAGAATCACAGAATAGTAGGGGTTGGAAGGGACCTCTGTGGGTCATCTAGTCCAACCCTCCTGCCAAAGCAGGGTCAACTACAGCAAGCTGCACAGGACCTTGTTCAGGCGGGTCTTGAATATCTCCAGAGAATATGCTCTTCATACTTCTGGGGACTTCTTCCATATCCTGGGCTTTAGCGTCCTCCTTTAGCCCCCACTGCCAAGCACTGTCAGTGCAGAAGACAGGGTTGGACACTGCTTTGATCTGACCTCCTCATGGTATTTCTTAAATATTCAGTGGCAAGCATGTATATTTGCCTGAAACAGCAAGAGGAAACATGCGAGGAGGCTGCAGCATATTAACACCCTGAAGAGGATACTCATCTACTCGTGCTTCTAACCAAGCACGAGGTAGGATAAATAAGGTGGTTGCTGAACAGTAGCAGATTGAGCCTGAGAGTGAGAGACGGGAAATCTGGATCCTGTTCTCAGTGCTCCCTGGGAGCGTGACCAAGTCAAAACCTTCCCCCATCCCTGACTTGCCCAGGTGTGCAAGGAAGGAAGAGAGGCAAATTACAGAAATTGCAAGAGATGGCACTACTCGAGAGCAAGGGAGTACCGCTGTCTCACAGACTGCCTGGGCAAGGTCACCACTCGGGTAAATTTAAAGGTAACACGCAAACACAAGGCTGCTCAGGTCTAAGTAAGGAAGCAGTTCCATGTAGACACTAGCAATTTCAGCAGAGAAGAGTCTTGGAGACATTTCAGGGCAATAACTGTACAGCATCTAAGGGGTGATTACAAATTAAAGTGCTGCAATGGTTTATCATCATCCCCCACCTGTTTCCCCTGCTTGTTACTCCCTTCTTTCTCCAGATGCTATTTATCACTGCCAGGTAACTGATTCCAAGTTTTTGAGTCTTTCTTCTATTTGTATTTCTCATAATTCAAAAATAGTTTCGTAGCCCCAGCTTGTGACTGTCCCTCTTCTCTGCAAAGCTTTATGAATATTCATGACCTGTAAGTCTGATGCATCAAGTTGCTGAACACTGGAAGTCTGTAGTCTTCACAGGAGGGCTCAGCACTCTGCATGATCAGCTCACGTGCACGTATGCAGTTACCGGCCGAGGGCTGGCCTCTGATACCGCTGTGCATGCAGAACAGGCACTGAAATCAAAGCGATTACTTATGGAGTGAGGCTTTGTGATGAAAGCAATAGGCTCATTCCTTGCTGATCTCTTTAAGCTATAATGACTCTAGAAACCTTGTTCCAATAGACTGGTTTATGTCAGTTTAAAGAATCGATCTGATCTTTAGGTAAACACACATACATATCCGTATCTAATGGTATTTTCTTACAATCTGAGAAATCACAGTACTTGTAAAATTATTGAGGGGGAGGTTCAAATGACACAAAACCTCACATGACAATATTGCACGCGATTACATTAATAACCACACTGAAATATTAACACAAAGCATGCAGCAATGCTACCTGCATACACATTTACAGAATGCATGCAGAAGGCCCACACGTAGGGTATTTTTAAACTATTGATTGGTATCTTCTATGGGATATGTTAAAAGTACTTTGCACCTGCCAAACTCAAAACCAAACTGCTCATATTATTGGATCAGGTTAGACCAAATGCAGAGCCCTTTTTAAATCCCATCCTTAGAAGTCACTTTGAATTCTGGATTTCATGTTTGCTTCAAATTAATGACAGACATGTGTAGCAGCAGTTTTTGCAGACATGTTTTAATATCCTCTGAAGAATTAGAAAACTAAATGCGCGCAGCTTTCACAGTGAAGCCGAGTGTTTGCATTTTCACATTTTCTTCGCTAGCCTAAACCCAATAGCACCAAACCAGAGAAAAAGATTCCTAGAACCAGTGAAACAACTGTTGCCCCAGTCAACACTTACCTACCATGGCCAGGCTTTTCAAACTTACCCACCAGCTCTGAAGGCAGCTCAGTGCCCGACTGTCCTGTTTGATGTACGTAGATGTAAAACTTCATAGGGTCTGAGTATCTGCTGCATCCACCCATTTCAGCTGCAGACACTTCACTCAGCTGAAAGCTCAGAACATCAAGTTAAGCATGAAAAGCTAACAAGCAAATTTAGAAAATCTGGGCCTGTCTGTCAGATGAAAACAGCACCAACACATCAGCCAGGTGATCTGCGAACATCCACAGAGCACATAACACAAAAACCACTGTGACAGAAATAAGAACCAATTACATTACTGGCAGCCACAGAGGCAAAGCCTGAGGCCTAAATCATTTCCTGCTAGGGCCAGTGAGAATTGGAGTGAAACATAAATTGGTTGTAAATCACTTTTACCTAAATGTGCATCTGCAAAATAAGACATATTAGTTACTTCGCGTGAATAACCTGCAGAGGTGAAAACCTGAGATTTCTGGTCACCACTGTTGTCAGCTTATCAGTCTGTACAGTGAATCTATGTAATAAATGTTTATAAAATACTGAGTATTCACAGACAGAAGTGATAGACAAAATGCACTGCACATTGTGAAAAAAGTGGTGGGTATGCAACACAGAATTATCTACTATTCAAACCTCATCTAGGCTAGAAATCAGATTCTTTCACTATGGTTCTGCTATTCTGAGACTGGTGAAACAAATCAGAGAAAAGGAGCGTCATGTGTGAAGAGATCACTGATGCTTTGAACAAAGCTACGAAAAACGAGCATGTCACAGACTCCCCAGAAAGTTCCAGAGCCTCAGGCCACAAAGCAATAGGTATTAGGCATGGGAAAGATACAGAAGGAATCTAAAGTTTCCTAAAACAAGCTCTAACTTTACAAATGCTTGCACAATTGACAGCCCATTGAGCAAGCCTGCATGGTCAAGACTTAATGCGCTTTGATCTTTTTTCCCCTTCCACATTTACAAAATGCCATTGACATTGGTTAAAACTTCAATTTAAATAGCCTTTTTAATATCAGTAATCTATTGTAAATTCAGAAAAATCAAAACATTTATAAATATATTTTATATATCAGAGTATAACATATCTAGAGTAAAATTAACCTATATAGTTTTGAGAGGCATTCTGTGCGGCTTCTTCTATATGCTGTAAACTGTTTGAAAACCTTTGCAATCTTGCATCAGCTTTTTTGGCTTTATTTTTAAGCCAACATACAAGAAAGAAAAGGTTATAGGGTTGGCAGATACTTTCGCCTGGGCCATCTGAAGAGCCCTGCTGCTGCAAAGACTTACATTGCTCACTTAACTTTCTGCGTTGACAGTTAAGTGTAGGTGCAAGGTTTAGCAGTGAGGAGGGCGGTGGATGCGGAGGTGGGAGTTCAGCCCTACACCTGAATGTTTACATTCCGTTACAAAGGTTCATATTGACCCAGACTGAGAATCTGAGTCTGTAAGTACAAAAGGAGTAAGAGATTAGTTTCTTACTACAGGTAACTTTGCCTCAGTATACATAGTGCATTATCTGCTGTGTGTAATATTAAACACAGGCCTGCAGTTTACTGATGCTTTAATTTGATGTTTCCTTGCACTGCTCTTTAAAATAATGAATGACGTGTATACTGGATGTGTTAAATTTATTAAGGTCATAGATGACTATTTGCAGAGCACCACATTTAATGTAGTATTTTTGTACTGTAATGGAAGCATGCCTTCCTTGGGTTCTTTTCCACATATTAAATTGTATTTATTTACCTGTATTTATAACTGTGCAATTTTTAAATATGTTTTAGAAATAAACTTTGTTGCTTCAAATATTTCAAAATCTCTTTTCAATTTGAAAATGGTCTTGACTCCTATTACTTGAACTGAAAGGAGGGACCTACTTCTCCCAGTGAAATAAAGGATTTTTTTTTAATGAGATCTTCTATTCTATTATTCACGATGTGAACATGCTTCTCTGCTTAAAAATTAAGCCCAGAATAGGCGTTTTTCATTACCAAACATTATTCATAAATTCATTGTTACTTTGAGGTAGAGTTATTTTTGTAATTTATTTTTATTCCAACCTGTTGATCAATTATACTTACAACTGGAATTTATACCAGCTGAGGTCTGGCCCAAAGGATTTTGGGCATGCACTCCATATGAGGAAAAAGGGAAAAAAGTAGATCAGAATTTTTCCTGATGATCATGTAACTGCACCCCTCAAAAATAAAACAGAAGCCATAATACCACAACACAATCTTTCTGAGAAAACAAAGCCAACTTTCAGTGACTGAAATCGTTACTCAAGCAACTTCCCATAAACCATAGTGGGAGTTGGCTAGCAGTGTTTCTCCGTTTTGGCTTTCATGTGATGAGGTGAAAGAGCTGACAGAGTAGCAATGACATCATCTTTATGCTTCTGCTGTGGGATACTAACATAAGCACAGACACAAGAGGGACATAAAATTCCTCTACACTGCTGTGGACATAAGGGATGACAACCAGCAGGGGGGCTGCGACATCTATAGTGGAGGGCTACTGAGAAAGCAGGACAACACTGGCATGGGCCTGAAGGCTGACATACTTAATGGACATATGGGTTGCTGCAGGAAAAAAACAAGACGATACAGCCACAGTTTGCCTGTAGAAGCAAAGCTCTGTCAGAAAAGCCAACTGTCTGCCTATGGCTTTAGCCAGAACCTTCCACTAAAGCAGAAAAGGGAACAGACACTAACAACACACTAACCCTTTGGATGGAAGTAATGCGTGCTCTTGACACTGGTGTGTTTTACCAGGAGATGTTACGGTTGGTTTAGCTCTGCTGCTCAAAGGTACCGACAAAGCAGCAGCAGGAATGCCCAGCAGTTATGTGCTCTGTAGTGAAGACGGACCAGGAACCCAGCACTGCAGTCCTGAGGCCAAAGAGAGTGGCTGGGAGGCCAAATCCTATGTACAAAACCGCTCAAAAAATCACTAGGAAGGATACTCGTAGAGAAGTCTGAAAATATAATCACCTATTCCACACCAGCTGCCAGCCATGCACTGTCTATCCTCAATATTTTTACAGCATTCATCTTTCACCACAGCTGCCAGTGCCTCCCTTGTCCATGTTATCCTTGTAGCACACCTAAGCGACAGAGAGCTGTTACTTCTCATTTTAGTGAGGGGGAACAGAGACCAGGGCTGGTGTCAACTTGTCAGTTATCGAACACTGCCTTCCACAAGCAGTCTGCAAAAGTCAGAAGGCACAAATCCTACACAGGAAATTCTTGTGTGAACTTTGAACAATGCCCTTCAGCTTGCCCAAAGAGCCACAATCTCCTACCTCTTCCAGTTGCTACAAGTGGTGCGAACACAGTGTGGCCTGACTTGCCATGGGCACAAAGGACATCTGTGATAGAAAACAAACCAAAAGAGATCATTAAATTTGGACTTCAGGAGCTGAACCATCTTTACCTTTCATATCATTCAACAGTTCACATAAGGAAATGTCACTTCCAGCCTAGCAGGTTTATATCTGACCTGTCCTCCAGCTCGCAGTCCGATGAGCCTATAAAGAGATGAAAGGGATGCCATCCCTCAGTCTTCTTTTTGGCCTATTCTTGCATCTACCAAAGAGTCCCAGTGGCCATGCTGCTATGCAAAGCCCTTACACGAGGAAAAGAGACTTCTCCTTTACTGAACAGTGGGCGAAATTTCTAAATAAGTAAGAGGAGTTACAGACCAAGTTAAAAACTATGATTGAACAGGAGGAATTTGGGGGTGAAATAACACTTCCACATGAACACTGCGAACTCTTTTGTTCAAAGAACATCAACTGGCTTAAAGACTAAAAACATAAAAATAGTCTTAGTTTAAATCTTATTTTCTATTTTTGCCCTGTTTTATATCCACCCAGGGGTTGGGGATTTTTATTTTATTTTTTTTTCCATCCATAAAAGTGCCACAAGCTGCAAGCTTGCAAACCTTTGTCCCCTATGCATTTTTTTTAAATAAAATACCAAACACAACCACAAAGGGTAACAAAAGAAGGAGCATCAAAACATACTCAGTCTATTCCTCTTCAGATAGGAAAGAAAGAAGCAAGAATCCACACAGTCACAAGATGTGAGAATATTTCTTTTTAATTTAAAACAGTTGCAACAATGTCATTCACAACCTTTCTCATCTCAGACAAATACTCTCAAAAATGTTAACAGTGCTTCAAGCAAACAACTCTGAATGGTGCAAAGTAAACCAGAACAGACACTTCCAGGATACAACAGTAAAACCACTGAAAAGTGAATAGAAACCAGAAACTGATCTCAGCCATTAAGGTAAGAAGGGTGGTGTGGAAAGAATAAAAAGTTATGTCCAGTTACATCTTTTGCATAGTTTTTCAATGCAAAGAAGATTAAAATAGCTGCTGCCAGGATGGAGAACAAAAGGAATGAACTGGAGATGCTTCTAAAATAATCTAACAAGCTCCAGTTACATCCATATTCAGAATGTGTGCTACAACCCAGTGGAGGCTGCCTGATTCAAAGAAAATGGACTGATTCTGGCTTCTGTTATGCCAAAGTCAGTCAGAGATAATGCCACTGAACCCAGTAGAATTATGAGTGACAGTAGTTCAGAGACATCTAGGCTTGTTTTTAAATCATAGTTTTGAATAAATTAAATTTTTATCCTAATTACATTTTATCGAGGAACATTAAATAGGAGTTTGTATCTACATGTGTTTTGGAGACTGGAGATTGTGACTCAGAATGAGGGGTCTACTGCATCCAGCATGCTGCTAGGAATGAGAGGGGAAAAGGAAGACACAGAAAAGTTGTTGAGTTTTTCTTCCTTCCACTCTCCTAATCTAAACGTGTCATATGAAAAAGTAAAAATCCGTCCAAGAAATAAGACCATTATTTGCTGCCAAGTCCTGGCTTGCCATAATTCTCAGGCTAGATTGTCTCAAACAGCTCACAGTGATTTTATTTTCTCCCTCCTTTTTTTGTTAAGAAGCTCTCAGCACACCTAACCCCCAAAAGCTAGTACAGCACCCAGACAGAGTTTCCTCATCAGCCGCTGCCCAGGGTGTGCACTGAGGCCTGGCCCAGCACAATTAAGTGCACACAAATTCTAGCAAGCAAAGCCTGATAAATTAGCCATCTATTCATTACAGTCTGTTTGATTGTGGCTTCTGCATGGTGAAGTTTAAAAAAAAACTAAAACATCACCACCAAAAAACAAAAACCAACCAAGCAAACAAAACAAAGTCCTCTCCCCGACATGAGGATGAACAGTCAGGAGCTTACATCCTGCTCCTCCAGATCCATGATGTTCTTCACACATATCCCATTGCAAAAGTGAGATGACTTCACTGGCCATTTGAAAAAGAAGGGAAGCCACTACTTTGGGAGATAATTCCTCAAACAGCTGAAGAACTTCAACATATCTTCAAGTGCTAAATTTTAGAAGATCCATAAGCCTTTCCCCTAAACTGCTCCCTGCACTTCTGACCCACTTACTAGTTTAGGCAGGCAGTACACAAGTGTGACGAACTGAAAAGAATTTCAGATGCCGAGCTGCTACAGTTCATCTCTCACAGCCAGTGAATGGCTCTCCCCTTCCATTTACCATTTCCAGTTTATCACCTGCCAGCTTTCTAAGCGTGCCTCCTATTATCTGAGATCCATCAGTCCCACAGCCATTCCAGTTTTAGGATGTACCAGACAAATGGTTTGCAAGAGTCCAAGCTGCATCCTCAATCCCACGAGACCAGCCATGTTTCCAGTTTAACAACAAACATGGGAACAACTCTGTTTGCCTTTATTTACCTGAGGTTTCTAAATAAAAAGGTAGCAGCCACCAGATCTTGTCAGTTTATAAATAGCCCTTTAAGTTCATGAGGTAAGAGGGAAGCTCTTGTGTTGAACTTCCTCAGAATCCAACTGGGCACTCAAAAAAAAAAACAAAACACCACAACAACAACAACACCACCAACAAAAAGAGAGAGGTTTTTGTCCTTTTTCTACTGCCAGAATGAAAAAGCACAAATATATATGGAAGTTTTGTTCTTTCACTTTAAATAGAAGATGTATCACTGCATAATTTGCTGATCCCGTTTTCAAGTCTGGCATTTTCTGATGAAATACACAAATACTCAAAATTTGGAAGAATGAAAAAAATTACTGGTAGCTTTTATTTTGTCCAGACCTGATGGCTCAATAAGTACAAGGCAGCTGAATCTCTCAGGAGCCAGTTACTAATGTGCTAGGACGCCATTCTTTCGTGTCAATAAGAGCACTAAGTGCAGGAAGCTTTCCCAGCAATTAGGCACCATTTACACTCTACAGGATTATCACACTAGAGTTTCCCTCATAATCTTTGAAGATCAAAAACTGATTTAAAAAAAGTCAAGTGTTTTTCTGGCTCTGCAGGAGGCCTTGGGACCAGAGGGAGAACTATTTTTCCCCAAGCGCTGGAATAAATAAAATGTCCTACTCATAACCAGATTTTTAATTTGGGTTCTCTTCTGTAGTGTGTAGCTGCCTGAATTTTGCTATTAAACATGCAGGCACTGACTGCAGACAAAATGTAATTACACCTCCCTGCCTCTCTTGCACTCTGAAAGGAGGAATTTTTTTTTTTTTTTTTTGCTGTTCCCATTTTTTTTTGGGGGCCCGGGGAATTTATTTGGGGCAACCCAAGCAACCGTTTCAA
>Ga0181612_177693_pt1 | contig 77773 bp, 36 predicted proteins | sample HoacroProtozoa21_FD_119630 | JGI IMG/M metagenome (GOLD analysis project Ga0181612, IMG submission 119630) | Hoatzin crop microbial communities from Cojedes, Venezuel. Combined Assembly of Gp0051906, Gp0051904, Gp0051908
AAGGGCGCTGCGGCCCCGCCGGGTCGGCGGGAGGGCGGTGGGTCTCCTCAGCTCGGTGGCAGAGCTCCGGGAGGAGGTGAGCGGGTCGAGGAGTACCAGGGAGACAGAGGGCTGGGATCTGGGTAAATGAGAGAGCTGGGCCATCACCAACTGCATGAATTTTAACAAGGGGAAGTTCTGGATTCTCCAGCTGGGATGGAGTGATCCTGGTTCTACCTACAAACTGAGGGGGGAGAGGCTGCAGGGTGGCTCTGCAGAAAGAGATCTGGGGGTTTGGGTTGATGACAAGCCCCTCTGCACTGTACTGGCATGGTCCCACCTTGAGTACTGTGGTGCAGCTTCGCGCGCTTCAATAGAAGAAGGACATCAAACTGTTAGAGTGTGACCAGAGGAGGACAGCCAAGATGGTGAATGTTCTTGAGGGCAAGGTTTACCAGAAGGGGATGAGGTCACTTGGCTTGTTCAGCCTGGAGAAGAGAAGGCTGAGGTGGGACGTCACCACAGTCTACACCTTCCTCAAGGAGGGTAGCGGAGAGGAGGTGGTGATCTCCTCTCACTGGTGACCAGCAACAGGACGTGAGGAAATGGCGTGAAGCTGCGTCAGGGGACGTTCAGGCTGGACGTGAGGAAAAGGTTCTTCACTGAGAGGTTGGTTGGTCACTAGAACAGGATCCCCTGGGAAGTGGTCACAGCACTCTGCCTGTCAGAGTTCAAGGAGCGTCTGGACAATGCTCTTAGTCATATGGTTTAATTTTAGGTAGTCCTGCAAGGAGCAGGGAGTTGGACTTGATGATCCTGATGAGTCCCTTCCGGCTTGAGATACTCTGTGATTCTATGAATAACAGTGTCTTGAGGCTGGAATAAACACACGTGCTGTAAAGACACACAGCCAAGACCTGGCACAAGAAGTCACAGTGTCTGCAGGGCACACCAAAAACCACAGTGTTGGCACCGTAACACAGGAATGGCACATCGTCAGGGGAGAACGCTATTATCCTTTTCCGAGCAGATTTCTGTGTCAGTAGCTTACGGATATCAGAGGGATAATTAATAAACCAAGTCCTTCAGGACTGCTCTTTCAGTAGGAATTGCTTGCACTGTTCCCCAAATCCATGACCTTGTGCTTTATCCTTTTATATTTCTGCTTCTATTAACACTGGTCTCAAAGGTCATCTACTTCTTCCTGTCTTAATAGCACACCCTTTTTCATTGCCAAAACCTTTTTTCACTTGCCCAGGATACCAAATGCTCATTTCTCAATATGGAACAGGAATTACACAGCATGAGATGCATGTAGCCTGATGCCTGCTGTAAGCCACCCACAGTTGTAAGTCGCAAAGTCCTTAACAAAAATCTTTCAGAAACAGGCAATACAATACTTCTACGTGAAAAAACTCAGTCAGGTAGAAATAGCTGATAAGTTTTGCTTAATGCATTTAGCAAGACAGTAGGGATTTCATACAAAATAGCATCTGTGTGTCATGAGGAATTAAACATATCTTTGGTTTCTTATTATTGTGTCAATCTAGAGATTATTGTAATAATTTAGACCTAATACAATTTCACCAGTATGATGATTATTTTGTAGTGGCACATAAAATGATTTTACAAAGAAATTACAAGCACTAATGAGGTACATACGTTTTTGAGATTCTTTTTCCTTACACATTCCTTACACTGAAGATAAATATAAAAGATAAAATAAACCAAAACAAAGCAAACAAAAAGAAGTCTTATGCACACTAGCTGATGTTCTTCAAAAGGAAGACAGGTGTGGTAGTCCTTAAAGAGTATATGCACCTTCTTTAAAGATGAAGGGGTGGGGTATTTTTGTTCTGTGTTTTAGAAAAAGCTGTAGGTAAAGCATTCCTGTTACGTCTTCTTAATCTGGCATTATAGCTATAGAAGGACTTTCTGTGCAGATACTGTAGTATCAACTTCCTGCTTTCCAAGCAAATGCCACTTGCACTAATCTTATGCTACTGATTCCCCTTACTGTATATTCTAGACAAAAGGGCATATGCGTGATAGATGATAAATGAAACCAGTTGTTCCTTAAAGCCACACTAGTATGGCAACAACTGAGCTTTGAATGTTGGCTTTGAGTTCTGTACATATTGTCACAGGAGTTTCTCAAAGGGATAAACTAGACCTTTAAAGTACCAGCAAAGCAGATGTGTGAAATCATATTTTCATTTCGATTCAGTGGAAATTTTATTACCAACTTGAGTAAATCCAGAGACTGCATCTGCAAGCACGTATTTCATCTAAAAGCATGAATTGAATCATATCACTCGATAAAAGTGTTTGAAGTGGTAGGCACTCCCTAGGAAGCATAGCATGCTACGGGTACTTCTAAATCACCATTACCCATGTCCTGTCTCTTACATTCATACCTTGCCTAAATAGGAGCACTTGCAGACTTCAGGAGAACTGCTAAGTGGTCAAAGTTAAACAAGTGTGGTTGAAGTCTGTTCAACACTACTGTGGAGACACTTGCTCAGAAGGTGAGCAGCCTTTAGTTTCTGATAGCTGAAGGATGTTGAGCCACAGGAGATTTAAGTCAGCACATACTTTTGGTCATCGCCCATGTATTTAGAAGTAAACGAAGAAAAAAAAAAAAAGAGAAAAAGTACTTTTTCCCAAAAAAAGATCCATCTCTTGGGATGTCTACTTCGCCCTAATTCAGAACAGGCTCTTGATTCAACAGATTACCCTCAACAACCTGGTAAGACATTAGTTTCTCAGAAATAAAAATGTGTCAAATCCGTTTGTATAAAGAAAAATATTGGCCTTTTTTTTCCTTCCGGAACTGAGATGTTTTGAATCAACTGGTTTTCAGAACTGATATGCCAGCAGACAAAATGAGTTTCTAAAGGATTTTATAGCTCTCCTTTTACTATAACTAAAACCACAATAAAATGCTGAATGGAAAGATATCTAAAATTCAAAATATAGCATTTTGTTGGGAAATTTCATAAGTTTTGTTACAAATTTTATCTAACGTGGTTATGAAGAAAAACTTCTTCTATGTCAGGGTTTTTCTGCATTTGGCAAAACTGTTTAGTTAGTATTTTGTTGTTCTGACTCTGAGGCCAAAAGCAGAATTAAGCAGGATTTTTCTGCTTCCCAAACTAGTACAGAAGTCAAAATGGCCTCAAAAGTTTGAGCCCGTTCTTTCTCTGCAAGTTGATTCCTCCCTTTTCAAGTCTTTGACAGAAGAGGACGTCACAGGGGTGTTTTGGACATCTAGCTCATGGAAAGCCAAGGTCACTAAAGGTTTTAGGGACTTGAGTTGCGACAGAGGGCAGGGGTGTAGGACTCCACATGAGCAAAAAAACCTAATGGTCTCAAGTCGCAAAGTTCATAAAAGGAAAAGGGAAAAGAGAAGCATCAATATAAATATCATAGATCTCTAGGAGACTGCCTTCAGTAAGCCCAGACAATTGGCACGTGAGCTCTCATAGAAAGTAAATGCAAAATCAGAAAGAAACAATTGCATATTTCTCAATGGAAAGGCAGACAAGAAAACAGGAGGTTAACCGAGAAGCCAAGTAACAAACTGGGGTAAAGCCTCCCAAGTGTCAGTTATAGGAAGACTATTTGAGCCTTGTCCAGTGTTTCATCTCCCTCTGTCAGCCTTCTCTTAAAAAGAAAAAGGCAAGAGCAAGCAGGTAGCTAAACATTAATCCTGCTGGTGAGAAGGTAGTATTTTGAGCTAAGCAGGGAATTAACAGTTTAAAGTATACTTAGCTACAATAGGTATTTTCAAATTGGAAAGCCTGTGCATTTAGAAAATTGGCTTTTGTTATCTCAAAGCCATTAACAATCACCTTTGAGAACTGATAGAAATTATAGAAGATTGGAAAAAGGCAAGTATAGTGCTAAGCGTTTAACATGGTGCATGTGAGAACTCAGTTCCAGGAAAAATGGGAGCCTTGTAAGCCTATAAGGACAAAAGAATCTGAGCAGTATCCAGTCTGGATTTGTTGAGAACAAATGGGGTGAAGCGAATGCAATATCTTTTAGGGTCAATATTATAAGCTTTGTGGATAATGGAGAAATCTTGATTTTAATAAGGCTTGTCTTTATTTCACATGGCAGTGGACAGAACAAGAAATGGCAGGCCTAAAGCAGAAAAAAAGGAGGAAAAAATTGGACTAGACAACATTTCCTAAAAACAAAGACAGCAAAGTTGTGGAACAGATTGCTTGGGAAGATAGTATAGTCTTCAACACCAGAAGTCTTTGCAAAGAGGCTGGGAAAAACAAAACCAAAACTAAACCTGTCCGGAATGACATAGATGCGCTTTGACTCAGGAAAGTTCGGTTATCTGTAAAGCATCTTTCATTTCTTTTTCTGGGATTCTGAGAAAGGTGTGTTAGCGACTACCTAATCACACTTTATAAGTTAATTAAGCTGGATGAGTACATATGCCTATAATACCAAAAGTACTTCAGAATGAGAAGTCATTTTCCTATTGGATTTATTCAGCTACTAAACCAGAGCCAACAGAAATAGCACAGCAACAACCAAACTCGGTGTATTAAGAGTATACACAGGCCAACAAACCTGAAAGGGTTTTCTTTTTACTCTTTAAATGTATTGAAAAAGATGTCAAATGCTAGCAAACTGTAAGCAGATTCTAAAAGCACGCCAGTAAGTAATTTACAATAAATTGTATTAACATATAGCCAGACTTTTACTCTAATTCCTTAGACCTAGAGTCTTCCAACCATAAATTGATTGGTCCTGCAGGATATCAAGAGCTAAATATTTTTTGTAGTCTTTTCAATGCTGTTTGGAACTAGCCCTATTTTGGAGATAGGAAGTGGAAAAAAACTTTTTTTGGTGAGGACTTGGGAACCTCCTTCCTACTCTTAGTCTCTTTGTCTAGCCAGTTCTGCTAAATTGTGCTTAAGGCCAAAAATATCACACTGACAACGTTGAGTGTCAAAATGGAATTAGATGGTGGGGTTTGGCCCTGTTGAGAAAGGGAATTACCTATCACCAAAGAAGTTTAAGGGGATTGCGGGAGACTGGGAAAGTCTCATAGAACTCCTGCAAACCAGGCACTGTATTTAAGTGTTGTGGAAGAAAAATACTGCTTTGTGGTTAACAGAGGCTACAAGCAATTCCATGTGTTTCTCAGAATGAAATCTAGAAGAAAAATCATACAGACTTCAATTTGACAGTCATTAGGCCTTTTGAAAATCATTAAATTATGTCTTCTAAACAAACTATAGAGACTGTCTAGAAACAGACATTTTGCTGTGATACCAGATAAGGATTTCTTTGGTATATTTTTAGGCTAACTAATTTTCATTAGGTTTAGTTCTATTACAAATATGTCAAGACCTAATTTTACTATAAATGTCTGTGATGAGGACATAGGATTGAAAACACTGTGTCCAAGAAAACAGAAGACTGAACTTCTAACCAGCAGATCTGATATCAATCTGGAGATACACATCATATGACAAGCACAAACATTGACATTAAGCTGCTGTTTTTTCTTGAAGCAGAAATGCTCTTTACCCTAGAAGTCCCAAAAGGAGGTCAAGCACAAAAATTCACCCCACAGACCATTGGGAAAAATGGAAAATGTGGATAAAAGGAATATATTTTGACCTAAAAATCAGGATTTTTAAGGTCAACAGTGCACAGTGCCTAGAAATCTTTAGTGTAAACCTATGTCTGGTAAAGCTACTTATCTATATTTCCCTTCCTTCTATTACAGTCTATCAGTTATTTATACCCTGATGCTAGCATGGAGAAAGAACGATTAGATTTTCCAACGCAAGTTACACAAGCAGCCCAATGCAGGTGCAATCTTATGAGAGAAAGGTAAGAAAAGTCAATACCTCAAGACTGCAACTAATTTAAACTTCTGATGACTTAAATACCATTCCAGCGTTTTATCTCCTTGCAGCAGAAAGTACTTTAGCCTGTAATATTAACCTCCCAGTGCTTCAACTGGTGCAAGTTAATTTGAGAATCAAACCCTTTAGCTGGCATCATAGAAAAACAAGAAAACTCAGGCTATTTCAATGTCAGCATTATGCAATGCTATTCTTTCATTATCTTGGAAGAGCAAAATAGTTGATTTTATATCCATTTCAAACTCCACTATGTGTACTTCGGCTGCAGTAATAAATATATTAAAAAGCATTCAATTTTCTGTTGTTTTCAGAAAAAGAAATAATTTGTTCTGTAGTTCTTAACAGCAGACCCCAACGTCACAACAGAATGACAGAAAATGCTTTATTACTTTCACAGCTGATATAAAATGACACAAATTAATTTTTTTTTCCCAGTTGATTTTTCTACCAGTGAAGTGTCACATCATCTATCACCCTGTCCCCCTAGGAATGTAGCAAAGGATTTCTATCTTTGTTCAAATTAAGGAAGTATTTTTTTTGAATCGTGACTGCACAAATGAATAAAGTATAATTTCCCCCTTTGAGGAAATCTCCTTAGCTACTAAAGCTGACTTCACTTTGGAAGTCTCCCAGATCCATAACAAAATCTATTCTAGATTAGTTTAGTCCTTCCCTCATATTTTGATCTCTGATCCTCTATTGATGACAAAATGTCAATTCACAGCTGACTCTCAGTAAATCCTAATTCACATCAGGATGAGTTAGTGCCAGCTGCACATTTTGAAGAGGGTGGATTCTTGCACTTGATAGTTACTGCAGAGTCAAAGTGAACTTCAGTATCAGCTACAATTTTCATGTATTCTCAAATATTTATGATAAATAAGTCTCTGACTCTAGACAAGGCATTAACCTCCTCCTTACTTATTAATGAAGCAAATTTCCTTTCCTCCACCCCACCCCATGAGGTCTTTAAACAGACTGGGTTTGCAGTATGGACTCAGTCCTCTATTTCCAGCCTTGGATGTCAATTTTACAGACACTACTGAGTCTACAGAGAGAATGGTTGGGATAAAACCAGAAAATATTTCTTCCACTGACATAAAAAGCCATTCAGTTTTAATTGACCAAGAAATCAAATCATTTTTAAAGCTCTTGTTATGCTTAAAGTCCTTTTTAATTTTTTGTGTAAGAGTCCTGTACATTAATTCTTTTCTCATTGCATGGTGGGTTGAAAGCTGTTAACAAGCAGTACAATAAGCATCGCATTGACTGTTTCTGGCTCAAAGCCTTATCTCACTTTATATCAAGAAAAATCTAAAAAGCCCCCAAAAAAAAAATCCCCACAAAGCTTCTCTTCTTTTTTATATATAGTAAGATAATTCAGAAAATATTATAAAATTAATAACTCAGGGGAAAAAGTCATCTATGATTGATCCCAATATATTCTTAGGAGGAAACAGAAAGCCTGGTACATCCCAGAGCTCAGAGCCATAAGAGCAAAGTTCATCATTTTGCTTTTGACTTCATTCTCCCTCAACATTGATTCTCACTAATGACTGTCCCAGTGTTATGCTCAACAGATGAATAGTCATCCCTGTGCCAAAATATTCCATGGGGGATTGTGGTGCATGTTACAAAACTAACTTCTGCAGTAACTTGCTCTCATGCATACACATTCCCACAATGCCTCTATCTTGCATGTAGCATTCTTGTGCTCTGGTTCAAACCACATCTTCTCTGAGCATCGACATAGAAACAAAAGTCTATAGAGACCACAGTAAGTATTACAGGATTGCTGTATGGCCATAAGCAGGAATCATAAATATGATTTTAACAGCTACGTTTTTTCTGCATAGGAGAACATTGTGTAACCTGATACAATGCAAAGTCTTGGTTGTGCATAGGGAAAACTTCCTAGTTCCAGGGGATGAAGTTTTTGATAGAAGACTCTTAAAGAGCTGAGAAGCTTAGAGAATCCAGGCTATGCTAGAAACATCATGCTAATTGTTAGTGCATACAATTTGTACATAGAAAAGTGGTAGGAGAGAATCTGCATTCCACTTCTTTCAAGCAGGGGTGCAGAAGAAGCCTGAAGTGAGAAGTGCTGGAGGAAGATATCACTTGTGCTTTTTAATCTCTGTGAAAGCTGTGATGCAGAATAGGGTTAATTCAAGGCAAAGGTGAAGATAATGTCTGATTTCATCTCACCAGAGCATACACTGCTCTCCAGGGGAAAACTTGTATTCCAGAATATATTAACAGCAATCACACTGCCATATGTGGATGAATTTGATCACTTTGTTTTCACATGAAGATATTAAAAAGGAAGGAAAACTATGAAAAAGCAAATCCTCTGTTACAAGAATCTGACTTTTCGTTCCAAGAGGACTGTAGATTCCACCTTGCCCTGACAGAGCAAAACAACTCTCTGCAGCTCCGTTGGTGCAAACATCTACACTGGTGTCAGGACCGTGACACCTTCATTTCATGGAACAAAATTGCTTAGTATTTTTTTTCTCCTCAAATAATCCAAAACAAAACTATGCAATATAAGAAGAGAGTGAAACATGGGATTGAGACAGACTAGAAATACAGACTCTGTAGATAAAGTAATTGAAAAAGAGGTGGCTTGGAATTACTTGCGAGGGAAAAAGTTATATCACAAACAATTCATCTATTTTAATTGAAATATCATAGTTAAAGAGTAAACTTGCATTAATAACTACTCCATATGTTTAAACAGAGATAAAAGCAATATTAAAACCACATAATGTTTGGAGATGTTGCTTCAAAAGTAAAACCCACCTTCAACAAGATGGAAGACAGCAAGTTAAAAAAAATACAAGGTTTGGCATAGGAGTTTACCATGCTGTGAAGGTAGACCCCTTCTCTAAAATCACAGCATAGTTGGATCTTTTGCCCTGCAGCACAATTACTTCTTACATTATTAAGGACTGAGTTCCCATACCGTGAGCACAGATGAGTTACACATAGCCTATAAAGAAAATTTTTAATTAAAGCTGTTAATGTTACTCAGACCTCATTCATCACCTACAGCTTCTTGCAGCTGTGGAAGAACCAAGATGAACAGTAACACCAAGGAGCCAGAATCCTACACAAATACAAAAAAAACCCCTGTATCCTGACTATTGGGGCTTTGTCTATCTAAAATACATGAAGTGCCATATATTGAACCCAAAGTTACATCACTGGAAACAACTGATATCTCACCGATTAAGTAGCTTGCCATAAAGAAAACCCCAACAATGCTATCCTGGAACAGACCTGAAAAAAACAACAGGTGAAACTTCTGCTAGCCAAACTAACTTATTTGCTCACATACAAAGGCAAAAAACCACCACATTTTAAGAGCTTAATGACAGTACAGTGAATCTACAAGGATTCAAGCATACAGAATCCAAAGGAAAGCATTAGCATCTAGTTGCTCATCTTTACTGAAGGTTAACTGGTGACATATTTCAAACATCTTGCGGTCCACACAGACATCCGTCACCCCTGATTTTTAACTCAAACTGGCCAGCCTCTCACTAACAGATACCACCATTCAACCTAGCACAAGCCTGCAGTCCACGTAACACCACTCTACAGTGCTCAGATGCTTTACATCACAGCTGCTCTTAGCCACTTTCATGTTTGCTGTCACACACATAAATTTGAACCAAGACCACAGCAAAAACACATTACAAGTTATAAAATCAATTAAAAGAAAAACATTACCTCTAAGGGTGAGGAGCCCACTCAAAAACAGGGCCAAAGTAAACAGATTTAGCCTTACTTCATGCTTCCTGACCCACAGGCCTCTCTTCCTGGGATCAAAGCCATTGTCTTAGCCCCAGTTCCTTCTCTTCCCTCAGCGGTGGGCCCTGATTGCTTGATAGATCCCAGCTGCTTTGATCTCCTCTCCTCTTAACTCATTCCTCCCAGTACTGCAGCAGTAGTGGCACAAATGGAGTGGGTTTGTTATTCACACACCTGACAAAACTACTTCCAATTACCCTTTCAATAAGCAGAAGATAAATAAATATATTACCAAAAGAATACAGGAAACCTTTCAGAATATTTTAGTGTAATTGGACCCCTCTAAACTCCGAGGGGTGAAAATCTCTGAAAAGCAGCATTTTACATAAATCTGGATAGAGGGAACACACATTGGCTTAACCCAGTCAGAAGTTTCTAGAGCAGCTTTTTTCCCTTCTTTTTCCCCAGCCTCCAGCCCCCCAGCATTATTATTAATAGCAGAGATGGCTTGTCTAACCTACTTCTTCCTTCACTGTCCCTCCTCTAGCAATTGTGAGACAGACACGGAGAGAGGCAAAAGGCAGGGGGAAGATTTTCTTGTTTCTGTTTTCACAGCTTAATGGGTAGTTTGAGACTGAGAGCAACATAAACAGGCAAAAAACAAGAACAAATTACACTCGCAAATTTGGACTCTGAAAGAGTTGCTACAGTACATGTCACGTGGAGAGGCAGAACATGATGCAAGCCAACTTCTAGCTGATTTGGATACACCAGTGGATTATTGCCCTCGGGATGAATAAGTCTATATCACAGTCAACATTTCCTATTTACTGCAGAACTATGTGCTATACAGTCCTACTGACTACAGTGGAGTTACAGAGAGTTGAAAGACAGCAATTTGGGCACGAGCCTGGTATTAATTACACCATTTTTTGGCAGCTCTAGTTCTGCTGCTGCCTCAGAAGAATGATTAGAACAAGCCTCATTATTACATAAATCACTGAGTAGGTGCTCAGTGCTGGACAAGCCATGCAGAAATACACACTGACTTTTCATCTCTCCAATTTTTCTTCTATGCCATTTTTTTCCTCTGAAATTTGGAAGAATAGGAACTATTTTTCAAATTCCTTTCAAAGTTCAAAGATCCAAGAGCTCCTTTTTTTTTTTTTTCACATGGGATTTAATTTTCTTCTGCAAACCTGAATTAAAAGTGGCAAGTATACTGAACTCATGGAAATCATACCCTGTTACTAAAAAGCATGTGTCATATTACCTCTTAAATCCAGAACTCAAGTCATGGGAACCGTATCCTCAGTGACATTTGAAATGCATGTGACACATGAAGTGCCCATCAGTAACAAATACTTCCTGTAGTCTATTATGACACTGGTATTATACTAGTGTCCTCCTGTGAGCTCTGAAGTGGATTGTTCAGGGCAATGAAAGAATTACACCTGCCTGTGCACAAAAGCTACTGCATTTCTCCAAGATTTCATCAATTGTTTAAATAGACCTTGGAATATCATGGGAAAGGGTTCTTGAAAGGACTAGTGGCCTGTTGAAAAGGGTAGAAGTGGGGAAAAAGATGCAGTTGGTGAAAATTGAACTGACCTTCCACTTTGTCATCAGTTCTGGTATATGAAACAGTGAATTCCAGAAACACTGATGTTATCAGAGTCTGTACATACACAAGAAGTCATCAACAGCATCAGGAGAACTCTCAGTCAGACCATGTACATGCACTTCCATTTGTACCAAGCGTTCATTTCTAGAGGCAACTCCAGAGAAATGACTCTTTTCACCGTGAAGGATAGTTGTCAGGAAACTACAAGATTTTTAAAGGTGATGAATTGTGCATTTTAATGATCATGACATCTCAAAGATCAGATGCGTAGTAGTATAATTCTAATGTTCCCTCAATATATATGACATGTAAGCGTTTGCTCGTACAAATAAGGAATCTGGTAGATCACTTCTACCCTCTAAGGTAGTATAATGTAGTTAAGGACGGTTGCATACTTTGCAATAGGACAGTCTTAGAAGTTCAACTGCCTACTACAAAACTATGAATTTAATTATCCTTGGATTCTACTAGTTTTCATTTGTGGTTTGTTTCTTTACTATCAAAGAATAGTAAAGGCATTGTGATATTATGTTATCTACCAATATAGAAGTTGCATTAAAATTATGCCCTTTTTTTTCCCTTTTGTAGTGGTAGCAAGTTATACAGGCATAAGGAATCTAACTTCACCCTTACCCAAGGCAAACAGAATTGTTTTTTCAGTAGGGATTGCAAATACATTTTCTGACATCTTGGCCTACATAGTGTAGGTCAAGGAAGTTTCAGAGTACTCAGATTTGTTGGAGCATCTCTTATAACATTATAGTATTATGAACCTCTTGTTATACAGCTCACTACAGTGATACCTGTAAATGTAAAATTTCCACTTACTAAAGTGATTCTAATTAAACTAAAGTAGATCCTTGCTGTTTTGAGAAGACAGGAAAGCGCTAAGATAAAGAGGCTCCTAAGTAACACTACTTAGACAAACTTGACTGGCTGTTTTGGGGAGGGATAGGAAATGGCATCAACAGTAAGCGTCGCTGTCAGCTGAAAAGTGGCATCCTGAACTGTAAGGTTTCATTTGAAATTAAGGAAATCTGCACAGCAATAAATTATTTCCTGCAGTAGGAATTCTCAGGGAAAAAAATTCAGCTATCACCACATAATATAAACAAGAACAAGGAACGGGTGGAGAAAGAGGCAGCCCAATTACTATACATGAAATAAGCTAAAATGACCTTTGCACTTTGCCAGTAAGCAAGTCTGCTGTTGAGAGACCGTTTTAACTCTTCCCCAGCCAAACTTAAGTAATGACTGCCGCAAGAGCCTGACCTCCCTTCAGCCTGAGGGTCCTGCACACTTCGGTGTTTTCTCCTCCATTAACAGAGTAACTCTACAGAATTCAGAAATGCAAACCAAGATGAAGAAAGGCATGTGAGAACAAGACTCGCATCAGCATCCTGAGCAGAGAGTTACATAAAATAAAGCACAGGAAATACTAATGTATTAAATCCTACCCTTTTCAAAGTTCCTGCTCTCACTAATGATTCACAGATGAGAGGCCTCTCAAGGGTGACATCTAACATGAGATTAAGTATTTCTGTACAAAATACTTGGATGTCCAGTCCTCTCAAATTTGATTTGCATCTCCTCACTGAATTAAATACAACAGCAAATAACTTATAGGTATATAATGTATTTCAGTGACGTATGGCTCTGGCTGCTGCTGAGTCTTTGGGAGAAAACATTGAAATGGGTGTGGGTTTTTTAAGGACAAATCAGTTTTGTGTTTTGTGAAATACACAAAATTGACTTATTTTTGGTTTTAAAACCTTGACGTGAATTTGATGTGAATATGAAACAACATTATTGCAGTTATAATGTTTATAGTCACATTAAAGTTGCAATTGGAGTTTTCATAAACAATTATAAATTAAATTATATAGCCACAGTAGGAATTCATTTAGAGTTTACCATAAAACCACAAATGACAACTCCCAACACAGAGTCTTCAGTCCACAGAGATGGTGATGGATCACAGTTTAGCCCCTAAACCAAGAAAAGTTGCTAATTAACCTGATATATAAACAAGTATGACTGACTTATGCGGACTAACCACTATATTATTACAGAATTACTGGCTATAACTTTTTAAGCAGAATGAAAGATTAATAGATACTTCATATAGGGAGATGGCTATTATAGTAACTTCTTTTATATAAAACAATGCAGAGCCTATCCAAATATCATATTACTGGAAAAGTGCACTAGGGCAAACCCTAGAGATGAAGTAATAGTGTAAGCCAGCCAAGGTTTCTCTTTCCTAGCCTGCTTTAAGTGATGTTTTTGTCACAGATGTAACTAATGACACGCACTGTTGGAGTGAATGTGGAAAAAACTTCGCACAAGAAATGTTATACTTTTATTTTCCTTGCCAGGCATAAATTGATTCCATATACCGTTACCACAAATCCTGTGAATACTCTGTTCTGTGCGGAAACATACTTTACTGGCACAAGTATTCTGTGTTCTAGTTTTGCTGGTTCTCCTCAGTATTAAAACTACTCTTTGTTGCTTGAACTTTTATTAGAGGCTTAGAGTTTGTACGACTAAGATGAAGGCTTAGCTTGTACCACTGTAAAAGCTTGAGAAAGTCAGTGCAGCTCCCTTGTCAGTTTTGTTTGCCCAGTTTTATTTAGTTTGAAAAAGAAATGTGCACTCGGCTGTATGATCTGACTGCCACATTTCAAGAAACTCTCTCAAAGATGCTGGTCATTTGAGGGTGTATCCATTAATTTGGAAGATATTTAAAGAATATTGAGTAGAAACAGAAAAATGCAACAAAATTACCAAACTTTTTTCCCCTTTCAGCAAAGCTCGTATTGTTCAAAGCAGAGTTCAGCATAAGTGCATGTCAGTGCTCTGTTTTAATACAAAGGGATTAATGAAATCAGGGTCAAAACCTTTTATCTTGTTTTTTTTTGGTTTGTTTGTTTGTTTGTGACACTAAAGTGAACTAAAATGCCTCCTTAGCTTCCTTGTGTTCTCAAAAGGCACTGCAAAGCTTTGCTCTTTCCTTTCCCTTTGCCTCCAGGTCCCATATAATTGATTCTGACCAAGTGTTAGCTGTTATGTCCAACTCCCAGAAATTTTTCCTGAACTACAGTTATTCCTGGTGATTCATATGTCTGAGAATCCTGCTGAAAAATAAACTATTGGAACCTTTAAAATAATTAACTTGGCTCTTCTAATGCACAGGATCTTTTGAAGAGATTGCAAGGAAGGGAGAAATGTAAAAGGAGTGGAGGGCTGGACTGTGTGCTTGTGGAATCCTGGCATTGGGAAAGCATTTGTCTTTATCTGCTTCCACTGGGGCCAGATGCAGAAAGCCAAGGGCAACTTACCTCCCAGATGCAATGACTAATGATGTGTAAACATATCAAAGACATCTCCTCTTCTCTAATAAAACTGAGTCCAACATCATTTTTGCTTCAAGAGAGCGAAGGGGAAATTGGAAAAAAACCCCTAGAGGTACAGAAGGCTAACACTCTTATCTAAACTGGTCAGTGCCTTTCCAATGAATCTTTTTATGTAACTTTCCTTTGCCCCATTTCATGTGAACACAGATATTCAGTCTCGTCCACATAGAGTAAGGTTTTAATCAGTAAAGATTCCAAACTCAAAAGACCTGCTGCTAAGCTTGCTGCCGACTCATTCATGGAGGTTAGCAAGCTGCTTAATCTATTTCCAGTTCTGTTTATTCACCTGGAAAATTAAGGAGCAAGTCATAATTAGTGTTTATAAAGCACTGAAAAAAACATATAATAACTTCCTCATTGAAAATCTGTATGACTTGACTCTGTACACCACTAGTACCCTTGTGCATCCTCCTAACTCAAGGTCTTACTTGTTAACATTTCTGGAAGACTTATATTGTTGTTTTACCGAACACTTATAGTCCTCTGCTTTCTCTGAGGTTTGGTATTCTCCATGCTGTATTGTATACTGGCCTGTAAAAACTGAAAGTAAAGGTGAGAAACTGCATTATTCCATCAAATGCTGAAGTCTACATATTGGAGTGTTCAAAGGGAAAAAAAAAATCTGCATTTGAGTCATGTGCACCACAGAAATTTATCGAGGAGAAAGGAAACTTGGGTTGAGTGAGATGAAGTGAAAGTGATGATGGCATGAGGTTTTTGACTCCCTGAGAACTGGCTTGCATTCCTCCAGGAAGGAACTGGCAACTGATTTAGAGATTATTAACTTGAATCAATAGGTCTCAAATTCAGGTTTGGTAATAACAGAAAGAGTTGAGCTGCAGTGAGTTCTTTACTGCAAATAACTTCTTTTCTTATCTCCTAATACAAACACTGTTCTCTTTTACAACCTCAGTAGAGTTCCTGCTGGCTGGACGTGTGAGTCTGCTATGTATAGAAACCAGTACAACAGCCAAGTCCTTTCTTAATAATAGCTTTCAGCTCCTGCTTTTCCTGTAGCACACACTGAGGGGAATGAGTTCCCTGTTTGTTACAGCCATTGGAATTGCCTCCCCTGTCCTAGATTTGCATTACCCAGTCTAGCTCTCCCTGTTCCCCAGAAGCTTGAGCAAATCTGGTCTCAGATCTCACTGTCTGCGGTATTTATGGGAGTACATATTGGCTGAACACAAAAGGAAACTAGATTCATGAGTTTTGTCTTTCGTTGGTTACTTGGAGAATACCTCTGGGTTTGTATGTGTCCGTTCAGATAGACAAATGTATAAAAAACAGACTAACATCTACTTCTCTGCTTCCTTTGCCTCAATACTCCTGAGCCGTCTTTTGGCTGTGGTTGGGTACTTGAACTGTTTGCACATACTCTGAATTGAGTTACTTCTTCTCTCTATCTTTCTGACCTTCAGGGTCAGTGCTCTTCCGCACTCCTGGCCACTGTGCACTCTCCCTCTGAGTCTTTATGTCCTAGCAATTAGACACTATGTCTTTGTTTCCTCACTAGGGAAATTCCATCGCTCCAAGTCCTGGCTCTGGAGACAGTGGGGGAAGACCAAGACTTCCTCTTTTTTCTTCTTTTTTTTTTTGCCTTATTCTTGTCTTAGCCACATTTATTTGCTGTTAAGAACTGACTGGTTCAGTGATGTGCCTGTGGAACACTCGCCTGCTCCTTAACTCAAAGAGCATGTGAACACCAAAAGGCAGCAGACATGTTAACATACGCTCAGGGAATCTTCCATATTGTTTCTGTTTTGTTTCCATCTTAACAGAAAACTCAATGACAAACAGTAATAACTAAACTAAACCATCTTCTCTCGCCAATGCAGTGAGTCACCAGGACTTTCCATAATAATAAGATGAATAAGCATATTTTTTAGACTTTCACAGCCGACTATGCTTCACAGAAAAAGAGAGCTTTGACACTGCTTCTAGACCTACAGTCTTCTACTCCTAGCAAAACATCGTTTGATATCAAGCTTTTTGCCTTCTGAATGATACAGGAGTTATGCACTTTTTCAATCAAAACTGATTGGTCTTGGTCTCCTGCATCAACACAGCTTTTTAACTAGGCTGCCCTGTAAGCAGGATAGAATCTGCAAGATGAAAATGAGAAACAGCTGTATCACAGGGCTTTGCAAAATAAAACCTTGTTTGCCCACTGTATGGATATGCATGTGGTGATCCAGGGATATTCTAAAAACTACACCAGCCTCCTGAAAATGAAAGGCTACCATCTCTTTCATTAATTTTCTGTTGGTTTAAAAGAATATGTGGTACATGGTCCAATTGATCTGTCAATGGGGTAGATGCAGCATACAGTGAAAGCCCACAGTACTGGAGAAATCCAGAAGTGCTCTTTCTGGAAGGACTTTACAGGAATTTCAGTGTACTATTTCATATCACTGGAAAAACTGACAAGTGGAAATGTTAAGTTTGCTTAAAGAAGGCTTTCTCAGTGTAACTGCAAAACTTAATATATCTCTGCTTTTCATCGTATAGTATTTCCCACAAACTGTGAGATGACCTTGCTTAGTAACTCAATTGAGGCACTTCAGACAAATGCAGTTTCCATAACAATCAGAAGAAAGGGAATCCATCAATTTAAAGGACTTAAATCATATAAAACAATTTTTTTAAAAAACTTCATATCAGCATGCTGTAAATTAACAAGGAATCAGTGAAATTGAAGTCCCAGTACAACATACTCTTCACTACCAAGAGCAATGAGCACAGAACTTTTTGTATGTGATGTAATTAAGAGTACTGCAGTCATTAATAGAAATACAATGTCACTGGGATACAGAAACTGGGAAATACCATGTCACTCGGATACGGAAACTGATATTTCATGTGGATTTGAGAGTTAGGCTTGCTTTAAAACCTTTTCAGATTTGAAATCCATCTTGAGAAATTACAAAAGTCCATGGGAGAGAGGCAGAGCCACTGCTAGGATTAATCAGTGATTGTGACTGATTTCTAAGGGATCAGACGATAACTAGACACCCTAGAAATAGCTTCTGACTGGTCATTTCATTATATGCCACATTCAGAATGTGGTCATTTCAAAATGTATGTACTAGTATGTCACGTAGGCCAGCTATCACAAACTGCCTGTTATTTTCTGCTCACATTCCTGTTTTACATTCACAGTGTGTTACTCTCTAGAGCACACAAAATTTTCTAAGTCAATATCATTTTTGCACCTCACTGTTAAGATGCTGTTTACTTCCATTTTCAGATAAAGTATAAAGTTGTTAATGGAGGCATAACATTAACTGCTTTTGTTTCTGAATATTCACTCTATTACCTCCCCACACACATTCTAGTTTAGTCTTATTTATTATTATGCCTTGTCTTTGTGATTTGTATAATCCAGACAATTTAGACTGGGAGTAGAAATTTAAAAAGTACAATGTCAAATAGATTGCAAAATAATTAACTCTGTAATGTATTCCATAGAGCTACACTATGCATATAATAAGCATACATAAATTCATTTTGATGTATCATGCTTAGCACAGAGGTAAGTGGGCGTGTAATTAGCTCATTTATTTCATGTTTCTTCATCTAGTAATACTGTCAATTTTATTTTAAAAGCAATCAAGTTATTCCAGCACCATTTAATTTAAACGTAGCATATGATTTACTGCACCAGATCTTGTGGTTCTGTGAAGGCGTAGAAATTCCTCCTACTCCTCCACCTCTGCCCCTCTAACATCTGCCCCATTTAGCAGGTGGAAAAAAGCCACATGGCATACTACCTTCAAAGTCAGACTGAGCAAAGCCCTGCAACGTGCAGGCATATGATTAACAAACCCTTTGCTGTTGAGAGTATGTATTAGTTGATTTGAAGGAATCACTGTGCTTCCTTTTGCAAATCTCTGTTTAAACAGAGAAACAAACAGGAGCCTTCCGCTAACTTCAGTAGATTTTGGCTTAAATTTTGCAATAGCACCAAAATAGATGTTCATTTGTAAGCTATCAGGCAGATTTATTTTTCCAGGACCTATTCTCTTCTTCCACAAGGATTTGCTTCTTTACCTGTTCATTCCTATTTCCTTTTACTCTGCCATAGAACTTCACTGTCCTGTGAGCAACAGGGAATTATTTTATGATTCAGGACCCTGAACCTGGACCCAATGGCCTGGATGTGGGAGGAGGGAGAAAAGATAATCCATTTCTGAGCCACTTGAAAAGATTAAGCCTGTACAAGCTGAAACTACATTTGTCCTTTGTTGCCCCTAAACACAACAACCACAAGCAGACAAAAAAAAATTCCTTTTGCTCCATTCCAAATCTGCTTCTGAGAGTTCAGATTTGCATAGGTAGACTTGGTATTTCGGCCAAAGACACCTTGGGTATTAAAACAGAGCATAAAGCCTAATTACAGGAGCTAGTTGTGCTCCCACTCTCTCCAAATGGATGTTACAAACGTACCTTCACCTGCCCGATTTGGCTGGATAGCTGTGTACATCTTACAACACGCAGAATGACCAGTCTGCCATGAAGACCAGGGATCCTTTGGAGTCATCTTGGCTGGTTGCTTTTCTGTGCACAAGGAGCTTGGCAGGTTGCAGAAAATCCTGTCACATGTGATTCTCAGCATATGGACAGAGTGCTCGCACTTTAGAAATCTATTTAAGCCATTGTGCCTGTGCAGCTCAGGAAACTTATATGTCCCCAAGAATACGAAGTTGAATGGAAGGACTCTTCCCTTACCGTGTGGCAGAGACCTGGCAGGCTACATACTCCAGAGCAGCTCACCAGGAATGTTTGAGAGAAAAGGACCTGTCAACTTTAATCAGCTGGCAGAACTGAGCTCTCACGAACACTTAAAATAGAAATAGTAAAAATACTGCTGTGTATATTTGCATTGCTTGAGAAAAGACGTGTCTTACACTGCAAATGCTGTCAATGTTATTTTAGTTACTGTCTGCAGAAATCAGGTTAATCCACAATGTAGTTGAAGACAAAGTGTCAAAACTGATCTGTGTAATCAAGGATGTCATTTTGTCTTGTGTCTTAAAAACATTTATGCAAAAAACCCTCTTTGTTGGTATGTAAAAAAATATGGTGGCAGTGATGTTTCACATTATATTCTGTCCCTGTAATAGACAGCAACTCTAGAATCTTTTCCAGTGAAAGGTACCAAGGCTGTCTTTCTTATCACAGTTTCAAAATCAAAATCCAAGAGGTTATAAATCTAATAATCTGTTTTTCTGGTGCTAGCCTACTTTTCATTCCCATATTGCGACACAGTAGTTTAATGCACATGACACACTTTTCTCTCTTTTTTTTCCTCTCTTCTTCCCCTAGAGGACTCTTGCATCATTCTGTATTCTGTGAAATCCATAAGGAAAATGTGATTTCTTTATTTGCGCTTGCCTCACCCCTGGCAGGAGCTGTATGGCATCTAGCGAATAAAGCATAAGATTACCTATCTCCTGGATAAAAACCAAAAAGGATGGTGTCAGTTAAGGTGATACAATGCTGTCTTGAAAAATAATATGAAACTCGCTGTCACCAAATGTTGAACATCTGTGTCTGATCCTCTAGTCATGTTATCCTGAGTGTCCAATTAGGGCATGAGCTTACCAACGGTGCAGAACTGCAGGCAAGCCACAGCTGAACCTAGTGCTGCTGAAAGCTGTACTTGGAAAATGCAGATCCATGCTTTGAAAAAAATCTGCACCATCGGAGACAATTAAGTGCTCTGATGTTAAACTGTTTAGTTCGTTTGCAGAAGCCTAGGTAATACTTCCGCATTCCGTTGGCTTCACAGGAGGCTGTCCACAAATAACTTAGTAATTCCATATTTTAGGTAGCATCTGACAAGATCACAGTAAACAGAGTACAGGTCACACAAAGGAAATTGCTTTATAATGAGCAGTCTCCATCCCCTAAACTGAATGAAACAGAAATCAAGTATATGATGTTGTAATGAGAGACTATACTATAATGTATATACACAAAGAACAAAAGACAATTGGAAAGTCAACTACTTCACCTGTAATTTAAACCCATGACTTTGCCACCTAACAACCTCATTCCAATATACTTTTAGCATACAGTACATAATTTTAAAATTACTTCTTTCATAACTGATACATCATTATTCTCTTTTAAAGAAGAGGTGTGGGTACATGCGTAGATGATAAAAATCAGAGAAACAATCATGATGCTTCTTCATTATTTAGAAAAGTAAAAAATTATTATTTGTGATTAATCCATTAATTTATTAAGGAGAAATTACTGTAATCTTTTCTTTTAAAATGTGATAACCTCCATGTGTCTACTAGATGCATGGGAATGTACGTAATAATGCTGCCCATTTGGACAATGTTCAATGTAGATGCATAGCATTACAAAATTATTCAGTAAATGAAGTCTTCTCCTGACAAAGATCATGTTTCAGAAGCTGAAATCACTGGCGATAGGAACAGAAATTCAGTCACAACTTGGAGAGTAGCTCTTCTCCCACTTTAAGCAAAGAGGCGAGTACTGTAGCTGGCTGCTATATAGAACCTTTGCTCTTTACAAGTACCATTTTATAGTTATAAAAGTGGTTCCTCTTTCAAGTTAGGAAAGAAAGATGACAGTGTAGTTGCCCGAATCACAACATTTAAAGACGTGAAAAGACACCAGGGTATTTTACGAGTAAAGTATTATGGAGGTTTGATTATGTCTTCAAGCCACACGTGCCCATGCGTAAAGGCAGCAGAAACTATAGTCCATTTTGCTGGCCCTTCGGGTTGTGACTACAGGCACAGAAGTAGAGAGAACAGACCATATACCTGGATAAAAGAAGCTGGCGTTTTTCAGGTTGGCACTAAGTCCCTGTCTGTCAGCCAAGAGATGTGGCCAGATTTATGATGGAGAATGTGCTAAACTTACAAGAGAGCTGGAATAAATTACTCTGTTGTTCTGACAACTGAGAAACAGCAAAAGAGTTGTGTTCAAGTCACATTTTTCTCCTGGTGCTTCTCCCAAAATCATACAAGCTATAAACTCTCCATTACTAAGTTGACAAGTTTATCATTAATTCCATTGAAGCTCAAAGACATAAACTAGGCCCATGAATATTAACCTTTTCTGCCTGAGAGATGCATACTTAGATATTTTGTCTCTTCTATAAACCAGAAGCTCTTTTTATGTCAGGAACCTTACTTCTACACCAAAACTGCTCCTATTCCTCTCTGCAACTGCTGGATTTCAGAACAAGCTAAAATAGAGTTTTAATGGTGCAAAAAAAAGAGTGACTTCCCAATAAAAAGGAACAACGCATAAACCCTTTCCTTTTCCCAAGACTATCACGAGTAATTGACAATATTTAATACTTGGCGTAAAGTTTTTATTTTCTAGTGACTGGGATTAGTTGAGACTTATTAGGATAACTCAGCCTGGAATATCACATACAGATTTTAGCTTCACCAAGTGACAATAATGGTTAACAAGACATTTAAGCAGATCACATGTCTTTTCTTCCTCCGAGAACATGAAAATTAAAGCTGAATCTTTCCTTACGGATCTCTTCACCTTTGGATTATTCTCTTCTGGCATGCCTCCGTGCTTCAAGGGACTATGGGCTTTTGGAAAGGGAAAGAAGGTTTTCCTTGTGGAAAGCTTGATGTTGCTATTACTAGTCTTTGGAGTTGAGCAGATGGGTTCCCAAACAATTAAACACTTCTGCATCCAGTAATGAAAAAGACTCTTACTTCCAAAATGTGTTCACAGTTTCAGGAGTACTGTACTCACAGTTTCACAGAAGGAAGGCATAATGTGGTACATTATAGCACTCCTCTTCACATGCTATTTTTGTCTTTTGTGACATAAACCCTCTATGTTGAGCAGTCACGCATATTGGAACTTGGCCAGGCACTTGTTCAAGAATTATACTCGAGCAACACCAGTCGTCTTGGTTGGCTGAGCACAGGTTTCTGAGAAATTCTTTGCGTGTCTAATTCATTGGATGCCATGTCGTATTTTTTTCTGGGAGTGATAAAAAAAAACAACACAGCATTCAGGCATAAAGATTCTATTCTATAGGATATGACATGCACAGATATATTTAGGACAAAGGCCATTTCATTTCTTTGAATATGAAGGCTTGGTCATTTTTCAGCCACAAACTTAATCTTGTTTTCTAATATTTCCACTAAGCGAACATCTTTTTGCCGATTCTTTTAAGCTTGAATTCTACTTTGAAACACCCTGTAGTACACTCTGGTTTTTACTCTTTCACTGTATCCGAATCAAGGCTCGATCTTCCCATTAGAGGATAAAATAAACCAATTAACTCCCAAGTGGGTAGTCACAAAACATGGAGTCCAAGGACTAGTTTTACTGAGTGTCAAAAATTAACATCTTCAGATCAAAAGAAGGGCAACTCTGTTGTCATCTACCTCTGCTACCAAACTACTTGCCTGAATGAGGACAACTTTTCACTTTAGCAACAAGTTTGCAATAAAACCTCATCCTTGGAGTGGGATCTAATCTGGCCTGATTATTCTATACAGTCTCTAATTCTAGAATAGATCTCTTAAAGGCTTGCTTTTCCAGTGTTTATTTCCACTTGAGTTGTAAAGCTTTCCAATCTTTACTTTTTCCTCAGCTGAACACTGCAACTGATTCCACATTTTCTTTGAAACTGAGTAAATCTGTTGATGAAATTTCTGTCTTTTCCATCAGATGTATGGCCATCAAAGTTTACAGCAAAAAAACCCCAAAACTTATTTTGAGTTAATTAGAGAGATAGCAACCATATGCTGAACATTGCTCTAAAGGAATTTTATTTTATTTACTTTGAGGAAAACATCAACTTGCATTGGACATTCATTTGCCCTGCCTCACTTCTCCAAATTGAAATTCCAAACTGTAGAATATCTCTCAGCCTCCAAAATAGCCCAAATATAACTTCCATTCCTACTTTCATACTTCCTCTTCATTCAGTAAGCACACGTGGATTCAGTGGGTTCCCCAGAACTACTTTACAGTAAACTACTCTTTCAGAAAGCTCAAATGTGCAAATAACTTTCTGTAGCTCTCCTCTCTCTACCTTGTTGATGTACACAATTGTCAGCTGTAGGCAACAGAAGGACCAAATTAATGAGTAATTTCATAGTAAGAAACTGAAATGAATAATTCCTCCACACGCCTAACAGGCACATTGATGCTTCTCTCCCCTTTCCTCTTGTACCTGATTGCGAGATATTCAAACCCCAATTCAGAGCTGCCCACCCTCCAACTGAATTTAATGGAAGTGATACAAAATGCCTGCAGAAATGATGCATAACAGTTGTTCCAGTTTCCCTGCTTTGTATTTGAACATGCATTTGAATGAGCATATTCAAATAAAATGGTACTATTACTGGCTGTCCAAATATGTGTGAGAAACTTACTGTTTTTAAAAGGGCTTCATGGCCGGACAATCTTCGGATTCCTTCCAATTAGCTGAAGTTTTTGTCGATGCACACCACTTATTCATCATAAATCAGGTTTTGCCTCATTTTAGGTGAGCAAGGAAGGCAGTACTTCAGCAGCTGAGAACAAAGCTTCCAAGCACATGCCAGAGTACTGCTTCTGGTTTCTAAAAGGAAGGAGAGATTTATGAAAATTAACTTTGAGATACACTTGATAAGGTATAAAATCTACCAGTTTTAATTTGTATCAGCAGTTTTTGACTGATATTTCAGAACAGTTATTTTGACCTTTTTTGACATATTAACTCACCACATTCTGATGCATTCTGAAAAAAAGAACATTTTTATTTGGCTTTTTTAGAAATCCTGAGCAACAATAAAAAAGTGGATATGGTGGGGTTTTTTTAGTTGCTGAGTGGAAAGTGATACACAAATTAAAACTTTCCATAGACATTCTTTGAAATGTTTACACTGTTATCTTTGTGTTCTCAGTAACTGAAAAGCTAACAGTTTAGTTAAACATCATACACAGATTAACTCTAAACATTATCTATAAAAAAGTTTGAATTAAGAATTAGATAAGTAAATTGCTCTTAAGCCAGTTATTTTATATATACCATGTCTTGAATATGACAAAGCAAATAAAATCCAATTGGCTTATTGGAGGCCAACATTATATATGTTCCAGTGATATTTCACAAACTTCTGAGCCTAATAGATTTTTTAAACTGATACTTTAAATACCACTAAATTTTGTTCATCAGGATTTTTTTTTCATATTTGAGGGCTTAATACTAGCCTAACTATAAAGATGCAGCTTAAAGTAATAAAAAATTAGCTTCTACTTAAATGGAATATTAACATGCACGGAAGTTTTTTTATGCCTAAATTGACATCTAGGCTTACTTCATTGTTCTGTTGAATAAATCATACTATGAATCAAGCTGCTAAAACTGCTGCGCTTGATTCGATTTTCTTGAAGTTTAGACCTGGGTATTTCTGGTCTACACAAAAACTGCAATCCGTGCTGTAATAAAAAATGAAAAAAAGGTAAGGAATGAACGTGATGCTGACCTTTGATTTGCTGTCACACTAAGCACAAAACTACAGTAGCATCAGAAACAGTTTAGTGGAATAAAGAGAATAGATACCAGTGTTCTGTAAGAGAAAGGAACAGACTTTTTTTACCGCCTTAGACCGATGACAACCGATCTCTTCCTAGCTTTCTCTTGTGAAGAGTGCCCATGAATACACAGCACACAGACTCCACATGGAGCCCATGGAGTCAGGATGTCAGGAGGGGAGAAAAAGAAAAAGCAATAGCTAAAGCTGATATTAAAGTGTTCTCATGTCCACCTAATTATGTCTGTCTCACAATTGAAAAGTAATTTAGACAGTTCAAAAGCCTGAACCACATTTCAGCCTGTGCAAGTGGATTATAGTGCCACTCCAAACATCTGCACTGCAGTGATGCAAAAACTGTGCTCTTCGCATGTTGCTCCAGCCTTCATCCTTGGCTCCACTCTCCGTTGGTGTGCTGGAGCCTAGAAGGGATTCTCCAGGGAGCAGTCTGCAGCTGTCTTACAGAGATCCCATGCCAAGGAAATTTTCTTTCAACTGGAAGCAGGCTTTGAGAAAACCTTATGCATCTTCAACCTTCTACTTGGCATTAGAATACTGGAACAGACCTGGGGATATAACTCAGCCCCTCTAATAGCACTGTTTCCCTTAATACCGTTCTAAAGGGTAACATTTTAGCACTGACTTGGAAAGGTGATTGATATATATTGAACTGCCAATGCTATTTCCTCAGCAGATTTCTCTCTAAATGTCCTTTCCAGGCATTGCGTTTTGCTATAGGTTTACAGACTGGAAGAGATTATAGCCTTGAGTATAGAGACCGCAGGATATCCTAGATGAATGACATTCTAGATGCAGTATAACTATATATATAAATATGAAATTTATTACTAGAAAGTGATTTTTAAAAAACTTCTGCTGCAACAATGGTTATATATTGAGTAATAATCAAGAAAAGACATACTGTAAATCACAGATTACTTGAACAGCTTCCCTAATATTTTTCTATTTTCTCTTCCACGTTACAATAACATGCTATAGAGTAAATCAATTATCAAGAGGCTTAAAAACTATCAGTGATATAATTCAGCTAGAGTGCAAATTAATAGGTGTACACATACTACACAATGCAATATTATGCAGAGACCCGCGAGTAGTGACAACAAAACGTGACATTTCATTACTTCCCTAAAATATTAATAATCTTGCCTAATAGAATATCTTTACAGGTATATCTTGCTTTTAAAAAGTCAGATTACCATTTCTGGTTTTGTAGAAAAAGTGTGAAGTGATTGGCTTGACCTTTTCCTTTCCTCCACAACTTTAATTCCTGTGTTTTTCTTGTTGCACACCCAAGACTGTTCCCTAGCATCTTAAGCTACTGTAGTTGCTAAATTGAAGATATTACAAGAAAGCATACAGCATTTGTGCATACCTAACTGGGCATATTTCACGTTATTTAGGAAGCAACAAAAGCATGGGTACCTTTCTATAAAAACAAAAAAACAAGTCGAAGTGCTTCTTTCTAGAGTGAGTAACACTGACTTACCCGTTATGAATTCCTGCGAAGGAAGTATTGCAGATTGGACTTCAGCATGTTTAACCACAGTAATATGACACCCTTTTCACCGTGCTTCCCAAAAACTCCTGTTCTGGAGTAGTTTTACTGAAAACAGAATGCTTCCTCCAAATTCCAGTCTTCTCAACTATGTTTCTGCAGGGCCTTAAACCTCCTTTAGAAAATGCAGCATCTACATGCTTCCATCACACACAAAAGAAACATCCGTATTTCAGCAGAGCAGCAAGTTGCCTGAATATCCACCTACCCCACCCGTGAAGCCAGGTGTTTTCACTGATATCTGAGGCATTTGACACAGAATTCATGAATTAATCTTATTAAATAGTAATGATCTTGTTCCCTTTTAATCTAATGCTTGTGAAAAACCCTGCTTTATTCTAGTTTAGTATTGGTTTCAAAGAAAGGTAGTTTAACAGCTATTCACTGTCTTGAAGTGATACACTTGTGAGGGATTCCTCTGCATATCCCATGAATGAGGGCTAGGAGTAACAGAAGCATTTCAGTGTATATACTTTTGAAAGTAGCTTTCCACATTTTTCATGCTAATAATCAAAACCAAATATCACATGGCTGTTAGGCCTGATTTTTTTCCTCCTTGCTGCCATTGTTATATTATTCAAGAAAGTAAAAGCAAAATTCTGCTATGAAGTTTTCTTGCACCTGTCCCTTTTCTATAGTGTTTTCTTTCGAGAGAGGAAACACTACAAGTTCATGGCTTTTGCTTTGAGTCCAGGAGGAAATGTCATGATGCAGCTTTTCTGGAAATCTATTCAGGGCAGACTGAACAGACTGGGCTAAAAGATGTTAGGAAGTGTGTTTTTCCTGTCTGAAGAATATGAACCAAACAGCATCCTCGCAAATATTACGTTTGCAGGCTGGAACTAGAAGTATTATTGAATGGGATGCACTATGAGTAGCAATATTGAGGCCTTCAGTCTATTTTTGGATATTGGTCACTGATAACAATAGACTGAGAGCTCAAATGGATGCTGCAGGTTGCCAAGTAGTAGTCTGCAGTGCCACAAGGCTGCGATGGTTTTTGCATTATGCTTAAGAGCACTGCTGGGAGAGACACCACACTGCTGGCTAGTAGTCTGATTTCTGCAAATACTGATTCAGAAACAGAGCAAGTTGTAAAATGCCTCTAAGCATGCCAACACTATAAAGTATTTGACTTCCCTGCCTCTTTGGCTCTCCCATTCCTCCCTGAAATCCTGTTTCAACTCTAATAACAGTAACATATGCACTTCACATAGGCATCTGAATTAATCTCCGGCTGCTCCCAGCTCATGCTTTCTGTGCAACAGTCCTGGATGCCAAGACGATCTGGGGGCAGGGACAGAACGCTACGCCTACCCTTTCCCAGATCTGTTCCCTCTTCCCCGTCTTTCTCTCTGCAAACAAAAAAACAGACGCCTGTTTTCAGGGAGGATGGCCCCTGTACCTTCAGCGGAAAGCACTGAGGATGAAAACACTTTGCCCACAGCAGAGAGCGAAGAGCGGAGGGGCCGGTGTTGTGCTCCTGCACCACAGAGTGCTGTGGCTGCCCAGATTTGTCCCTGTGCTGGGATATTGCTGATAAGCACAGCACTCTCAGCACAGTCCAGAGAGAATAAATGTTGACTCCCTCATTTTGAAGTAAGCCTCCAACTATCTGGGCTTCTCACCAGCTTACCCAGATAAGAAAACCGACGCTTATCCCCAGCATCCCGAGCTGCTTCTCGTAGGTTTATTTCACCTGTACTGTCAGACAGAGCAGCCTCTTTAACTTCTGTGGAGATGCTGTGCAGCGTCGGAGATAGGCAGGGGGTTCCAGCCTTCCTGGCCAGCTCCAGTTTTTTGTGGAAGAGCCTGGGAAAGCTGGGGGATGGCATTGCTGCTGGCACTGGTGCCTCCCTCCCAGGCCAGATGCTGAATGCAAAGCAGCAGCTTCCCGCTCTGCAGTGGTCAGCGTAAGGCAGCATTTCACTTTAGGACACCAGGTGCTCATTTTTTAACTTATTATCTGACCACCACTCTCATCTACTGGTTTGTTTTTTTTCTCCTTCATCTGTTTTGGCCACATAATGACTCTGTTTACACAGATTTAAAACCAAACTCGATTGTCCTCACTCAGGCAATGAATCAACAACATTAATTCACAAGAAAAAAAAGAGGATCCAGTTCACCTCCTGTGAGCAACCCCTGCACCAGGCAGCAAGAGCAGCTGAGCTCAAATTTAGGGGGGTCATTAACAAAACAACAGCACGAACATGGCGCTCAGGGTTTGGGACATCTCACCTCCTTCAAGCAGCAGTGATGCCTGCCCAGGAGGGCAGCTCAACAGCGGCAGCGACCACGCTGCCTCTGACTGGAGCCACCGCTGCTGCCCCGTGCCCCATCTGGCCCGCTGCCAGCCCCCGGCGAAGCCCTCTGTGGTAACTCGTACTGAAATCCCTGAAGATTCAGACTTTACCTGGTTGTAGAAGACATGCTGGTGCATTTGCTTTCCAAGAACGGAAAATCTTCAAAGGCCCTGAACATTCCATGTAAAAGTTGGGTAAACAGTTATCGGTTTGGGACTTCTTTTATGACAAACCATAAAAGAAAATAGCATCAGTGAGAGATGCTGCCATTTTATATGATGCAACGAAGAGCAATTTATTATTTTATGAAACATAACATTGCCTTTTTATATGACAGTGTGTTTGTTGCATCAACGGTGGGTTGTTTTATAGATCATTTTATGGTGACTGTAGAGCGCCTGCTGCTTAGGACAGCCACCACTCCTGCACTGTCAATGCCTTTCCAGTTTTCCCAGTGCTTATTACGGAGTAAGGTAAAGGTATAGCGAAGAGGAGAAACATCATTTCTGGCTATTCTGTCAGTTCAAGCCATGTAATTCTCAAAATCTCAATCTTTCCACTGTGTGAAAACTGCTTTCCCTCTTTCTTTTTTTCTGTTGCAGTTTTATCTTTATAAATTCAGAGACATATTCTAATCTCTGTAACTAACTTCACAACTTCACATGTTTGCCACTCATGCAGTTCCGCATAGTTGAAATGCATAAAAACTTCAAGCCACAGCTTTTGTGAAAATTATTCTCAACTGTGTCTTAATATCTGAGGAATTTGAGATTCCTTCTCCAATAGTTATTGACATCAAATGTGGGAGGGGAGGCACTGAGAATGAGAAAAATTTATGTCTTCCAGGAATCATTCAGCATTTCAGATCAACACAGAACTCTAGAACAAGTTCTGCAGATACTGGCACCAAGCCAGAAGTGTGGAGGAATGCCACAATAAAGAATTAATTACTCTGGGCCTCCACAACATACACTTGTGTAACGCAGCAATTTTGTGCGGTGACAAGGAAGACATAAAGAAACTGGTTATACTGAGATAATGTCCTGGAGTAAACGTACGTGGTGCACCTTCCTTGTGGTAAGCTCAGCACTGCGAAAGGCTGCCAGCCCACTTTTGGAAATGGTCTGGCAAATCCATTCTTCTCTTCTGGATTTAGAAAAATTTACTCCACTTTATTGTTGTTCTGCATTGTATGAATGCCAGATATGAATGTTGTCTGAAAGGTTAATCTAACTTTACTTGATCCATGTTTTTCTTAAAGTTGCCTTCCTTTCCATCCGTTTTGGACAGCTAGCAGACATGAGTAAGCAAATCCTTCTGCTTATGGAAAAGTTACTTTTATGGCTACTTATAACTTACAGTCTCCAATACAGTGAGTCAAGTATTCAAGACCTGGTAGCGCAATATTATTTCAAGCTGTTCTGGGATGAACATCCCTGATTTTCCCTGTCTGTCCTTTCTCCTGTAGCAAAGAAGTCATTAAGATCGACTGATAATGACTGAATATGGTGGTGGGCTACCATCTGCATTTAAGAATTTAGTCCTGTTGAATTACTGTCCTTTCTCTTATGAAATCTTTATTTATAAACACAAGTACAGCATCAAAAGAAAGAAGAAAGAATCTCCCAAACCACTCCTCAAACTCAAGACCTGACATTAAGCCTCCCTACTGGGTAATAGGAAGCAGCATTTCAAGTCCCCATATTGGGAGAAAAATTTATGAATAGCTTCATAAGATAGTTTCAAGATGAGAGAAAAACTTTTAATTATTTAAACCAGATGAAATTCTAAAGTTTTGCTCAACTGTAGCTGCATACTTTATGCCTATTTTTCTTACCCACACAGACTAGGAAGGAGAAAATAAATAGCAGTTGTTATTCATCATATGCCTTGGATAGTTTAGTACTTGCTTACTTGTAATTTCAGAGTTGAAGGGATGCATGTTTGCTCTGACAAGCGTGCTGCTTGCTCTTCTTGTCAGCAGAGCTACTAGAAATGTATTTTTAATTTTGCCACCTGTGCAAACCTTACCACAGATGTAAAACAAAACTTAGGCAAGAACATTTTTAGTGCTTTGTTAGGCCCACTGAGCCAAAAGGCTGTTCTTGGTGTGAAACAGGGGCAAGTTCAACAAGACAAGCCCTCTTGGAGCTCAGAAGCATGAATAAAGAGAACAGAGGAGGATTGATGTGCGGGATCAGGGCCCAAGTCTGCAGTGGCACGCTGAATTTCATTTCAGTAATTGCTGAGAGCAGGACAACACAGACCAAGTGAATATCTACAGGACAACTTAATTTACTTTTGAACTCTATGAAAAACATTAATTTGACTTTCATCCATTTACTTGCTTAATTTTGGAATATTGGCCAGATCCAGCTGGGATCTTGGCACATCACATCATGCATCCGGGATGTGATAAATAACGAGGATGCAAGTCCTGAGGAAAAACATTTCTCATCATGCTCTGTATCTGCAAAAAAGCAGAGCTGGGGGCCAAGCTTATGGGAAAAATACACCTATCTTTTGCTTCCAAACTCTTGCTTCCTTCTGCTACCCTTACTAATGGCTCAGACTTTCAATTTCAGAGACCTCTGCTAATCTGTGAGACCTTTCTGTCAGGTTTTCCCTATTTTCTTGGTATTCTTGAAGTTTTCTTTCTACGTATGCTCAGATTTTCTTTAAACAATGCCATGGGGAGAAGGGGATGTTCAAAACAAAGCTCAAGAAAGAAGAGTCCATTTTATGAGAAGCACTGGCTTTCAAAGAACTGCATGGCTTAAAGTACATGGAAAAATCCTGAGCAGAATGTGATTCCAGTAGGAATGCAAGAAACAGGATCATTTGACATTGATAACCTGTGACTTCGCAAGTTCTAAGCATAAACCAGGCCATTAAACAGGGCCATAAAATGATTACATGTGAAAGATTCCTGTGAGTAATACAGCATTACAGAGTATAGTGTTAAAAAAAAAAAGTTTTCCAGACCAAAAAAGGAATAGCATGAAAAGTGGCGTGTTGTAGACTGTTGGCCATAAAGCTCTCAGAAGTAGTTGCATAAAGCAAATTGGAATGCAAAGAGAGTCAAATCGGAAATATTTCTTCCTTTGTGGAGGAGACAGTGCTAGCTAGCCCCATACATTTTAATACTGAACACTTCAATCAGCTCCAAAACACTATCCTGACTACGAAATAACAAGCCAGATGGGCCTCTGGAAAGCAGCACGGCAAAGTTAGCGTTAGAAAATATGCTTAGGAACTTTGTAACACAAACCTGCTGGCAGATCCTTAAAAATGTCAGCTGCTCTGTTAAAAAAAATAAAAGGTGTAAAGTCTCCTTGATGACTTGCAGCACTGGGCCTGATAACAAAGCATTGCATTTGTAAAGACACACAAATCTTTAAAGACATGCCTCAGAACTGCTTCCAAATCATGCAGCTAACTAACCTCCCTTGATTTTAGGGCAAACAGGGATTTACTATTACTAGATTCTTTTATGGGATTTTGATTGTCTCCACAGCCCATAATTATTAATATTAATTCCTTCCAAAGCAAAACAATTTTATTTCCATTTTCCTCAAGGCCCTTAGGTGCATTCTAGAGGAAACATCTTTTTCTGTTTCGGCTTGTCTATGGATATTTATTTATTATTTTAGGGCAGAAGTTTTATTGGAGGCATTGGAGATGGAAAGGACTGACTTAGTCATTTAGGATTGACTTAGTCACAGGCTTGGTCTTGCAGTCCAGCCCATTATCAAATTGACCTTGGTTTCCCTGTGTTGCTGCCTCCTGGCAGTCATAATAGGGAAGGTCCCCCAAGATTTACAATGGAGTCTCCTTCCTCATCTTTTTCCTTCTGTCCTTTGACACTGACCATTTGTCCCTTACTCTCTTCTGCATGGTTTCATCTTTGAAAAATGTTATTTTACATACTCAACTTCACTTCTGCTTTTTCTGATAGATGTATTAACAGTGTACAACTTTCCCTCTATGGACAAATCACTGTTTGGAAGTAACACCGAAGGATACCCACAGTTTTTGTGTAGCTGCCAAAGCCTCTATTATACCTAGAGAATATCTATATCTTGCAGGGAGTAGGGAACACGGAGGCCTTTGGTATTGTATATGAGAAGTTCTCTTTATATAAACAGGCAAATTCAGAGGGAATCAGATTCTGATATCTCAATGGTTTTTCCATTTATTTTTCCTTTAAGGAATGCAAAATGCCATCAAGTCCTTAAAATTTGGATATTACAGCCTTACAACAACATGGCAGTCTGGAATCAGTGGTGTGGAAAGAGCATCATTAACAGAGAATTTGCAAGAGGAGCAAGTTCCTGCTGACTGGTGCATGTTTTCCAAAATGTGGGCTACAACTGGAGCTTGACCCTGACTGAGTCATCAGATTAGCACCGAAACGCTTGTGCTAAAAAAGCATTATAATGTACCAGTGAGCAGCAATACAAAACCTGCCTCTCACTGACAGTGTTGAAAGACTTAAGAAGTTTTAAAGATACCTACTTACTGTGAACAGCACGAGGGCCTTGCATCTGCCTCTTTTGCCTTTTGGTTGCATTTTTTGGTAACTGCCAAAGCCTTTATTGATAGATCTGAGAATGAAAGTCCAAAATTAATCCATTCAGAATTGAAATCACAGTGAACAGTAACCTATTGCTCCAGTCACATGAACTGTTTGCCTTTTATTGTCTATTGTTTTAGAAAAAGGCTACAGCTTTTTAAAGCACCATTTGATTTTATTATGACAGGCTTTGATGATTTTAAAATATATTTCAGACACTAAATAGTCTATGCTGATAGCTTCAGTGATTAGCTGACTTTCTCTTCAATGCTCTACTCTTTTAACTAATTCCTAGATTGTAACACATTTATCAATACAAACCTCCTTATTCCTTGAGCAGAAATTTAAAATTGTATCCAAACTAAAGCCAGCAGTTCCCACCTTTCATTTTGTTAGTGACTCTACATAGGATGCAATTTGGATTTCAGATTGAAGTGAGGGTAAGATAACTGAATAGTTTTAGTATGGTGTTTATCAATTAATCATTTTCCACTAGGTTTTCAAGTGTGGTAAGAGTTCAATTTGTTCTTCCTTTTGCACGTATGTTTTAAAAATCCCTGCCATATTTTCCTTCCAAATGATATAATTACTTCAGGATGTCTTTACTTCTCTCTTGTTATTTTTGCTGGAAACAGTGAAAATATACTTAAACAGCTCCTTGGCAGCCATATATATCATACTGACCCAATTTATAGCATCTGCCTTGCAACAGTGTGTACCATCATTTGCCAAATGTTCTGTAACTGCAAAATAATAAGAAAATAATAGTGAAGTGTCCCTACCCTTTCATGCTCTCTATTCTGTATCCCACATGTCCCACAGAGCCTACATAATGAAATGTTTTGTTTGATAGGTTGTTGAGTCAGCACGGAGAAACAGAGTCAAACCCATGCTGGAAGGATTCATTGAGCAATGCTCATGGCTCCCCAGGCCAAGGTTCCTGCATCAGCTGTTAAACATACAGTGCTGTATTTGTTATTAAAGAAAGCTGTTTGAAGAGTCGTGATTAACTAGCAGAGTTTAATGGCAGAACAGAATATCCTTCCACAGACATGAATAACAAAAGAGCAATAGAAAACAAATGCATAAAATGGTACCTAAATTCTTTGAATTATGTTTTGCTTTGAGTTATGTATATGTTGCTTTCTTCCAATTTTTAGCACACAACAGTAAACACTGGGGGTTTTTTTGGACTTCTGAACCTATATTTGTGAACAGCAAGCGTCCAATTCAATTTGGTATACTCAGATTACTATGTAGATGGCACTTACACAGCCTTCTTCTAAAGCCTTACTGTGCATTTTGGAACATTAAAATAATAACTGGGTGAAGTATTCACTGAACTGTAAAATTATCCTTTTCTCCTCTTCTTAGCTCCAATGCTGGAAGATTAATCTAAAATGAATTAGTCCATTTCTTTCTGACAGCTATAGACAGAATACTTCCTTTTCTTCCTCCTCTGTTCCTCTGGTACTTTCCCAGAGAGAAGCTGACAAGATTTTATTCTGAGATCTGCAGAACAGAATTGAAGAATTACACCCTATTGGTTTCTGAAAGCTGACTCCTTCGTCTTCTCAGCTGTTAGATTTGTTTTGTGCTTTTTTTTTTTCTAGAATAGCTTCCTCCTCAATGAGTTTCTGTGATTTTTCCAGTACAAAATGTGTTAGCCAGATTCTCAAGATCTTCTTAATTTCCCTAGACATTCTGCAGCACGGCTATTTTTGCTAGGCCATGTTAAAAATAATGTTCTATATGGTCTCAAACAGGAATGATCTAGTTGAAGCCTCGAATTAATTCTTTGGAGGATATCACTTGTCCTTATTTTGACTCATAGTGTCATTGCATAATTTATGAAAACCAGCTATCTGGAAGAAATAGAAGTAAAAACTGTAGTAGATAGGAAAAAATTAATAGCAGAAAAAGTCTTTTCAGAAGGGCAAGCTGTGGGACAGGCAAGCCTAATGATACCTTAGCTTTCTTATTCAGTAAAGATCTATTTTTAAGAGAGGGATGAGTTGCAAGAGGTGAAGCAAAGCATGACAGAAGCCCTGTAATGAGTCTGCCAGTAGGAAAATTCTTCAGTTCCAGTGCCAATCTCTTGCACATGTCCCACTAACAGCCAATAATTGAAGAAGGTGCAGAAAACATCCTTGAGGCTGCATCTGCCCCAAGGCTGCTCCTCTCACCATGATGGCAAGTGCCATCACTTGTGGGCTGTAGAAGCGTGGTTAGCCAACCTTGTGCTTTGCTCCCCAAGATCTTGCATTCCTTCTAGAAGTGGCATCACTAGGAAACAAGAGAGGTAAAAGAGCTTTACACTCTCTGGCTTAGGAGGGTATTCAACTGGTGTCTGCTACATCCTGCATCTGATTCCTTGGGCACCATTCTAAAGGCACGTTGCTCCCTCACCACTGCTGACCAAGCAGTTCATACCAGAAGGAATGGCTTCAGGCATAGTGCTCGATTTCCCAGATGGCTTGTGTCTGTCTGCCATTTGCATATGCCCTAAGTAAAATCTATTTTCTTTTCAAGAATGCCTAGATACACCATAGCTTATATAGCCATGTAAGCATGAACGTTAGACCTACAATTTTCAAATGAATATATCAGATTCCTTACTATTATATTTAACAGAAAATGTTTTGCCATCCAAACTGTGTCAAAGTTTCACAGCACATGTTTAGCAACTTAAACAGTCAAACAGGACATAAAATGCTTGTATAATCTTAATGGTTTTGGTATCCTAAGTTAGCTGAGTCATAACAGGTGTGGAGAGGTCAGACCAGTAGGGCCATTAAATCAAAGTTAAATCATCAGGTTTCCCTGAATACACAGAAAACAACACATTTTAAGTCTTGGACCTGGGCCTAAATAAATGTACTTTTCTTTTTCTGCATGAGTTGGATCTGCAGCTGACTAGCTTGCCACAGAAGCCAAGATAGGGTGGGAGGGGTTGGCTTCTTGTAGCTCTCCCACCCATACTGCAACTTATCTTTGCCCTAAAATTGTCCTCTCAGCATAGTCTGGCACCTTGCACAGTCAGAATTTTTGAAGTGAAGAAGTATATATATAATCCATTTTACTACCAGCATGTTTATTCCCTGTTTTTCAGATTTTGTTTCCGTGCGCAGCTGTGTCTTAGAAATCCCAGCACTGCACCAGATCGACTGCTTTTATGGGTGTTGCTTTGTGTCACCTCAGTCTTTGGAGGAATGTAAGCAGATCAGTCAAGAACAGGTGGAAGGAGGTAAATAATAAGGATTTGCCACACACAGATACTTGGTCATGTCCATTAAAAGATGCACCATCTGATAACTACGGAGACCATGGATTTGTCACTGTATGGCAATCAGAACACAGAAACTGGTTTCTGCAGTGCTAAGATCCTCAAGTATTTTGAAACCAGTTTTATGCCATTAAAGCAATTAAGCATCTGAAGTATAACAGATGACTGAAACCACCCTTTAAAATCATGGCTTTAAAATCACTGCTTACTAAGCGGAATAACGTATAACTACTTGGTGAGGATGGATAAAACATGCAGAATATATTACATGCATTCTCGAAAATAAACACCATTAAAAAAACCCACTTTCAATTAAGTAGAAAAATACTGGATTTGTACTTAATTTGAAAAATTTTCTTATTAGTTAACCCATGGAAATTCCCCGTACTGTGACTACAGAGATAATATAACACTTCTGAAAATGAACAAATTGACATGAACATATCCTACAGCATACAGTATGTATTATAAAAAAACTAGCGAAAGCTGCTACGAACATTGAGTCATGTTCTGCTTTGGAAGTAATGAGCACCCATAGCTATTCATGCCTTTGCCTTTAAAGCTGAAGACTCCCACATTACAATTACTTCTGCTGTGTACCTGTGAGATTCGAGAGACTGTCAGGAACCCTTGGCTAACTTAGATCCTTTCATTCTACAGTGCACTACAGTTGCATTTAGAGTCGGTGTCAGTCATCAAGCATTTAGGCAGTATAAAAACACCACATTTTTGGATGTATTTCTGTGAATACCTCACTGAGCTGCGAGAGTTTGTTTACAGAGTTGCTCAGCAGCTTCACTTTCCATTGACTTCAGTTGCTGACTCTTCGGGTCCTTAGTTTACAAAGGGAGGAGTGATAGAAAAGAGAGTATGTCCACTATTTCAAGAGCTATACTGCTAGATTTTTGCAATATTTAGATCCATTCAGAACAGGTGTTTCAGTTCATTTCTAAACATTTCACTTAAAAGGACTAGTATATTTACTTAGTAAAAGCAAAGAAAATTATAAGCCTTTTAGGATTTTCAAAGCAGCTGAGCCAGTTTTGTGTCCAGCATCCACTGAAATTTACTAGGATTTGACTGTCTAATTCCCCTAAACTTTACTGAAAATACCAGCTTTGTGTGCAGCTACGGAAAAACTGAAGCCATTCCATTTAGCCATGCCATGATCTTAACACACAACAATAATAAAAAGGCAGGCCAGATGCCACAAAATTGTTCAGAAAAGAAGGGAGCTCTGCATGAAGGGAGCTTACATGTTTGGGAGTAAGGTAAGGAAAAAAAACATCAGATCCTAAGGAAGATGAGAGTATTTTAGCATCATCTAAACCATTTTGCACCAGAATGAAATACAGAAAATTCTGAACAGCTTTATTCTGAGGAATTAGCCCAGAATAGGACCTATTTTGTAATGATCATCTATATGAACTTCTGCAACTTTACAATTAATTATCAGCCACACTGATATTTTATGACCAAAATCTTACACACATGAACAGTTCCACTGTTATCAACAGGAGCATTACTCATGCATGTGTCTAAAAATCTTATCATTTACTGCTGCATTTTACTCTCAACAGCTTTCATTTTTACCATAGTGCCATCAAAACTATAGAAGATTTCATCCCAAATGAAACAGAACAAAATTATAATAGATGCTGGTAAAAAGTAATTTTTCCTGAAGCTACAGATACTTAGGAGCATTCTGGACATCCTTAGGGTTAGAAACTGCATATTAGAAGTGAACCTTAAAGAGTGATGTGTTATTTCTTTCTGAAATAAAATGCCAGAATTAGTCAATATTCAGTGAATGTTTTGATGACATATAAGAGTGAACACAATCAGAAGTGCCACAGTGGAAATAGGAAACACGAAATACATAAGAGTTTACAGGAGATGAACTTAATATTTTTTTTTAGGCAGAGAGACCGTACCCAAAAACCTGGGTCAAACTGGAATACTTCCAGTTCGACTCTGTTTCATGAATTAACATTGCCTACTTAATATCAACTTTGGCCTTCCTGAAGATCTGCCCCAGCCCAAGGACTAGAACTATCAGGAACATATTTTACATCAGTGAGAAAGAGGCCCCAAATTATGTTGCTACTAATTTAAAGACAGTTATGCATTCTTTTTAATGGGGTGTCATAGTAGGGAGGCTTTTGCTGCTATCGAAAGGAAGGGCATGATAATGCAATATTTTACTGTCAGATGTGAAGATTAAATAAAATGGATACAGTAATGTAATGGTGAGATGTTTGGCAGTATTTATGAACCTCAAACTGTGCAGCCCTGATCTCTCAGATGTTACTCAGCAGAAATTCTGAACTTTTCATCATGTGCTTCATAGGAATAATAGGTTTTGCACGTGAAGTCAAAGATTTATTTACCTACAAGAAAGCCTCCTACTTTCCAGACTCATGCTGAATCATCTAGAATCTAAATGATCTCCAAAATTACTCCTCATTTGGTACTTTAAACCAAGGCATAGCAATTTGTAGATTAAGGGTTTCACAGGGTACATAAGCACGGGGAGGCAATAGTCTAACCCTGCTGTAAAAGACTTACAGGATCAGCTAGAAACATCTGTTAGGGCAGTTTGGATGAACTCTCACTCTCTGAAGTCCCTTGAGTCCATTTGATCTAGAACATGAATGATTTGGAGTCTTAAATGCCTAGTATTTCTGTGTATTTTCACATAATGTATGTTTTAAGGAAAAACAAAGACAGAAAAAAAAAAAAGTCATTTATTTACAAAATATTCATGAATTTGTTTTTACCATTTTTTTGCTAATTTATCTTTTAAGCTTAATGGTTATAAAATGTCAGTTTCCCAAGTGTGAAATCTTAATAACTACCTAAGAGTACCTGCAGCCTTCATCTATTCTTGACCACTCTTCACAGGGCCAGTTGCAGAATTATGTGAAAATTTTCTGTGGTCTAGGAGAATTGTTATGATTTATACTTTTGTTCATTAGAGATAGGAACAAAGTTTGCACTTAAAGAGAGTTGGAAATGTATCATAGAAGCAAAGAACATCGTTTTTATGGCATACCATAAAGATTGCTTTTGATTTGACATCTTTTGCTTGCATTCACTTTTATTGAACCATGCAAACTTTACATCTGTCTCATATTCAATAACAAAAGTGAGGGTCTCTGTAAGGATGGGACACTCAGGTACCTTTTTTGAAAGTTCGCTTTCAAAATTTGTTTTTAGCTCCAGACATGACACAGAACAGATGAAATACTGTAGCTGTGATTCACCAGGACCTACAAGATAACAACCTAACAGAAAGAGGGCAGTTATTAAGAAGTAGAGTTCATGTGCTGGTTACTGGATCATTAATTTAAACTAAGCCCAGGCTGGGTTTGTGGCAACTTGAAAAGCAGATCTTTCGGGGGCTATTCTCATCCCATCCATTTAAAAAAATAGACAGAAAATATTCTGAATGCTAAGGCAGAATTCAAGGCAGACTGCAAACTGCATCTGTTTTCACAAGTGAATTTGAAAGTGTTGATCCATACCTACCTTTGTTGCAGCCTACTGTCAATACTGCAGTTAACACACTTCAAGAAAGAGCTGGCATTAAAGAAATCATCTTTATCACCTCTCCCTCCTGACAGATTCATACCGATTAGAATGGAGCAGTACCTGGGCTGCTCTACTCCTGGATGCCTAAATGCCTCAGGGTTTCGATAAAGACAATTTGGGCATGCCATGATTTTTTCCAAAAGGAATTTAGGCTGCAGGACACATACAAATAGCTCAGAGATCACTACTGCAGGTCTGATAATTCCTGTACGTTGGGCATTTTTCAGATAATTTTTAGGATGATTTTTAAACTGTGGAGGACTGCCTTGGGCATGTTCTTGTGGGAACTCATAGTCTGTTTATTGGTGCAAGTTTAACTCATGAAATAAGATAACTCTGTTTATTGTGAGAAAGGATTATAGTGAGAACTTTTCTATTGCTGCTTTTAAAATACTGTTGTTTCTCTCTATTCCAGGAATAGGAAGAGGATATACATCCAAACTTCTTTCCCAAAATTACTTCCTCAGCCCATGATTCTTCTCATATGGAAGAAAGAGAGTACTCCATCACCCATCCAGCACGGTAAGTCTAACACATCCACATAGAGAAACACAGTACCCACACAGAGAATCTGGGGAAAAAAAGAGAAACTTTTGTCCCAGGTTAACACTACACAGTGTAAACCTGCCCCTAATGCTCTGTGTTAATAGATAGCATCTACTCTTTTAACGTAATTTAACTCTGTAAAAACTGTAATAATAAAAGTCATAAATAATTATTTGATACCACATACATTTTTCACATAATTTTGCAAGTGAAGACTGGTTACGTTTAGATAAAAACTAAAATAGCTGCTTTGTCAAGGGAAAATCATATATCCAAACCAGTGATATTTCTAGTGAAACACTAGGCACTTTCTTCTAGATTCACTCAAGAAAGTATAAAAGTTGGCTAAGTGCATAAAATAGCAACTTTTGGTAGCGCAGCCTGACACAAATATGCTTGGCCCTCTCAGCACCACTCCTAAATCTCCATTTTCACTAGGACAACATTAACCCATTGCCTAACATTAGCCCCCATCATCCCCTTTGCTCCAGTTGATATAGACTCTAGATACCCAAGACTTTTGGGAATCACAGAAACTCCTTCCAACTCGCCAGTGCTAGCTGCCTTGTATGCAACATTGACTCATAAGCCCTTCCAGGCTATGTGCCAGCACTACTGCTAGCCTTGAGCTTAAGATCTCTGGTCAGCCAGATATGACCAAGAAGAAAAGCCAAGGCGCTATGACTAAGCCTGCATTAGGAACACCTTTTTCACCCATGCCTCACCTCATAGCATCAGCCCTTACTGACACTGTGTGTCGACCCACGTCCATTACCACTTTAAAACTTATGAGCTACAACAAAATGTTGCTAATTCAAAACTGAATTCTTAGTTCCCCTATCAAGTGAAATTCTGACCCGTGGTTGTTATCCTGTATTTATTCATAAACCAGTTACTCTGTCTGTCATGAGACCCAGTTTCAGCACTGGCTCAAATCCAGGGCCAGTGGCTCTCTGAGTCTTTCACAATACTAATTAGATTATTGCTGTCCTGTGTCTTTAACTGCCACATTAAACATAAGCTAGAGAGACTGTATCCAGTCAAGAGGTCCTTGCCTGATACAGCTATGTGGAAAGCTTTTCTCTTGCATGGGATTACAGTTCTCCAGCGCTCGACATGTCTGAACCCTAATTTCAACCCAGCAGTGAACTGATTTTGCTCTAATCTGAATTTCTTGGCAACTAAAAGAACCTAATTAGGGTGTTTCTGTTGGCACTAGTTCTTTTTCTGTGAGGGTGAAATATATTTCAATCGTATGTAGTTCAGCCTCCTTAAACATTGCCAGCTAAAACACAAATTTGAACCTAACTGAGCATCCTTTCTGGGCAGTGGAACTAATTTTAAGTCCAACATTTTGACGCTGTTAAAGCTAGGCAAGCAGCTTCATATGAGGCTGCTTGTTGGCTCTTGTCTGCACTAAACTTAACCCTAACACTAATCTTAGCCTTAACCTTGATCACTAGCCCTAACCTAAAGCTTTATTTTACTAGTCCTCTACAGGACATAAGCTAGAACCAGCCCTACAGTTGTCTATTTCTAAAACTATACAATAACCTTAGTTTCTAATCTCCTGCCATCTGAATCCAAAACCTCAGCAAAATCTCAGACGCATTCATTAAACAATGTGTGTTAAACATCTTTACTCCTGGCGCTTCATTAAAGCAGCTGAATAAATTGGCTCAAATCAAAAGAATTATTTGGTTTCAAGAAGCTGCCTTTCAGACTGAAAATTGTAAACAACGTAAGCAGAAGGACCAAAAGAAAATTTGCATTTATCTTACTAGCTCCTCTTACCCCAGCTAGTTTCCACCTCTGAAAAACACGGGTTTGTCCAGCTGGAATGAAGCTCTGCCTGAAACTTCTCCATCAGTCAGCTGACAACATGCTCATTGCTTCTGCTGGCTTCGGATTTGCCCTTGAGCCTTAGGCAGCGCAGCCTTACAAACAATGAATGATACCAGCTGCTTAGGGTCAAATAGGTAGCTATTTGGCAAGCTTGCTTGCTACAGTGACTTTCTGACTTCAGGTGATTTCTCACTGGAATTTTTTCTCCCACTCCTGGCAATTTGGCTAGGGCCAAATAGACCAGCTGAGAGACATGTGGCTATATTTTTTTTTTTTTAATATGAATACAACTTCTTCATTCTTTATACAAAATAAAAATCCAAGTTAAAAAAGGTCAAGTGAATCATTAAACAGGAGAACCACAAAATATAATTATTACTGCTAGTAGTACATCTCCTAGCACACTCAGTGCCATTTTGCAGGACGTCTGCCTAGAGGGAATGGCCACCACGGTCTTCTAACTGCCACAACACCAAAATGTGCCCAGGGATTGTTTGGGTACAGCATTGTTTGGAAAAGGATGAATTCATGCCAGGTAAAGTTCTGTTTACTAGCACAGACGTTCACAGCCCAGCGCTTGGAAATGTTCCCAGGCATGTTGCATTTACTTATATAGACACAGCCCATGGGTAAAACAGCATTTCAAGGGGTGGCATGCATTAGAGATGTGGTTTATGACCCATATTTCATGTAGATCTTCTCTTACTGGTGTCCTGGAATCTGCATGGGAGTAATTAAAAATACAACACTTCTGTTCTGTCTTTGTGTAACATGGAAAGGAGGGAACAAATGTGAGGTGTTTGGGCTTTTTAACAAATCACTGGTTTGAATGAAGCATGTTCTAACAAAGCCACACAATGGGCACATTAGAGATTTGCAAGAAAAAAACCATGATTGATAGTAGATGTTAAACAGGTCTTTTCAATCATTCAAGTGATAAGATTGCTTCTGCTCACCTTCAAAGCATTTTTAAAATTTATCATCTTATACGTACAAAAGTTTCCTTTTCTGGTTCGAGACAGTATTGCTAAGCCACTTACACCACACATATGCTCACAGACACGCCGTCCAGACTCCATAAATTTTAGGAAAGCACAAGTTCAGATCCATTCCAGTTGCCAGAAAAACACACCAAAAAAAGAGCAGCAAATATAAACCAGAACAAAAATCTAAATAAAATACTTCAGAAGGTTCCCTTATCCCAATGTACACCACTAAACTATGCATGCTTTCCTGTGTGTTTTGGCACTACAAAAAAAAAAAAATACAAAGCTGCCTCTTAATTCTGCAAACATGAGGAATAGACATGTCCTTTACAACAAGTTACTTCAGCTTTGCTACGAAACTTTTTAAGCTATTCATGTCATTCTGACATCCTGTCACTTCAAAGCAAGGATGTAACATTTCATCACAGGTAAACTGGTTTGTTAAATTGGGCTTTACAAGGTATAACACAAGAAAAGTGTTGTACAGTATCTTTCAGGGTTCACCTTGACTTTTTTGTTCAAAAGTAGAAATGCTTCAGAGAAATACTTTGGTAAGTACCTCTGTGCAATTCTCTGTATCTTCAAAAAGTCATGGAAATTTTCTAGTATGAATCAAGACGTGCGTATATATGGTTTGTGCCCGAGTGTGGGACCTATGGGAAATGGCTGAGGAAGAAACAGGATTTGCTGAGTGGATCATCATACTTAAGCTCATTAACAACAAAAAAGAAATTATATTCTACCTGCTGCTTGGTCGATTTGAATGTTCTGCTAAATGCAGTCGTCAGAACGATTGGCTGATTTTTGAAAAACACAGGCTGTAATGGGTCTGGCTGCCATTCAAATGTATATAATTGTTTCAGAATGAGCAAAGAACGCGATGAGGCCATGTCAGGCCAGCAAGAGGAGAGGGGGGAAAGTTTGGATTAGAGGCTTCCTGTATGGAAAACATCTGCACATGAGCCAGAGATACTGTGCTTTCACTGTAGCGTGTCTTAGATATTTACAAAATTACACAGCTGATGCAGCACCCATTGCTCACCCAGCCACACTGCTTTGGGTGATCCAGGGATGCAAGAGTATGTTCAGAACATGTCCCCTTTTCCAAAGGCAGTTACCCCATTTAGTGGTGGTTACCCAAAACAAACTTCTGAAACAACTCTATTTTGTCATCAGTTTGAATGTCAGCTTCCCCCTGAAAATAAAAACTTGTAAATTGTTCACTTCATATTTTATTCAGAATTATTGGATGCTTGAGCCATAGAGGTCTGTGTTTTCACAAAATATAATTATGAACTGAAAAATAATTTTTTTGGCTACAAATTGTACCTCATCAGTTCTAGTGACCTCCTGGGGAGAAGGGTGTAATTAAGTTAATGTTTTTAAGAACTTGTTGCATACGTATCTCACACCCGAAGTGTGCAAAAGTTAACTCACCTAACTAAAAAGAAACAACAGCAATAGAGGCCATAAGAACAGGAGAGATACAGAAATACAAATATTTTCCAAATTTCTCTTAAGAAAGAGCTAACATTTTAGAAGATGATAGTACTTATGCTTTCCATTTCATAGATAACAGATTTGTCTAGTAGTATAAACACTATTTGTTGCGCGTGCTTGGGAGAAGCATCTTGAAAACCAAAGTGATTATACATTATACCTCATCCTGCTGGCATCCTGCAGTAATCTGTCCTCCTAGAGATCATTTTAGTGTTTACTTCTCTATAAAAGCACTTCTCATCCATTTGCTCTCCCCCTTTCTCCCCAGCACGTCCTGCCCACTCCACTCTATACACAGGCTACCGAAGTGACAGGAACAGAAGGCAACTTGTTCAAAGTTACACAGCACATAATTTCCAGAAGACTATCCTGCAATTACATAATTACGTATCAGCAGGATAGGCAAGACACTCCTATGGTTTAGGAATTACATTAGGAAAAACATGACTCAGAAAGGCTTATGGTAATGAAGTTCATAGGAACAGAGGCATAGTTAAGGAAACACAGAATATCAGGAGAAGCGCTTTCTGTGGCTGGGAAAAATAGTTTACCACTGTGATATTATCACTCTGCATGCAGTTCCGGTGTTTGTCCTACCAAAAGGATCCATAAGACAACTACAACAATGTTTCAAGAACAGAAAAAACCTACCTCACAGGATACTAATGGAGATCAAGAGTTGACATATCAAAAATACGTTTAGCAGGAGATTGATCATGGTCTGTAAGAAAGAAAGCAGCAAAGCATTCTTAATTTATCAGATAAATGCAAATAAGATGTAATAAGTGACTGTTAAAGCATAAAAACTCAAAATAGAACAAAAATAGTAATAAGATTTAGCTATTTGAACTCTTTTTCTTTTTATGAGATATGTTCAGGTCCTTGGAGACTTTCCAGCAAGGCTCCATATCTCTCAGAGCTGACAAAGCTCTAGCACAAATCATGGACTTGCTACTGAGCTCACTCAGAAGAGACTGCAAGCCAGAATTACCCCATTATTCACGTCTGACCTTGCTCTATGCATAGACAGCGAATCCCACCAAAATAGCAAGATGCAGTCTGTCCAACTGACAGACCATATGAGCCAGAAGGAACACTACACACATATGAAAGGATGAGGTCACACCACGAAGAACAGCATTAAGAGGGAGCAGGGCAGGCATTGGCCATTCCTGCCCGTCTGTCTTCCCAGGGTATTAAGAGATGTGGTAAAGAACAGATGCCTATTGCCAGGGGGGATAACCAAATGGTGAGACGAAGCTAAACAGAGGATGTGAACAAGACATCTCCCCCAAAGCCACGAAGTCGCAGTGGAAGGATAGCTGGTTTCTCCTACACAAACAAGGTACCAGAGAGCCTCTCCACTCTTTTTTTCCCATTGCAGTCAAGTGAGGCAGAAGCCCATTCTGAGCCAGTTTCTTCTGGCCTCATGTGACCCCAGCAGAAGAAGACGATGAGAAGGAGCCTAACTAGACACAGCTTGCCAGTGGGTGCAGTCACTGAGAAATTCCATGTCAAACTCAGTACCTTGACTGTCTGCCAGTGATCCAGCACGCCTGAACATTGCTTCAGACACGTAGACTGCTGAGCGACTTCAGTGTGTTAGGAAATAAGATTGATGCAGCAAGCGATGCTGTAAGTTCTCTACATCCAATTTAATTTGCATCGAACAAAAACTCTTCTAAGAACACCGCTGAATTCTTTCTAGCTGAGGCAAACTATTTATATAAGTTGCATTGTTCTGGCATAGTGTAGCTACTAAAACCTGTTCTATTCTATTTTATTATGTATGGCATTTACATACTACACAATTTCTGATTAGTAACATGAAAATAAAAGCTAAGATATGTTTCTACTATAAATCTTTATGTCCATTTGCCATTTTGGGATCATCATTCTACAAAACTGACACACGTGCTCTCAGGCTGGAAGCAATTTTGTTTACATGGCATGAATTGTTGTTCTGAATCATAAAATCCTATGAGGAAACCTCAGTTTCTGCTATAATTCTTTCCACTTTAAAAAACAGGTCATTTCTAAGATATAAACATCCACTCTGACATTGGTATTGCCTTGTAGGATGAAATAATACCTTGTGTGTTTGATAAGACAAACACTTCAATTTCAAATAAAGGACAGAGCATCATATTTTTCAAACACTGGATTACTGGAGACCAAACTGAAATCCCCACTTGAACTATCTTTGCATTTGAATTCAAATTTATCTCCTTAGGAAGGCACAGTAACAAAGAATGGAAAGACAACACTGCATCCAATTCTTACTTTATTAAGAATTGATTCGCATTAGTTTGTATCTGGGATCTTAAGAACTTTCTTTATGTGCCTTAACACATTACTTCTACAAATCTAGGGACTTTTGATTGCTCGCCTTGTGCAGAAATTGTAAGGCTTGTCTTGAAAAAAACAGGAGCAGACGTAACAGCATTAGAGGACCGCCGGCTGACTCGGTAAAACTTTTATTTGCTCTACAGCTCCTCCATATACAGCAAGTGTAACTGTATGATTAGGTTTCCTCTTCTGGCAGTCTCACAAATTGCAACCAAAAAGGAGCAGGAATTTCTTTGCCACCTGTACTCTGCAACATGTCATATGCACCACACAGATCTGATTTGCTCTGACTCCTCTTGAGCACGTCTGTCCACCTTCTCTGGGGTGATCCTGGAGAAAACAGATTGGTAAAACTGGAGTGGAATATCACAGAAGATATATAACGTTTCCGAGTTTAATCATGGTGGGATGAGAGTTGAAACTTCTGGACACTAAGAAAGGACATTATTTCCTTGATCAGAAAGAGGAATACTAAAGAAATAAGTCTGAATAAGTTTTAATGAAAGCATGTTCTTTAATTTACCTTAACTATAGAGAGATGCAAATATTCTTTGCTTCTTTCTCTGATAAAAGAGGATAGCTTTTTTTTTTTTTTTTAAGCTTTTTTATTTACTGGCGTCTCTTGTTTTCCATGGCAGATGTTTCCCCAGTCTATTTCTCATGGAAACACTTATTTTCTGCAGCTCACTCTGTTTTGAATGGAAGACTGAAGTGGAATTGTCAGTGACCAGCAGACAGCAGCAGGAGAAAGACCTCTACTTGCTCATCCATCTGTAAATCAGACCCATTCATTACAGTTGCAGCTGGGGAGGGGGGAGAATGGGACTGAAGAAAACATGGATCCAGAGTTAAAAGAAAATATTGTGCAATCTGGTCTCTGTTCTTAAAGAAGCAAAGTCCTTAAAAACTGACAATTGTGATGATAAAATTCTAGCAGAGATTATTCCTTAGGATTTATCCTACCAAATCAGTCCTTAAAAGGCATTCTTATCCTGGGGAACCTTTGCTACCTGAAAAAAAGCGCAATTTGTTAAAGAAGGCGTTCAGAGTAATGAACAGCTGGGTAAATGAAAAAGGTTTTGTAGAAGTGTTCTAACCATACTGACAAAGAGCATATAAATCATTAGGAAGAAGCTATAGGGCTAGCAGTTAATCTATATATGACTACATTGCTTAAAGTTGTCCTTAAATAAAGACAGAGAATGAATACTGGGACACAAAACACACAGCCAGTGCTTTCTGCCGAACACAGCTTGGGAAAGTGATCTCAACCTTCTTACAGTAAATGTTTTAATGAAGCAAAGCAATGGGCTCTCCCTGTGCTAAGAGCAGACATAGTGAGTAAGAGAAAGCAAATGCAACAAATCAGCAAGATGTCGAAATAACCTTTCCAGTGAGGAAAGAATGTGACTTAGAGCAAGTTAATATGAGTGAATATATCTGTTGCGTTTTCATTCTTGGCAGCGGGCAGTTCAAGCTAAAAGGCTAACAGCATCCTTGACTCAACAGTAACTCTGACCGGCAGCAAGCATAAAAGTGCATAAAAGTTGCACAGCCCAGACGGAGCCAAGCCACGGGTCCCACCTGAAGACCAGCATGAGGCTTAGAGCTTCTTTGGAGTTAAGCTAGCACATCCAACACTATTGCACGATAACCGTCCCGGCTCAGCTCAGAAGCACTGCAGCTTAATTCGTGCAGTGCTGTGCCTAAACTCTGCCTTTTGGCTGCCTGAGGACAAGGCTGCACTTTGTCCTCCTGCACTTCGTTTGCTTGCCTGAAACCACCCCACGGGTCACTGCGCTCTCGCTGGAGCTGCATCCTAAGTCTCCAAAGACCTCTGAAAAACCCTCTCGGTGCACACACAGGACATGTAAGGACCTGGATAGGTCTGTGTCGTATGACGATTATTACACTCAGAGCACTGAGAAATGTTCTTCAGCATTCATTTGGATTGAGGTGAAAGCTTTTTAAGCCCTATTACTAGAATAATGCTTGGGTGGCAGGGCAACATCATTTTTACTACAGAACTGGGCTCCTTTACACGCTGTTGCCTCACTTTCCTATTTTACAGGCAAAGCACACCTTATGTATCAAAACCTATTTTTTTGTTTTTGAAACAAGAGAGAGATAGGCGTGAGGATATCCATTACAGTGAGTGTCTCCATGACATCGTAGTCTGGCACTGCCTGGGTAGCACAGTCCCAGACTGAGAGCAGGGTATTTACATTAACTGTGTGTTTCACTTTTTTCAGAAAACAGGGACTATCGGGGTTCACATCCTCCACAGGCTGTTGCAGAGAAAGATACCATTAAGTCCAAAACAAAGTACTATCTGCAGTACGCAGAGTTAGTTTGCTTGTGTTCAGCACTTTTGTGGAGATATGGATGGTTGGATCATATTCGTTATTTAATAAGATAAAGATGAGTTGGAATTTAATGTGTCCGAAGGGATTTCTGGTTTCCAGGAAGCGTCAACCCTACTCACTCTTCAGTATTGAAAAAAGAAGGATGACATTCCTGATCCTATTAGGAACTGCCTTATTCAACACAAACCAGTATTTTTCTTATAGCACTCCACCTCTTCAGCTTGAATTAGTTTATTCTCTGCAGTGGTTCTTCATGGTCACTTGCCACTTTCCAGAGTCTAAGCAATGTTAAGGTTGGAGAGAAGAGGTGTATGGTTTGGGTTAGGGAGATACTCCAGGTAACCATGCATGCTGACAAAGCAGTTGCTTGATCTGTTGAACACCTTAACGTGATCTCTCTTCATTGGAAATGTAGACACACTTTATGACTGTCCATGCCCGAGGGTGTAATCCATCCAGACACGCCTGCCACATGGGTGGATGGGTGCAAGACACCTTTCCTGGGACCCAGCCATCTTACAGCTGCCACCTCTGCAGCAACACCGCAGAGAAGCTGCTGTTCCCACCCTGTGAGCATCCTCCCCTGATTTGCTATTGTTAAAGGAATTTGATCCTCAAAGGATGAGCTGTACGTAGTGCAGAAAAAAAACAAGCCCACCTACACGAAGTTACAAGTAAATGTGCAAACATTTGCATTTCATGTGGAACATCAAAGCACAGTAAAGACCCAAATGGCTGTAAACTTAGTTTAGCAAACTAACAATGGCTATCAGCCCTATGACTATCATTGATGGTTTCCAACAAATGCATGTGTTTTTTCTTAGTCAATGAGGTACTGCTATTAATTATAAAAGGATTAATCAAACTCGTATAATGACTGAACATCTTTCAAATTAGCATGTGATTTTTCATTCACGGATTGGTTCAATAAATACAGAAAATCAAAGTCTATAGCATTTGTTCTATAAATCATATTACATTATTTTAATGCTATCTTAAAGACCTAAACATTTACATAAACTTATCTACAAATCATGGCATATACGTGTAGGTTGCACTGGTTTTTCATTCATAGCCCACATGAGATAGTATTAGAGAAAATAAGATAACAGAACACAATTTTAAAAAGTATCTTCCTGCAACATGATCCTGTTCCTTTTTTTCCTAATTCCACCTCCACCAGTTGTCGCTACTCAATCTTTTCTTTTAATGAAAATCCTAGTAACACGTAGGAAGGACTTCTGTTTTCAGAAACTTGGATGGATGCTAGAGAATATTCTAGAGAGGAGGTGCTCCGCACTTTTCTTTGTTACTCCCTGGCAAATGCACACAAGCTGTATGTATATGTCCAGATTTCTGACATTGCCACATATTAGGGTTTTTTTCTCCTTTAAAGGACACTTTAACACATAAATTGATGTGTTAGATAAATATTTAGTGCCATCCTGTAAATATGAGGCTACCAAATAAGTGATAAAAATAATAAACTAACACCAAACAATACTTTTTACGGAATACCCCGAGTTAGTAATTAATTCATCTGAAAGAGAAGTTCTCTTTGACTTTACTTTTAAAGAGTACTGGAAAATGCACTTCAGCCATGGACCACTTTACTGGATTGAATTAATTTACAATGTATGTCTTCCAGAATTTTTTTCTTAGTTCAGAAGGGGAAGTGATTTATGAAGTATTTATATGTTTTTATGTAATTAACTGAGGTAGTTCTCACTGAAAGTTTCATGCAAGGATTCCTTGTGGATATGGAATTTTACCTGATTGTGCTTTAACGGAGACAGCCTGGTTAATATGCAGAGGGAGACATTTTCAGTAGAGTCACAAGGGGAGAAGCAAATGTCCATTTCTTAATTTGGCAGTCACTTCTCTGTGTTTTAAGCTTGTGCTTCTCTTAAATTAGTGTAAAAAACCTGCTTTATCCTTATCGATTGCTTTTTACTCTTTAATCTTTTACTTTTTTATTCTATGATGTCTTAAAATGCAGAGCTAAGGATACCCTCCCAAGCTTTTTCTTCATTGCTTTCTTACTCAAATTAGGATTCACCCTGCTCAAAAGCATATGTTCTGAGATCTCACTTATCAGCACCACAGAATATAGCTCCAGTGCCCCTACAGCAACCCCTGTATGTGACTTCTCATACTGGTTATCGGTGTTGGACCCGTATGTATGTAGGTTCACACCTCTACCAGTCAAAGCTGACAGCTGTCGGGTTGTTGCGGCTTGAGGAGTTGTGTCTCTTAGGAGCAATTTGCTTGCTAAAAGCAATCCAGACTGAAAAGTATTTTTTTTCCCTTGTTTGCATGACTAAAACTTCCTTGTGAGTTGGAAGCTCCTGTGCTATATATAGCCTGGGAAAATAATTAAACCATGTGCATGGTCTTGCATCAAAAAAAAACCCCCAAACAAACCAACCCCAAAACCCCAGATCATATCTACTTTGTCTGTTTATATCCTCTGGGATGGTTTTGATGCACTGTGTCTTGGCTGTCTGGCTACATTCACACTGCTAAGAGCTGTGTCACAAGTGTTTATGGGAAGTCACACAGTTACACAGGGAAAGGATTCATGTCCTTCAGCATTTATATTCAGATCGCAGTTCTCTAATTCAAAATATAGATGTATCTCAACATATGAGGCAAAGTATTTCTTTGCCAAATCCCTGCTTCTATGAGGCTGCCAGACAATCAAGTAAAAATCAAGTAAATGAGAACAGTCATACTGAAACAAATTAAATTTTTCTTTTCCTGTGTGGAGGGCTATCACATCGTCAGAAGCTCAGCTCAACGCAAGCCCAGAGGTGCTTGTCCTAGCTGGAAAGATCTCCAGGGCTTGGACACACATGCAGGGACGTTAAAGCTAAAGAGAAACTTATCTGATGAACTGTTCTGATCGTCCAAGAATTATCTGACAAATTTGTGAGATAAATAAAATTGTCCATAAAAGGTAAAAATGGAGACTAGCTTTAACTCAGATGACAGAACAGAAGGAGAAGAAACAATGTAAGCCAAGTGCCATGAATTCGGTTTTGGTACCAGAATTGCTTCAAATAGTTGAACAACATGATTAAAAGAAATTCATAGGATATCTTTTTCTTATAGATATAATTGATCTCTGAGATTCATCTTTGATCTTCAAGACCTCTGCTCATTTTGAGAGGAAATTATAGACTGAAGAACCCAATTATCTACTGCTGAAGAGCTCTGTGAAACAATTTTCTACTGTGGTGGCAGAACAAAGGACAAAGCGAGTATTCCCTTAACTGTGAAAAGTTCACAGGGGACAAATAGATCTCATAATCCACAGCTCATAAACTGAAACTGTTTATTCTTTAATGAGTATGCAGTTTGCAGGATTAACATTAGTATAGAACTGTCAACAAATAGTATCCCTGGCACTACTGGATAATGGATTTGACTGTCTCATGCTTATTAGGAAAGAATTGTATTTTAGTTAAATTAGCGCTAAACAGCAACTGGAGGATGTCTGGAGAACTGAAATTGCACTGAAATGTTATTTAGAGAGGGAACTGCGAGAACAAACTAACCAAATGCACGTAAAAATGTAACATTTTGGCCCTTCACATGCTCTGGAAATAGGCAGATATGTTCTGTGCTGATTACAGTATTACAGATTACAGCATGATACTGATAAAATTATCACAGATTTACACCAGGGAGTAGAAAGAAGCAATTTCACTCATCTAATTGGACAAGGGAATATCAAAATGTACTTCATAAAAATGACTGTCGGTGGCTGTGATGGGTGCTCCCACACTGCATGATCATATTCCTGGGAACAAGGAGTTAGAGTTTACTGGCAGAGTCTGCCTTGAGTTTTACCTCTGGCACTGTCAAGAGGATACTGTGTTAGAGGTACGGGAAAGTAGGCAGCACATTTCTGTCCCAGATAGAAGATCAGCAGCTGGTACAAACCCGACTATCTATCACGTCTAATTAGCACCCTACAGATGAATAGAGAAGATTCCCATCCTAAGGACTTCTCTGCCATCTGTCCATAGCTCCTGCCCTCGTGTCCAGTGGATAACGTAATGGCAGCCTGGCACAGAACTGTTTGCCAGATGCTTTCACACCTACCTGTGGGAGGCTTTGTTGGCTGATTTAAATCAAGAAATTCCGGACAATGTAACTGCCTTTCAGGTGATCATCTTGTTTTAGGGAAAGCAAGAAACTCCCAGATTCAGGACCTATTCAGTTATATAACGAGGCAACAGCATGTGCACGGCCACTGTTGTCTTCTCGGCCACCAGCCACCTGACAGAAACACAAGAAACACAACTGCTGTGAAAAACTCACGGATCGTGAAGAATTTAGCTGTCCTATGTGTGTCTTTTAGCAAAGTATCACCCAAATGAATAACAGATTACCTTTTCAACTAGCAGCCTTGTCATGCAAGATGTTGAAGACCTTAGATGAAACACTGCTTTACCAACGAGGCTCTGGAATATGATTTGTAACAGTTTAATTTTGTTAAATATTTTAAATGTTGCTGGCAGGAATTCAGCATGCAGTGGCCATTATGGAAAAGTAGCATACAGAACAAACCTGGGGTCAATGCTGTGATCAGTCCAGCCCACGGGACCTCAGAGGTGGCAGAGATGACACATGAGGCTAAATGGGCCTTTTAAAGCATCAGTTCAAACAGAAAAACACGCACAAGTTTCGTAGGTGCAGACATGCCATCTAACCTCTAAACAGGGGCGCTACAAACACAAAGAACTTAAACATGTCCTCAGACTAGCAGTTGCTCTGCTGCAATGCAGAAAATTCAAGTACCCCATTGAGTGACCAGGGGAATAAACCCAAACCATCTCTGTGGGGTCCAGGAACAGATATCTAGCACTGGGGCACTGGCACCTCTGCTAGTCTGTGCTCCATCTCTCATGCTGGTCAAAGCCAACATCTGCATGGGGCTTCCAATGAGCACCTTTAAGAGAATGGCCTTATTTTTTGTAGCCCAAAAATGCAAAATCTCTGACACACACAACAGAGAGCTACAAGTAACAATAAGCCAAATTTCCTATAAATACGCCAACAATTGTTCTTTTCTTATACTATTATCTGTTTGGGTTGGTACAGATTATCTGGGGAAGCAGATGACTTTATCACACATTATTTGTTACGTATTCAGCACTCAGCAGTCTGCTTACTGATGCCGTCAGTCAATCCCATGTTCACCAATTCCAGGAAAGAAAACTCCCTTGGGTCTGCATGTAATTCTGGCTATAAAAACTTTGCCTTTCCAGATCCCCTTCTCTCCTAAAAGCTTTGGACTAGATACAAGCGATGGAAGATTTCCTGAAAAGTGGGCCATTGCAGGCAACATTTTTGTGCACAGATCCATCTTTCAGAATATCTCTTTCTCTCTTAAAGCCTTTTGGATTTGGCTGCTGCAAATGACCTGTTCTCTCACCTAGTGCTTGAGCAGGTCCCACAGGTGCCCTCAATGATCCATTTAGCACTTGCTGTGTGTAATGCTTCTTAATCTCTTCTCTGAGTGGAAGTGCGGGGGGGGGGCAGTAAGTATATTTGTATGCATCAGTGTTTTGCAGTGTGATTGAATCACAAGGAATGCACAGGACTAACAAAATGTTATTTTTCATAACCAAAAGCAAACAAATCCTGATGTCCTGCTCTACCACATGATAGAAGCAGTGGCTGGATTATTCATTTTACATCTTTATAGTTTGTCACCCACATTTCTTTGTGCTTTTAACATAACAACAAACAGGAGATGAACATGTGGATTTTGTCATGAACGGAACAGGAACATGTAGATTTTTTCATCACTACTGAAATCCCCTATATATAAGCAAAGTTAACTAAAGGAGATTCTTATTTAGAGGTTTGAGAGTGTAGCCATGATTTCTTTCAGCTCTAGGACAGGATTTAAACAAAAAGAGAGTATAACTGGCTCTTACTGCACTAAACCACTTGATTTTATAAACATTAATAATCATGTCCCAGATGGCAGGTTTGTTTTTTGTTTTTTAAGTTAAAGAATAAAGCAAAGTATTCAGTTGATTGGTAAAATACGGTTAGAAGAGAGCATTTTTGTATCTATCAAATTCAATGAATTCACTTCAAATGTGAATTAAGTAAAGCATAAAAATGAGCATAAATGGAAAAGCAAAAGATGGGGGGTTCACTGCTTCAGGACATTTTATTAAAAGGGATCCATATATATCCTGAGCTTTCAATAGGAGTGTTTTCTAGAAAACCGTCTGCAGGGAATCGTGACCCTTAAAGTCATTTTAGTGGTAGCTGCAATATATGCAGAGTTTTGGTGACAAGGAGGATTTTCTGCTTATCAGGACATGTTGCATTTGGTGCCAGCAGCCCCAGTTGGCAACAAATAACTTGTCTTTCCCATCGCCAGGTCTGGCCTCCTGTGCATTGAGCAGAATTGTGGGGTTTATTGGTTCAAATTCTTGCCCATTTTCCATAGGACCTGACACTTTTCCACGAGTCTGGAATGTTTAGGGAGGAACTCCATCAAGAGAAACTTCTTGGATGTTTATGCATATCTGCTCATAACAAGGTTTAGTTGCCAGAAAAGTGTTTTATATTTACTCCATTTGCCAGTTGTCTATAAAAAACAGAAGGATTTGGCATTAAATGATCTGCACTCAGTACAAGCCATCAAGATATCCAAGCACTGTTGGATGTTGAAGCAGAAAATAATAGCTTTGTTTGAGAATGATGTCTTTCACATAATAGACACCATATTTTACTTAGTTGTGGGTGACAGAAATAATTGCTATTGTGAATATATTCAATCTCTTATAAAAACATTTCCTTTGATCAATCTTTTTGCTTTTATCAAACTTTGAGGAAAAGATTTTCCTGCCCAACAATGGTTTCTACCTCTAAGTCCTCATGTAGCTTAATAAAGTTAATTGTTTTAGTAAAGTTTAATTAAAACTACAGACAAGACCATGGAATCACTATGTTCAGCACACGGATAAAATCCACAGTTCCTTTTTGATCACTTAATTCTGATTTACAAAAGAAGAACAGACCTTTTAAAAATCCTTTACCCACATGAGTAGCGTGCATGCAAGCGAACAGTCCTTTTGCTTGTTTTAGTCTTCAACAGAAAACCCTCAGAACTTCAAGAATGTGTTTCCAAACTGACCCCTAAGCCAGAAACATTCGCCTCAATCCTCCAAATGGTGTTGATGTGAGTTGTGCCAGTAATAAGGGTTTGGACTAAGCAGGAGACAAAGCTGTAAGTGGCTACAGTTCACAACATGGAATACTATAACTGAAGACAATAAACAGTAGCCTATTTCACAAATAGGAACATATAAGTTTAGAAACTTTTCTGTTCCATTAACAAAGAAAGGAAATAAATTGAGCTGAAGAACTAGTTTGGCTTATGAAATGAGAAAAACAAAACACAGGCAAGGAAATCAGTCTTCAAATAAAAGACAGTTAAAGAATAAGACGTCAAGCCAGGCTGTCAGTAAAGCACTGCAGAGCTCAAAAAGCTTTTTGAATTTCAGTCTGGGGGTGATACATGTGTCTTTCAAAGCATGTACACTGGGTCTATAAACTTGCAAGTCTACATGTGTTCTGGAGATAGCCATGTCAGCTGAGGTTAAACAAAAGTATTCAAAACATACGTCTCATGAGTATTTTCCAGAAAGAAACGCAGTTGACGGGGAAATAAAATAAATAAATAAATAACCCAAACAAAGCCTGACTAAGAAACAAAATGGAAGAGGCTCATTACAGATTCTTCTTGATTCTTTTCCTTTAAAAAAAATCTAAATATAGGGCCACATATCATAAAGACACAATTTATAAGACTCTTATCTGTCTACTTTTGGTAAACAATAGACCAAATACCAGTGAAATACCTGAATATATTTGTGGCTATCATTCTTTGAACACAGTAGAAATTATCTACAATTTCTACATCTGCACTTGTGTCCAGAATAGAGCCAAGATCCTGTTTAGGCTTTCCACCAGCAAACACAGAGATACTGCAACAAACAACCTGCAGTGCAAATATTCAGATTATTTGAATAATATGAATTTGGAATATTTTTTTCCTTCATTTTTGCCAAACTAGAGCTCATGACCTTCCCTGCAAAGCTGCCTGATGCCCACTTGAAACATAACCAGAAACAGAACCAGGTGGTGTTGAACTTTGTGAGTTGAAGATAAGGGTGTTTTATTTCTGGTACTGAAGTATAAAAATAAGGTGACGACTGACTTACCAATAAATATGGCAGGTTTCTAAGTGCTTAACTCCTTGTGCCTCCTCTCAGAACCCAGCACAGATGCAAACCTCACCCCACCTGCTGAGATGTTTGCCCCCCTGGATACCATGTGTAGTAAGGCTCGTTCCCCATTTACACACTGGGGAGTACAGTACGGGCTAAGTGTTTAGTGAATGCTCTATTTCACTGCACTCCGTGATTTTCTCTACTGAGTATTTCTTGGTTGGTACCTTTTGTTGCTTTCCAAATGGTGCACATCAGAACCAGAATAATTCAGGGTGGGAGATCCCTTGGAGGCCATATGGTCCTGTCAGGTGCTCAGGGCACAGAAAACCTCAAAGTTAGGTCAGGCTGCTCAGGACCTTGTCTAGCTCAGCACCAAATGCCCACAAGGATGGAGAGCCCGCAAACTCACTGGGCGACCTGCTACAGTGCTTAATCACTTCAGCTGCAGATTCGTACCCAGCAGGGTTTCCCTAGCTGCAATTTGTGACTTTTAAGTCTCATCCTTTTGCTCTGCACCTCTGAGAAGAGTCTGGCTCTGACCTCCCTGTAACGTTCACACCCCAAGGAACTGAAGGCAGCAGTGAGACTCTCTCTGCCACCTTCTCTCCATGCTGAACAAACCCAACACCCTCAGCCCCTTCGTACGTGACACAGTGCAACCCCAACCATCTTGGTGGACCTCTGACGGACCACTGCTATTTGTCAGCATCCCTTTTGTCCTGGGATGCTCAAAAATGGGATATGCTACTCCAGATGTGACTCCACAAGTGCCACGTGGATAGGAATAATCACTTCCCTCAACCTGCTGGGTTTGTCTACACTCCAAATGTTGCCTGTTGATTTCAGAGCCCCTTGAGGATCCGGGAGTCAGCCTGGGCCACTGTCCAGCTTATGTGTTCCCAGCCTTTCAGACTGCCTTCCAGCGTTTTGGGAAAAAAAAAAAAAAAAAAAGCAGCTTCTCCCTATCTGCCTCCTGCCTTGGGGCTCCTGCAGACGTTTTTTCTTCCTCCAGCCTGACCTCTAGCCTGTCCTTTCTGGGGTCACTCCTCAACTACACTCATTTTTAGCTTTCATCTATATCTGATAGGGTCCCAGCCCCATGACATACTTCTTAGTCATGGTGTGTAGCCCAGAAACTATAAATTATTGATGTGTTTGCTTTATGGCCACACTGCACATCTTTGTGATAAAGCATGGAAGAATTTAGTTCAAAATCCAGACATAATACAGGGGTTTCCAGTACAAAAAACCCTATTTGTCAACAGCTACCACAGTCCCCTTGTGTTAGGAGCAGGAAACGCTGTGGTATCTCCACTATTGCCATACGACTGACTTTTCTAAGCTCTTAATTTTTAATACTCTTGGACAGTCATCAAGTTGCTATATTCACCCTGGCAGCAAACCACAGAAATTCTCTTAGTCTGGTACGTCTGTTTTCTTGTCAATGCGGAGGAGTTAGGAAAGACTGAGAGAAAATATGTACTGTGCTCATATGTGGTGATGTTGCTTCAGACAAGTCTCGCAACAGAAACAGATTAAATATATTCATATATTGCTATGCACAAAGTACATCTCAATTGTATAGTAACTGCGGAGAAACGCAATCTTTTTGTAGTGCATCGTTGCTATTGACACTGAGATCTGAACAAAACCCTTCCCTTTTCCACCAGTAAGGGATGTTTCTTTATCGGCTAAAACATGCTTCTTCTAAACACAGAAGCACAGCTATGCAAGATAATTGTCATTTTCTTGTTAACATTAATGTAACAAAAGCAGTACCTAGATACTCACCCCTGGGCTATGGACAGAAAGGCTAGCCCAGTACCTGGTGAAGCTTCATTTTGTCCTGCATGGAGTAGAGGTATTAATCATGGTAACATGTCTTTCCTTTATCAGGTTTTGCACTTATTTTGACACAATGTTGCACTGCAAAGTGCTGCTGATACTATCTTAAGCCACCGGAGTTTTGGTTTGTTTAGAAAATAGACACGCTTGTTTGTCACTGTGCTGTTGGAGTAAACTCCTGCGCAGACAATCGTGTTGGCTTCCACCGCAAAATTTGATATATTTAAGCTACTTTTATCTATCAACTATACCCGATAGCTATGTTCTAGGTTGTAAACCGTGAATATTCTCCTTTGTACTACCTGCTTTCATGCTGTGTAGACACATAGATGTTCCCCCTTTTTTTTTAAACACTCTCTGTTCGCAGACCTAAGTGTGCCGTCATAAGGGTCCATGCAAATTAGAGACGCCCGCGCTTGAAGCAGAAGCTGCTTGTTCGTATTCGGGTATTTGAGAACTGCCTCCTTTGTTCACGTTTTGCCTGTTGTTTTCAAAAAGCAGCCGGTGAGCGAGAGAGACCCAGGCAATTTGCTTCTCAGTCATTAAGCCCCAAGAGGTCACACGACTCACGCCCTCTGCTTTCCCGCAGATGATTTCCATCAGCGGTCGGCAGGGATCTGCCTGTCGGAAGGCTCCCAAACAGATGCTCCGCACAGACTGTTTCTGCTCCTCTGTCACGTCTTTGCCTGGAAGGGTGCTTTGGGCTACACACGCCTGAAAGGGGAAAAGGGGGCAGGGGGGAGACAGCTAGGAGCACATATCAAAGCCCCAGTAAACCACTTCTTTAAATTAACGGGTAGGAGATCTTACACAGAAAGGAGACGAAATCACAGGTTGGCTTGCGGGGACTGGGGGGCTGCTGGTTAGAATCAAAACTGCAGGGATACAAAGACAGTCACGAGAAAACTGGAGAAAAATGAAAGATTTCTTCATTGCATTAGTCAGAGTCAGAATGCCTGTACTGCAAATTTCACTGTCGCTAATGCCAGGCTTGGTTTTGGCTCAGTTAGGAACAATCTCCACTCGTTACATATTTGAGGCGTGATTATATATGTCTCAAAATCTTTTTAAAATGTTTTTTTGTGTAATCTTTCCTATAAAATGAAACTATAAAATGTCAGAACTGTACCTCAAGCTGCACATTTTAGAACAACCCAAACAATACAAAGTCACAGATTAGTGCAAGCTGCAGTTCCTCCTAGAAAAGCTTATATTTCTATTTTTTAAAAGTTAGACTTCTTGCTTCGTTTGAACTTCTAACATTTACAAAGGAAGTATTTTGCAACAGTTTTATAACAAGAATGGTATGCTTCAGTAATGGAATAAACAAATCTAACGCTGAAAATACATATAATGTGAATTACTTTGCATTTCTGTATTTTATTTAACATACTCTATAGGCTAAGCTTGCTAATTCAGTTCCAACATGCTACATACTTTAAACACCTGTTGAAAGGAAACAATAATGTCAATATGACATTAGCTTTTATGTTTCCATCTCCTAATGGTATTTTTTCCTGTACTTTACGTAAGATTTGCAACTTAAATGGTGCAATAGCAAATATTTGCCAACGCAAGTTTTTATAATAAGCAAGACCATTTCACTCAGTTTCCCCCCCCCCATGAGTTTTACTAGATTATGTTTTTATGTTAGAACGATTGCTTTAGCTTTAACCATCAGAAAGCAAAAACTGCCACATCTAAGCATAAGGCCAGGAAGTCTGTAGAAAAAGTGCCATTGCTATTAAATGATTTAGGATCAGTGCCATTCACACCTTCTTGTAGACGTTTGGCGGCCCTAAATTTCACTGATCTTAAGTAAGACTACTTACAAGATTTGTTATCTATGTGATTTTTTTTTTTTTTTCAGGGAGTCAAGAACTGATTTAAGCCTGAATTATTTGAAGGCACTTACTTGCTGCATGTGCTTTTGACCGCAGTTCCCCTGTCTGCCTTGCGAAGTAAATTAGAAACTTTCTCATGTCTAATGACCTTACGTAAGGCGAGTTTACAGTGAGTTGCTATCTACATGACACCACTGTCATAATTCAGTTTATTTGGCAAGGCTGGTTTGGATAAGCCCCAGATGAACTCGCCCTTTTTATGTAAAGCAACTACTTTCTTGCAAGAGTTAAAGTTGAAAGATAGGCCAGGATGGTCCAGGCAATCTCTATGCTATCATGAATGTCATTAATTATGCTTCATCCTTTCTCTCACACATGATACGTTCATTAGGATGAAGCGTGTATTGCTTAATGAGACATTTGACTTTATTATTGTTTCCCAACTGTTCAGGGAAATTTATATTTGTAAATTTAAAGCACAGCCAAATTGACAGTGATAGACGGTTTGGCATTAGCCACTTTTTTCCAAGATTTAGTCCAACAGTGCCTTATTGAATACAGCTGCAAAATTCAGATCTTACAGATGGTCACCACAATTCTCAGAGACTAAAAAGCCAAGGCATTGGTGCCAGCTTATGTAATGACCCTTAAAGTACTGACATGTACAAGAAAATCCACATGTGTTTACTGTGACTTTTTTCATAAGTAGGCATGGTTGGAAAGGGGACCTTAACTGTATGATGTTCACAAAGAGGTTGGTATTACCAGAGATGAACCTCAGGGTATACGCTTTGATTCCCTGATTGCAAAGTAACAAAACCAGATTATTAATGATGGCTTTCCCATGGTGGTAGGAAAGGACAGCAGACAATCTTTGCTAGCTTAGTTTCTCTCCAGGGCTTTTTTTTTTTTTTTCATCTGAACAGATTAACGTTTCTTTTATTTTGTGTGGGCTGTTCTGCAAGGAAAGAAAAAAAAAAATCAAGTTGCAGTCAGTAAACCAGGATTTTTTTCCCTCCTTTCTGCGCATCTAGCTCCTATGGCTACGAAATGTGCTCATAGTTCATGGAAGACATAACTTAGCCTATAATGGTTTGTAACAACAAGAGGGGAGGTTGTTCCAAGGCTTCTCATTTTCTTTCACTACAGTTTGGAATCCATCTTCTTTGTTTTAAAGAATTGTCTAAAGCTACTAATGAGCCCTAAAAATGTTACATAAAGAGAGTTCTATCCCTGTTACTTAAACACGTGCCTTCAGGTCCTGATGGTCCCACTTCTTACTCAGCAACTGACACCTTAACATGCAGTTAATGGCTGATTTTCAAGTCACAAAGGGACAGTTATGGACTGAAGTAGAAAATAAGAGTTGAAAATGCATAAACTTTGGTTACAAAAAGCAGATCCTGTTCTTATACAAAAATAAGGGTCGCTGAGCATTTGAAAGAGACAGAAGTGCCTCCTGCCAAAATGTAACGATGTCATTTTGTCTGATACTTCTTTGAGGCATCAGCACCTCCCTGAGAAGGAGGAGGAAACTGCATGGTGTTTTGAAATGTAGATGATCCAGCAGGCAGTTATACTAATGGCACAACCCTCTCCTACAACCCCGTAACACACTTTATCCAGATTTTGGCTAAGCAAATTGTATGAGCATAGAATTTATTGCAACATGATAAAATTTTATTCCTTTTTTTGCCCAGTTGCATAGATCACTGGTTACAAAATTCTGAGAACAGAATTTCTTGAAGTGTTCTGCATTAATTAATTATATATGCTTTAAACATGATTATTAAATAAGGCTTGACCTATTCTTAAAATGTTGTATTCTATTTTAATAACTAACAAAAAAAATGACAGAAATAAAAAATGACATAGTCTCTTTCATCTTAATCTTATTTGGTGTATTACTTGGAAAATTACAATTATATATATCTATATTTTTGCAGATTAATGTTTTGATAGCAGGAAGCAGGATGTAGAGATACTAAGTTCTCGACACTTAGCTAGACCCTTTTCAAAACTCAGCTGAATAAAATAAAACCATGTCAATTTAAATCAGCTGCAAATCTGGCCTGTGACTATGTTGTTTTCCATTTGGACAGAGGGATGTGCAATGCATCAACTGGTCATATCCAAAAAAAATGATCCAAGAGTTATTCAGCCAGTGAAATCATTAAGTTGTTTGATTTTGCACTGTGTCCATGAACTTTACACCCCACTGTGGGTGAACGTACAATTTTTCTTCCCAGAAAAAAAAAAAGACTGGCCTAAACGCTATATCCTTCTCCTCTGCCCTATTTAAAAAAGGTTAGTAGTGTTAGAAACTAAACCATTGCACTTTGTACCATTGAACTAAAAGTCATTACCATGGTGCAAAGCTGAAGGCTTTGAGGAAATGACCAGTGCCTGGAGAAGTGGAGATGGTTTGTGAGACGAGAAGGAAGGGGGGTGGGAACATGCTCATTAGGGACAAGAGTAACCCAAGCAAGGGGAGAGGGATATGAAAGCCCTAAAAGACAAGAAGGAGGGGAAGATAGATACAGAAGCAACCCAACTTGTAGATAACAAAAATTAGACCTTAGAAAAATGTGCTTTCAAGAAATGTTACACACATTCATATATTATGGGTGTGGGTTTTTTTTGTCTGGAGGAAGTTTTCCAGAGTTTTGCCAGAATCTCGAGCACTTTCTGTTCCCATTGCTCTTCCACTCTCTTTTCCCCTTTCATCACCTCTAAGCTCTCAGGTTCCAGCGGCAGCCACCTGTGCAGGGAAACCTGCAGCACTTTGTCATGCATCCAGGCACGCTGCACCACCTCACAGAAGATGCTGAAAAATAGCAGATGCTTCCAACCTGGTTCTTGTCAACGCCATTCAAAAGGCCCAGGTCCCACAGGTCCTGGTCCTTGCCAAACATCACTGTCTGTACTGGGTTACCAGTGTACCACGGTTACCAGTGTACCATAGCTACCACAGCAAACAATCTAAATACCCATACACAGACTATTATGAATACTCTACAGCATGAAGTAGTACCCGATGCATTCCGACAAGACGTCCAAACACCGCTGTTGACAGATGGCAAGGAGCCCCTTAGCTCCTCAAGGGCCACGTGCTGTGTTCCCACCACCACAGAGCTCCCTGGTGCCTCAGGCTTGGCTCCACGCAACCTCTGCAAGGGCACCTTTGCCTCCCAGCCCCAGCAGCCCTTCAGATGCGTCACCATTTCAGGGGTCTGCTCCCGTGGCAGCCTCACAGCTGGCATACTAGTCCTTGGGACAGTCTACAACCACTTCCCACTGGGCTACACGCAAACTACAATTTCCATAAAACACAAAAAGCTCCTGGACTTCAGTCTCTTGGGTTTTCTTCTGCCTGATCTATCTCTCACTGCTGTGCTCCCTGGGGACTGTACATAATTTTTTAATAGCACTGGCACCGTTACTCAGTACTAACTAAAATATCCACACCGCTCTGCCATCTTTTTTTCTCATAAAAAACTAATTCAACACCTTTTTCTTACCAGTCTGCTAGACTGAAGATAAAAATACTGAGAATTTACCCCATATTACACACAAAACTCTCGAGGTGTTCACTAAGCTATTGCCATCTGTCAGACACTCATTTAAAATATATAGCATCTAGCAAAAGTGGATTTGATTAAACGAGATCTCACAAAAGTATTTTTACTGTCTGAGATTAAGCCAAATACTCCCCCCCCACCCAGCCTAAGCTTATCTGTACTTATTCCAAGGAGCTGATTTTATTTTTCTATTTTACTGACATGGTCTCCTTTGAGATTTTTTATAATCTTTGGCATAAGCAAAAGCCTTAACAATTTCCTTGATGTTTGCTGTTTATTTAGGGCCAATGTAAACCATCTATTATACATCCCAATCCTGAAATGACCCTTAAATGTCATTTTAAACACATTTTTCTCACAATGAATACTGTTGATGAGAAAAAATCCATCTAGGATTGCTAAGTACTAATATAGTGCTGTAACGACCATGCTACTCTAACAAATTCAATCCATTTTACTGGTTCTTCTCCTTCACAGGAGTTCTAGAAACTGCAGATCATACTCTTTTGGAGTCTAGACAGGCTTACAGTTTTTGTATAATGTTGAAGTATGTTGTTTCTCACTCTTCACATTCGCGCATTTTTGCCATACACCCAGAACAGTGTTTCTTCAGGCATCAGGTATCTCACATGTTTGTATTCAACTTGAAATTTTCACAATTGTCACTAAAAAGCGATCTTTTGAAGAGTTGTCTGCCAGGTGCCCATTGCTCACCAGGTCCTGTCTGAAGTCCCTAGTCCTTCTGCTCCACTGCTGTACACCCCCCTCCCCCATATCTGATTATTTTCTGATCGTTCTTGTCCTCTTGCTTTTCATTGTTCTCTGCATTCCAGACACCTCTTTGGGTTGGCAAGCGTCTGTTCAGTTTAAGAAACTTCCCATTTTCTTCTGGAACGACAATTCCACCACGCTCTGGAGCTCTTGTGTCCATCGATCCCTTCAGCTCCTCCTGTCCCAGTGCTCCTGGTCCCTCTGGAGGTGTGGAGATGGGCGCAGCCCGCTCACCGCTTGCCACCGGCCGTGGGAAAACCCTGGAGCCGTGGGGAAGCACCCGAGCACAGGAGCTTTTTTCCCTATGGGACTATGTAAAATTTGCTGCAAAGTAGAAAGCAACAAAAGTTTCGTGACTGAGAGTGAGAAAAGGGAACACACCCTCTCTTTCAAAGATAGGGAGGGCTGGCAAATGTTATGTTCAGATCCTTTTATTTTCATCTGCTTGCTTTTGAGTTTTCTCTGTTTTTTAAGCTACCTTGTTCCAGATATTATGCAAACAAATCCTGATTTTTATTTATTATTTTTTGGTATGTTTGGTTTGAACAAGGGTGCAGACAGATGTCAAAATCTTGGCTGCCTTGGGATCCCATCAACCTTCCTAAACTAATAGCGCTCTTGTCACCCTATTTGCCAACGCGCTGATCGCTCTTCTGGCACTTTCAGGCCAGTGCATGCTTCCCACAGAGGCTGACCACCGTTCTGGTTAGTATATGCTGTGACAAACGTGGCAACATGATATGCTTTTTGTTGTTTCTTTGCCTGAACTGTTTTGGATTCTCTGTCGTCTCTGGGATGTGAGAAGATAATTGGCTTTCTACACCCTCTGAATTGCACCGACTGGCCAACCTCTAATTACTTTATCAGGGTTTTGTTCTGGCGCTGCAGTAGTCTCCAACAAAACTTTGTCCTGGATCCCAGTTCCTGTCTTTTATTAGATTTTCAGCACCCTCTTTTCACATGGCATTCAGAAGTCTCTGACTCTGTTTCACAACTTCCCTCTCCTTCTTTCCCTCCCCTGATCAACATCACTCAATTCTTGCACAACACACAAAAACCCAACATACTTATGAGACAGTGTCTAAAACTACTGTTATTCAGAAAGAAAAATGGGCCGGATTCGTTTGTTAAGTAAGGAAGTCCCACTTCTGGAAGAAGATCATTGCTTTCATAAGGAATTAGCCTGATAATTTTCACAAACATGACTTCTTAAGAGACCAGAGAAAACTGGAAAAGAAATAATTTACATTGAACCGTGAGAACCAGGAAAGAGAAACCATGACCCAGAAACTGCTGATTTTCTTTATAGCTGTATAAAACTTTTCCAAGTGTTCAGTCTCTAAATGGAGATCTGGATGATGATGAAAGATTATACTGAATGGCTATTATTGTCTGTGGGCATCTACAGTAACCTGTACAACGCTATGGAGTTTTTCTAGAATTGAACCCCTATGGGAACTTTCTGCAGTTTTAATAAAAACAAAAAAAGATTCAACAGAAATGTTACAAGAGACTACAGAATTTAATTTAGATAGTCCTACAGGATTTCATTCTTGCATATTTTTACTGACATATTTGAATATACAATTGTGCAGAGTTCCTGTTTCAGTTATTGTCTGTCTGTGTCCCCTCCTGGCTTCTTGTGAAAATTAGCTGAACCCAGACAGTTAGATACAGCATAGCAAGGACAGAATAGTTTTCTGGAAGTATGGAAATGTAAAGGTCCTTATAAGGACTGGAACAAGTATACTTATTACCTCTTATTTGCGATTTTATTTACTTACTATATTTATTTACAGTACTTATCATTGCATCTGCTTTCAATTTCAGACACAATCGTTGTATTTACTTACCTAATTTTACATCATCTCAGTTTTGGTACTTTCTAGATATTGTTCATCGTTGCACGTTTGCTGTTCATGTTGCTCCCAGTATGTATACTCTGGCCATCATAGAGTCACTCACACACAATACTGCAGTTGCAGGAACTTTAAAGTGAATTAACAGGACATCAAGTCACACTACTTACAGTTTTCAGTGGTTATCAGACTGTAAAACAAAGTATGGTCACGCGGCAGACAGCTTCTAAACAGAATGGTTCCGGAAAATGGACTGGGTTAGCAAAGTGACTGCTAGGTGGAAATGGAAGAGTCAAAGTCCACACACAACCTGATTCTTATTATCCTTTAAAAAGAAAACATCAGCTGCACTGCCTCAGCCTTTGCCTCATCTGTACCTTTACTCCTGCAATGGCTTTTAATGTAGGTACGCCCTCACAAATAATGAGGAAAGCTTTACATTTGGACTAAGTCAGGCTTACAGTACAGACAAAGCCTAGAGAGGAGAGTGAGCCCAGCGTCACCTATAACCAGTAATGTTTGGCACAAAGTCTAAGAGGCTGGGAAGAAAAAACAAAATCCATAATAGATTCTGAGGAGGTTCTGAGAAAAACCAAGATGAAGAGCTGGACACTTCAGGTGATGTATATTGATTCAAGCTATATGGGAAACAAGACATACAGTAAATAACGAGAGAACCTTTGAATATTAGTACCTGAGCAAAATTATTATTTCATGGCTACATCAGGTACTGGCAGAATCATGCATGTGATTGATATATTGGTATAAAATGGCACAAGTTCATTAAGACAATAGTTTATGCTATAATCGATATATAGGGAAGACAGAATTGCTTCAGGCCTCTGAACTGATTGAGATATTAAATGATTGCAGAAAAATATACTATTAATATATTATTTTACAATATCATATGAATATTAATAATTAATATATTAATAATTATTGATAAAAGAAATTGGGAATTATCTTGGTGGATTTTTCTTCTACAGATCTCCAAACCAAGAAATCCCTGGTTAAGCCTCTCTCAGCATAACGTAAGTATTTTATTATTACACCTTTTATTTTTAATTTCTTTTTTTTTTAAACTCCATGAGTGATTGCCTTTAAAAAAGATTTTAAAATCTCTTGTTTAATAGCAAGGTGGTTTAAATGATCTTCTTTACAATTCTAGTGAGAGGAATAGATAAGTGGCAATGCTGTTTTTTTAATTACACTTCAGTAATTTAATTTGTGGCATAATAGCCCATCTCTGCCTCATGACAGAGGGAAAATGAACTATTTTCCACAACAGATGGAGAAAGACCCTTTCCTCAGCACAGATTAAAAGCAAATAAATAAATGAATGAATAATCCCTCTTTTGGTACAATCAGGAAAACTGAACACTTGGCACCATGACACCCAGTAAGGCTGGCCCACAAATGTGTCTCGGAAGACTCCTGATTGCAGATGCCTATATTTTCTGAGGTTTTCACTCAAAAACAAAAGTCTAAGTGTCCAGTTTTATCTGCTCTCAGTTGCAGTCTTTCCATAGGAACTAATCATTCTTCCCAGTGAGAAAGCATGCATCGGATACAGGGGAGTTTACATCACCTCTGGCAGTTTCAGGGGAGCCTACAGATCCTCGATCTTGCAAAGCGACCCTCAAAGCTTTCGTACAAATCCAAGGACAACTTCCTCTGTTCAGACATGGAGTGAGAAGGCCAAAAAGCTGACCTGCAAGCATTGCATCGGAAGGTCTGGCATGGGGCGTGCGCTTGCCATCAGCGCTGGAGACGGGGATGGTGGTTAAATTCACCGAGGGAGAAGACCCAGCACAACGGGAGGCTGCACAAGGGGGTCTTTGAGTCAGTCAAATTACATCCAGGAATCAGGCGAGGACTAATAGGGTTCAAGGGGCTCAAAGTACCTCAAAGCACTCCGGTCTTTCTTGGCAGACCTCTGAATTGCACCGCTGCGTCTCCACTGACGTGATCTAAACTCACAGTGAGTTGCATCAGCTGGTATTTTCCACTGAATTTCTGTGGAGTTTGGATACTGAATTCCCCCTGGGTCCTGGGAAAACTGCTTTAAAAAAGTTGGAAAAATCAATCTGCATGTAAGTGAGGATATCTAAGCGAGGTTACACCTACATGGTGTATCTCTTAATGCAGTTTTGATTATTTTCAATTTTCATATTTCTCACATTTGTAACACAAGGACTCTTACAAATAGAAAACTTTTGAAGTAAACCACATAATGTCCATCATTGATAAGAAAGGCATTTAGTTGCACTTTCTATTAACAGATGGAAACACCAGACAAGTCCAGATAATTTAATAATCTCTGGCAATATTAATTTTAGATCCAAAAGATTCTGAGAAAAATCACATTGAATTTTCCCCCAGGGCATCAATAAAACCCAAACCAACTAACTCCCAAATAAAACAGTCTAATAAGCACATCACCAAGTTTTTTGCTAATTCTTGCTGTAATTTTGTACAGTGTCACCTTGACACAGAATGCTGTCGGAGCAAAGGAAGCCACACAACGAGAGCCATCTGCATGTAATAGAAATTAAATCGACTATGCTGTGGTCAGCATTTCACCAGGCAATCATTTAGAAAGGCTGTTTTGAAACACTGCAGGCTCCTGCGGGGATTGGATTTCTATAAATATGTGGCCCATGTAATTGTTTAAAATCGTAGCTGTGTGATATGCCTTACTGAAGAGAAGTGCAGCGATGGAATTAAATGGGCAATACATCCAGAGTAATAAACCGAAACAACCGAAATGAAGATCCTTGTTCTGTTTGGGGTTTCGCAAGCAATACTGCCAGCAGTCTGATCACTACTCCTTCCACTTCTTTCCCTGCTATCATTCACAACGGTATAAGCCTGTTATTGAGCCTGCAACACAGCTTCAGTGTCAAAATAAGCAGCACTTGGCAGACTTGAGTCTGCTGAGCAAATATTGCATGGATTTTACACCCGCAGTTTAAAGTGGTAGGACAAAGTGGCCTATATGTTTTCAGTGTCTTGAAAGAACCACAAAAATACACTGGACTCTTTTTATAGGAGATCTTTCTTACTAATTCCTGTTCAATCTGTAGTAAGATAATGACAGCAAGTACAAGTATTTTAAAACTGCATAAAATAATAAAATATTTTATTATTACTTTTAAAATATTTTTTAACTCCATGAGCTGTTGTCTTTAAAAGGATTTAAAGTCTCTTATTTAATAGCAAGGTAGTTTAAATGATCTTGTTTACAGTTCTAGTGAGAGGTACAGACAAGTGGCAATGCTGGTTTTTCTGGAGCTCTCTCCTAGCTCTCTTCTCCAATGCTCACCATTTCTGCCGTCCCTCCCTGTAAAGCAAACATTCCCGCCTGCCCATCCTCCCCTCAGACTGCTTCGCGCCTGATCCCATGGCAAGTACTTCTCCCTCATCTGTTCAAACAAACAAACAGAAAACCCCAAACCCCAAGCCAAGCAAGCAAACAGAAAACCCCCGCAGCATCAGCAAACCTGAGTGACACACAGCATCGCGCTGCCCAAGGCACCGCGAGGCGCTCCCAGCCGCCGCACTGAACCACGCCGGGACGTCAAAGCCACTTCCCCGGGTGACACACTCGATACCCACGCACAAAGGTTGGGAGCCACCAGACCTAACATCTTTACTCCTCCCCCCCTTCCTTGCCCCAAAATGCCCCGGTGGCTTTGACCACTGTTGCTGTGCTCTGGACTAACACAAAGCTACCCAGGTTTTACGTACTTGCCACGGTCAGGTCTTCTGCCCTGGCTGAGCCTGGGAATGCTACGCGGAGGTGGGATGAGACCCTTCCCGCTCGGCTCAGGCAAGGTTATTGCTGCCTTGCAGACATTTGATGGCACAGACGCCGCGTGGTTTGGAAGGGTTTCTGTGGGCTGCTTTCTCAGATGTCGGTACCTCAGCCCTCTTCAGCCTCCTGCCATATCCACAGGTAGGGTGGGACATCCCAAGGGATAACGAATCACTGCTGCTATGGTATGGCCGTAAATGATTGCCAATTCAATACCAGCTTCTCTCTCTGCCAAGCTGCTACAAGAGAACGAAAACGGGACAGGCCTGATTCGACTCCCCTGTGGTGCCAACAGCAGCGAAGCTAGGACAGTGACTAAAATTAATCTAAGATTTTAGTAAAATGAAGCAGATGGTTGTCAAGATTTCTCCTAGCAGAGCGGCATGAGATTTGCAAACTGCATGTTCAGACTCAAATCAAAACCACAGAGCGTGTTGGAGTTTAGCTGGGATTTGAGCTTTTCCAGAAACAACGGAAACCTGATATCACTTCAGATCAGGGACAAAACAAAAGAAATAAAATCTTCATTGCAGAGTTCAGCTTGTGGCCATGTCATGTGAAAGAAGGTCAGGTTACTAGCGACCGCGCTAAAAGCTTTACTCACAAATGAGTTCAGATATCATGAGAAGAAAGCTCACTAATATTTGATCTAAAAACACTGCAGCCTTGTAGTATTAATGAAATTAACTTGAGTTAAAGTTTGCTAAATAGGTAGCTAAACATTGCTAAAACATCAACTCAGAGAACAAAGTCATTCAGCTCAACAGAAAAAGCATCAAGAAAATCTTCCATTGCTTTTAATGGTTTGGGCTTTTTCTTTCCCTTGGAAATGCTGACTGCTTATTCATCTACATAATTTCATTATATTGTTCTAAGTGCGATATTTTTTGGCTTAAGAAACACAGTATTTGTGAACAATAATAATATGATTTATTAATAAACATTTCAACTGTTTTTTCCTTATGAAATACAGGACTTTATTTTTATTTCCACTTTAATGTATGCTGCCTTGGCATTTGCCAAACACATAAAAACTTCCTTTTTAATCTGTTCATTTTGATAATAAGCTGAAGGCCAGAAAATTAGCTAAAGGCTGCATCAAGGTTTATGGAGTATCCATCCTCAGAAGTGCGGCGCATTTCTTCAAAAGCCTGCAGCCCTTCCTGTGAAATTTGATTGAGGATCTAAGACAAAATCTGACTGAGCCATGACGGCCCAACCTCTGAGCTTGTGACAGTTTTATATAGAATGGAATGGACAACCACAGACCGATTCAAAACTTTACATATTAGAAGTGCAGTAACATCAGAATGTCTCCTAGTCTAGGTTACCCTTCTTTCACGCTAGGAGCAAAGCTCTGGGCTTTGTGGATAGATTAAAAGTGTTACGTACAAAAAAGATATAATAATAACTACGTTAATGTCCTTAGATAAAAAGAAGCAAACCATAAATCTTCTGAACAATTTTTAACCCTTTGTAGGGTGGCTTTGGATGATGTTGTTCTGTGTATGTCTGAAGAGAGAATAACGTATTATCATGTTATTTCCCAGTTTTCATCCCATTTCCCAAAACTCTCCTTCCTCCCTTTTCCACCTCAGGTCTGCTCCATAATCCTGCCCTTTCAAGCGGCAGCCCCGGGCGAATGAGAGACAACCACCTTAGTTAAGGACGTCGACTGCTTACAGCGTGGTGCCTTTAAGAGATGGTTCTGGCAAATTTCAAAGTCAGGCATTGAAAGCCTTGCCAGGTAAAAGTCTGCCACAGAGAAGATGGTCCAGATGTGGGGAAGGAAGAATGGACTGCGAAGGAGCATACTCACTTCTCCGTTGCACCCCAGTGCTTTACCACAATATAGGGTAGTTGGAACATCCAACCCACAGGATGGTTTGGGTGAGACAGAAGATGAACCTAGTAACTCTTTCTAATGCTAACAACTTGTTTAATAAAAAACAGGTACTAGGATGCACGTATCTGAAAACACAGACATGAAGAAGAGAGAGCACATCCTGTATATAATTATAGCTATCTTTGCTTAAGTTGGGAAATGTGCGGATTTTTCTTCTAACAAAACCTCTTCAAAATGTGTTTGTTTTGACAAAACTGCCCTTCCCCTTTAACTCTCTGACATGCTGTAATATATTTTTGTTTCTACATAAGACTGCCTCAGCCATTTTAGAACAACAGCGTATGTCACACATATGCAGTATCATAAGGACTATCAAACAGTAGCAGAGCAACATCTTTTTAGTTTAGCATGAAAGTTTCATTCTTGATCAGTTTCTTTGAAATTCCCCATTATTCTTCACTGAAAATGCTAGAGTGAATACAAATATTCCTATTTTCCCCTACTTTTTTTTAGATCCCCAAAGCAAAGTTGGCATAAACTATATATCATATGAATTGAGATTCATTAGAGTATGTAAGCTTGTAGATTGCAGTAAAACTCCAGGTGGACAATAGTATTTCACAAGATCCATAGCAGCATTAATCTGACAGTGATAAAGACCACAGATCTTACACCTAATTCATCTGATTACTTACTGTGCTACTGTGGGCTCTTCCAGAAGATCTTTTGGTGTTTTTTTTGTTTGAAGTTATATATATACTTTTAAATATATTTTTTATATATCTATATAAAAGTATTTGCATTTAGACACACACATATATAAGTATTTGTATGATTAAAGGCAAGAGCTAGAATTTAATGTGTTGATAACACACTCTTGCCATATTCTTAAGGGGAAAAGGTTCATATTCTTTTTTCCAAACTGCAGGTTGACTTCTTATAAATGTAAGTAATTATATTATTATGAACTTTACTTAAACATTGTTCCTTATTCCAGAGAGGGAAAATAAGAATTAACTAGATTCCCTACAGACAGGATTATAAATACATTATGCTAATTCTTATCAAGAAGAACAACTCCTGTCAGTCCCAGGGGAGACAAGTGCCTGTGTTACCTGGCAAGCGTCTAAGGGTACCTATGGGACAATCACAGGGAGAACCGCTGTCAGCTTGAAATAGTTTATTATACTCTGTCAATAATGGCTAGATGCCATTTAAATTAAATGCATAATAATCTATGAAAGGATCACATAAAAATGTACTCCCACACACCAACATAAATATATATATTCCTCCAACCAAGAAATCCCTTGCTGTCAGCAGTTTAAAAGTTCCATGACTTTGAAACCCACACTGGCTGGAGAAGGACCGGAGCTCACAGGGTCCACACGCATCACCCACTGGGTACAAAGTCAGGCTCCAGGTACTGTGGAACCAAAGGAGACCCCCTAAGTGTCACACAAGCTCTGACACCAATGTGCTGTGCACATACACACTGACACGAGATGTGGTTCATTGCTCCTTTGTGAGCTGCTGAAAATGCTGACACGACAGAAAGCACGATTGAGCAATGTAACTTCACAGCTTTCTCTCTTGCCTTCCCCTGCCCTGTCCTCAGCTGCAAGTCTTTCCCGTGTCTCTGCAGCACACGCCGCCCTTCTCTCCACCAGCACCACCTCCGCCTAAAGAGTATTTCAGCTGCAGCAGAAGCCAGGAAAGCCCCTGGCCACACTAGCAAATACTCAGAAGAAAAGCTACTTATTTCTAATGCAGTTGAAGAGGAAAGAAGTTTGTGGGAGGACTCTGACCACAAGAACCTTCTAAGAGCCTCTCTTTTCACTACCACTTGACATGTTTCCTCCAACCCTCAAGGAAATCCCTCGCACAGGATCCTGACTGTGCCCTGGAGTTCCCAGGACTTGAGACGGCTAACTACGGCAGCCAGAGGCAGTGGTGCATCTGGGAATTCATCCATCAGTCAGTGGTGGAGATGAAGCTGGAAGCTTTTACAGTCTGCTTGGATGTGTGGTCTTTGCCTCAGTTAATGCACAAAGTTGGAGGACTTGGTCCCTTTTTTTGAATTCCTAGCAAATAGGACACGGGCCTGCAGCAATGCACAGGAGGATGAAAATATTAACAGGAATATTGGTCAAGGAGAATCGTGTGGGTGGCAGCATTTGGAGAGTCAAGGCAGCCAAGCCTGTGGGGCAGCAATTCCCTTCTCCATGTGCATTTAATCTGCCATAGCCACAGACCAGTCCTGAGAGAGCTCTGTGGAAATGGAGTACGTTTGGCTCGGCCCCAGCCAGCATCTCCTCACCAACTGAACTGCTGAGGAGCACGATGGCAGCCACACAAAGAAAGTAGTTCCAGACAGACTTTAAAAGGAAGTTGGGACTGATTCATACGAACTATCTAGTCTGCCTTTCATGAGGTTTAAATACTTGGGCTTCAAACAGGTCCTATAGCAGCAGTGCTGGGCAGCCTGCTTGCTCTCTTGGCAGAGACAGACGCTCTCAGGAAGCAGTTAAAGCTTGTGGAGCACATACAATTAAGACCTATCAAGTGAGGCTCAAAACAGGATTTCTTTTCAAGAGCAGAAAGTCCTGTAGAATCTAGTCAAGAGAGCAGACTAATGGATGTGGCTGTGACTATGCAAGCACGATTCTGGTGCCTGCGCAGGGACTGCCAGGCTGAAGAAAAGGGGAGCTGGAAGAGTAAAGAGGAATCCTGAGCTGAAACATCAAAGGCTCATTTCAGTTTGGAGCGGGGTACAGACACCCCATCAGTGTGTGCCAGCCACCCTAGCACACAAGGTATTTCACAGTCAGTGAGGCCAGCCAGGGCTCGGATTCCTGGACTGCCTTGTCCTCCTCCTGCAAATTTAGGTCTGCAACCCCTTCTGCAAATTCAGGTCTGACGAACCTCTGCAGCACTTGGGAACCCCACCTTGCACCAGCGTGCCGGAGGTGACCCACCATACCAACAACGGTAAAGAAACTGGGAAACATCCAATACAGCAGTGCAACTGGAAGGTAAACGTACACTTGCCCTAACAGATCAGCTTTGACAGGCTAATACATAGAAAGTAATCCCAGAGCAGCACGTGAGAATTTTGCTCAGAAATTGTTTTTATGAAATGGAGATATGACACTGTACTCTCTTCCCGCTTTACAAACTCAGCAATGTTATTCTAGCATATATGCATTGTGCGTTGTTAGGACATAAACTATAACACCAGAACAAAACTGACAGTCAACAGCTGGCTGGATAAAAACCAGACTACAAGGTGGTAGCAACACTGCCTTAAGAAGCTGCCCTGAAAAGAGAGTTATGGAGACATTACTTGGACTGCAGGAAAGGGGGGGATGGAGAGGTCTCAGCATATAGTGCAGAATTCAACACATACTGTCCAAATAGTTTCCGAGGTGGCTGCATCAAGCTGCGGGTTTGCAGTGACCCCGTCTGCCGGTTTGTACTGTGCTGTCCCAGTCTCCCAACTGGAAACGCAGCTGTAGCCAAACTGCACGGCTGGCCTCAGCACTGGGAGTTACTGCCTCTATACCCTGCATCAGAAAAAAAGGAGCAGGGCTCTGAAGAAGTTCGCAAAACTTCAAACCCCATGAAATGTCCCTGCCTTTCGACGGGTCTGAGTACGCACAGAATTTGCTTCTCCGTATGCTTGCACCTAAATAGGGACAAACTCCCCGCCAGGGCGTGCTTACACCAGCCATCCCCTCCACAGCAGCCACAAGGGCTAGGTACCACGC
>Ga0181612_127726_pt1 | contig 77156 bp, 64 predicted proteins | sample HoacroProtozoa21_FD_119630 | JGI IMG/M metagenome (GOLD analysis project Ga0181612, IMG submission 119630) | Hoatzin crop microbial communities from Cojedes, Venezuel. Combined Assembly of Gp0051906, Gp0051904, Gp0051908
GTGATTGTTGACCAGCCTGCTGGCACGTTGCACGACAACCTGTATCGTTCATCCGATTATTACTACAATGAGGAGGGCTATATCGGAGCCTCGATTGACGATGGCTTGATTGGCACTCTGGTCGAGGGTGATGACGGCTGTGTGTACATCTACAACCCGTTCACGGGCTATCCCACCGGCACCTGGGCACGTGCCGAGCGTGCTGGCGGCGACACGCTGGTTGTGCGTGGTCACCAGCCCATCTTTGCTTGGGATAACGAGGTGGATAGCCTAGACATCTTTGACATCACCGAGGTTGCTGACGAGGAGGGCTACTACACTTTTGAGGTCAGCTACAGCGAGGTGCAGGAGGCACGCTTCTTGTGGCGCGATGGCGTGCTGCGTTCCATCGACGACAAGGTGATGGGTATCTCGACATCCAGCTACACCAACCCTGGCACATGGGAGTGGGCCAAGGTGGGCGAGCGCAACCTGGTGATGCGTCCCATCAATGAGACTGTTGTGGCACTGCCTGCCGAGGCACAGAAACGCCCCTATCTGTTCCACAACGACCACAGCAACTGGTACAGTGACCCCGTGGTTGTGGATGTGGCATTCCTTGACAACAAGGTCTATATTCCCGTGGGTTCCTCCTCGACGATTGGCGACGCGTGGGCAGTGGGCACCATCAACGGTGACAAGATAACATTCCCCACTCATCAATATCTGGGTTGTGACAATCAGTATGGCCGTCATCTGTTTTTCATGACAGGAACAAGCCAGGAGGTTTATAATCCTTATTGGGAGGACTATGAGACCAAGTATTACTTCACCGATGAGATTGTGTTTGACTATGATGCTCAGACGGGCATCTTCTCGAGCGACTCGGTGATGTATGTCAACAGTGGCGATCAGTTCATCTACTACTACAATCAGTACAAGAATATGCTGTACACGCCCTTTGAGGACGTTGCCGCCGTTCCTGCCGACCCCATCTTGCACATGGGTCCCATGGTTGTCGAGTTTGAGGGCTCCGACCCGTTTGCCGGCTATTTTATTGATGCTGAGACACCGTTCACCGATGTGGAGGGTAACTATCTGAACCCTGACAACTTGTATTTCAACATCTACATTGATGATGCAAGCAACCTGTACACATTCACGACCAGCGATTATCCCAGTCTGCCTGAGGATATGACCAATGTGCCCGCCCTGTTCCACGACGGATATGTGTTTGGCCAATATGGTAGATTCCAGATGGTCAACTTCTGCTCTCAAAGTCTGTTCTTTGACGAGGATCTGGTGCCTGTTGTCGAGAAAGTCGGCATCCAGAGCGTGTACACTGGTGGTGGCAAGGAAAACCGTTCCAACATCGTGTGGTGGGACATCACAGCAGGCGCACCCTATTCAGGCATTAACGAGGCGGTTGCCAGTGATGCGCGGGTGATTGCCACCGATTACTATGACTTGTCGGGTCGCAAGCTTGCAGCTCCGCAGTCAGGTTTCTGCATCAAGGTTGTCACCATGAGCGACGGCACCCGCAAGGCCATGAAACTGATATACTAATCCCAACTAGCACACACCGTAATCAGGGGGGCAATGCCACATGGCACAGCCCCCCCTGATTTTTGATGTATGGATAAAAGCGGGCTCGGCTCGCAAACAACCCCGACGTGGAATGGGGATAAACACAGCAGCCCCGATGCGGTGTTGTGTGCCGCGGTCAGGGCTGCTGATGCTGTGTGGAAAACGGCTGACGCTAATACTCGTCGGGGTCAAAGAAAAAGTCATCATCGTTGGTGGGGTAGTCGGGCCAGATGTCCTCGATGGACTCATAGGTGTCCCCCTCATCCTCGATTTCTTGCAGATTTTCAATGACTTCTAGCGGTGCTCCACTGCGCACAGCATAGTCAATGAGCTCGTCCTTGGTTGCGGGCCAGGGCGCGTCTTCCAGTTTAGTTGCCAGTTCCAGTGTCCAATACATAGTCTATAGTTGATGAAATGCTCCTGTTAAAAAGTGCGCAAAAGTACTACTATATTTTTAATTTCACGCATTTTTGTCCCAATAAATTTCCTCAACCTGGTTGCGAATATTGTTAAATCTTGCAAAAACGAAGAAAAAGTCGCTCAAACGGTTGAGATATTGCAACACCAGCGGGTCGATGGTGGCCTCGTGGGACAGGGTGACGACGCGCCGCTCGGCTCGCCGCGTGATGGTGCGGCAGCGGTCGGCAACAGCCGACAGGCGGCTGCCACCAGGCAACACAAACCCCTGCATGGGGGGCAACTCGTCGCTCATCTGGTCCATGGCGTGCTCCAGCTCGTCGATGTCCTCTTGCTTGAGGCCGTACACCTGTGTTGCGGTATCGTTGGCCAGGTAAGCCCCGATGTTGAACAACTTGTTCTGCGCCTTGCGCAAGATGGCGGTGATGTCTTGATAGTCCAACTTGGTGTTGTGAGCCAGGATGCCCAGGTTGGAGTTAAGCTCGTCCACGGTGCCATAGGCCTCGACGCGCACGTCGTCCTTGCTGACGCGCTTGCCGCTCACCAGTGCAGTGGTTCCTGCATCGCCAGTGCGTGTATATACTTTACCTTTCATCATAATGCGTTATTGTTAAATGTTTAGTCTGTCTAGTTCTTCAATCATCTGCTCGGCATCGTTCACCATCACCTGTCGTTCCACAAGCCATCGTCCACGTCCCACGGGTGACTGTTCAATGCGTTGCAGTTGTAGCAACATGCTTGCATACAAGTCATCAAGGTCTGCAACAATGATGCCACGTTGCTCATCGTCCAGCACCAGCAATTGTGACAGTGTGGAAATCCACTCGTCCAGGGTGCCGATGCCGCCTGGCAGCACCACAAACGCGTCGCCCTGTTGCATCATGCGCCCCTTGCGGTCGTTGAGGTCTTCGGCATATTCCACTTCATCGCAGATTGGGTCGATGCGGTGCATAAACGTCTGTGGGACAATGCCCAGGACATACCCGCCGCTATTGTGTGTCGCTTGAGCCACAATGTGCATGAGGCCCGCGTCCACACCGCCATAGACCAGCGTGTGCCCGTGGCTGCCAATCCAGTGTCCCAACTGTTGTGCAAGATGCTGATATTGTTCGTCCAGCTCGTCACACGCGCTGCAATAGACCGTGATGTTCATAGCGACAAATTGTCATGAATGATGTGTTTCACTTCTTTAAACAGATAGCTGTGGCTGGTGCCGTCGGCGTGCCGCAGGGTGAGGGCGCCAGTGGGCGCAACGTCGTGCACTTGTGCCATGAAGCATTGTCCGCTGGCATCCTGATAGGGGTGCTGTGCGCCGTCGTTGCGGTACATGACAGCCATGTAATGCTTGTGCAGGCTGGTGCGTGCCGCCTCATCGCCCAGTGCCGCCACGAGTTGCTCGATGCGCTCACACACATGATGCAGGATGGCATCCAGGTCGTGCTCGGTGCCAGTGATGAGGGCAAGTGAGGTGGGGTTGGGCGCGTCGCTCACAAAGGCGCGCTGGTTGACGTTGATGCCGATGCCCACAATGCTGGTGGCGATGGTGGTGCCTTGCAGCGAGTTCTCGATGAGCATGCCGCACACCTTGCTGTCGTGCCAATAGATGTCGTTGGGCCACTTGACGGTGAACACCTCGCTGTTGTTCGTCGCCGCTGTGAGGGCCTCGACGACTGCCAGTGATGCGGCCTCGCTGATGGCAAACTGGTCGCGTGCTGCCACGGGCGGTTGCTTGAGCAGGATGGAGAATGCCAGATTCTTGCCTGGCTCGCTCTCCCAACTGTTGCCCCTCTGCCCGCGTCCCGCTGTCTGGCAGGGGGTGTAAAGCACAGTGCCGCCTGGCAGGGTGTCAGCTAGCCGTCCCAGGCTGGTGTTGGTGCTAGCAGCCTGATTGATTTTGACATAATGCGGCATGGCAGCGGCGTCAGTCAACGGGGAAGTTCATGGTGAGCAGACGGCTGTCATCGTCGGGGTTGACGGTGATGTCCACGCTCACGGTGTCATCGGGCAACAAGCCGCTGATGCGCTCGGGCCACTCGATGAAGCACAATGCCCCACTGTCAAAGTAGTCCTCGGCTCCCAGATCCACTGCCTCGGCCTCGTTTTCCAGTCTGTAGCAGTCAAAGTGGTAGATAAGTTCGGCAGTGGTGTCGCTGCGGTACTCGTTGATGATGGCAAACGACGGCGAGTTGGTGGGGTCGCTTTCCACACCCAGTGAGCGGCACAGTGCGTTGATAAATGTGGTTTTTCCTGCTCCCATGTCACCATGGAACGCAAACACGGTGTAGTCGCCCATCTCGGTCATGAACTTGTAGGCGGCATCGTCCAGTGCTTGCAGGTTGGGGATGCTGATTTGCAGCGATTTGATTTGTTTCATTGTCGTTCGGATTATTTGGGTGACAGTGTCACAATGGGCACGAGCATCTCTTCCATCGAGATGCCGCCGTGCTGGAATGTGTCGCTATAGTAGGACACATAGTGGTTGTAGTTGTTGGGGTAAGCAAAAAAGTCGTGGTTGGTGGCAAAGATGTAGGCCGTGCTGATGTTGGGTGCCGGCAAGCCATACCGTTTGGGTTGCTTGATTTCATACACCTGCTTGGGGTTGTAGGTGAGGCTCTTGCCCAGCTTGTAGCGCAGGTTGGTGTTGGTGTTGCGGTCCCCGATGACATTGATGGCACGGTCCACCTTGATGGTGCCATGGTCGGTGGTGAGCACCACCTTGTAGCCGTTCTGTGCCATGAGCTTGAAAATCTCGAGGGCATAGGAGTTCTTGAACCATGACTCGGTGAGCGAGCGGTAGGCCTCATCGGTGTTGGCCAGCTCGCGTATCATCTTGGACTCGGTGCGTGCGTGCGAGAGCATGTCCACAAAGTTGAACACGAGCACGTTGAGCTGATAGTTGTTGAGCATGCCAAAGTTTTGCATCAACTTCTCGCCGGCATTGCTGTCATTCATCTTGTTGTAAGAGAAATGCACCTTGCGGCGATAGCGGTCCAGGAGGGTCTGGATGAGGGGACCCTCGTTGAGGTTCTTGCCCTCGTCGGTCTCCTCGTCAACCCACAGGTCGGGGAACATGCGCTCGATGTCGATGGGCATCAGTCCCGAGAAAATGGCGTTGCGGGCATACTGGGTGGCTGTGGGCAGGATGGTGGTGTAGAGCTGGTCCTGCTCCACGTTGAAGTAGTCGTTGAGCAGGGGGCTGATGGTGCGCCACTGGTCCAGCCTGAAGTTGTCGATGACGACAAAGCACACCTTGTCGCCCTGGTCCAGCAGGGGCAATACCTTGGTCTTGAAAATCTCGTTGCTGCGCAGGGGGTGCTCGGCCTGTGTCATCCAGTCCTCATAGTTGCGGCGCACAAACTTGGCAAAGGCGCTGTTGGCCTCGGTCTTCTGCATCCTCAACATCTCGTCCATCTGGGTGTCGGCATTGGACAGGGTGAGTTCCCAACGCACCAGTGTGGTGTATAGCTCATACCAGTCGTCGATGTCGCGTGCGTTGTTAATCATCTGGCTGATGTTGGAGAACTCCTGCTGATAGTCAGCAGTGACTTTGTCCGCAACCAGAGCGTCGCTGTGCAGGTTTTTCTTGATTGAAAGTAAAATCTGCATGGGGTTGACCGGCTTGATGAGGTAGTCGGCGATTTCACTGCCGATGGCCTGGTTCATGATGTTTTCCTCCTCGCTCTTGGTGATCATGATGACGGGCACATTGGGTTGCAATATCTTGATGCGTTGCAGTGCCTCCAGCCCGCTGATGCCAGGCATGTTCTCGTCCAGAATGACGAGGTTGAAATTTTGATTGGACAGGGTGTCTAGAGCGTCACGTCCGTTGGTGACGGTCTCCACTTCATATCCCTTGTTCTGCAAGAACAAGATGTGCGGTTTCAACAGGTCGATTTCGTCATCGGCCCACAGGATGCGTTCTTTGCTCATTGCTGTTGTGTCAAGTTGTTGTTATAGTGTTGTTTGAGTAGTTTCACGCTGGGGGTCTGGTGCCATGGGATAGCTGTTGCCAGCCGCTCATCGCCCTATGGATCCTCGTTGGTGTTACTATTGTTGTTGTCGCCCTCTGGCTCCTCGTTGCTGTTGTTGGTGCTACCCTTGTTCTTGGTGTTGTTGGCAGTGCGTTTGGTGGGTGCTTTGGTGGACTTGTCACCGCCAGTGTCCCCCTTGTCTTTGTCTTTTTTAGCGTTCTTTTGAGCCTTACGGGCTTCAGCTTTGTCCTTTTGGGCCTGCTTTCGCTCTTTGGCTTTCTGCTTGCGTTCCTCCTCGCGCTGTTTGGCCTTTTCTTTGCGTTCTTTTTCACGCTGTTTGGCCTGTTCCTTACGCTCCTTGGCTTTCTGCTTGCGTTCTTGTTCGCGTGCTTTAGCCTTTTCTTTGCGTTCTTTCTCACGCTGTTTAGCCTGCTCCTTGCGTTGCTTGGCCTTGTCCTTCTTGGCCTGTTCCTTAGCCTTCTTGGCGTCCTTTTTGGCCTGTTGTTCGGCCTTGTAGGCGTTGCGAGCGCTATCCTCGCGCCACTTGTAGTAGTTGGTGCGCTCTTTCTCCAGCTCACGTTGTGCGGCCTCGATGGAATCCTGCTCGTGCAGCTCGGCGATGCGTTGCAGTTTCTTCTGCTCCTTGTCAGCCTTCTTGATGCTGTCTTGGAGCTGCTTCTCGCGCTTCATCTCGGCTTTTTCGCGAGCCTTGGCCTCTCGCTCGAGCTGTTGCAAATATCGTTCTTCCTCGCGCTCTTGTTCCTTGGTGCGTTGGGTTGGCGCAGTGGTCGTTGTCTGGTTCTGGTTGTTGCGGTAGTCGCTGGGCTTGATGTCGCGGTGGGTGGCGGCCTCCTGGCGTGCCTTCTCCTCGGCTTCGAGTCGTGCCTGTTCTTCAGCCTCCAGTCTTGCTTTCTCTTCAGCCTCCAGACGGGCACGTTCTTCAGCCTCCTCGAGAGCCTTGGCCTCGGCGTCGAGGCGTGCCTGCTCGGCCTGTTCACGCTCCCACTGCTCCTGCTCAATGCGTTCTTGCTCGCGCAGGGCCTCGCGTTCACGTTCGGCCTGTTCCTCGGCAGCCTTGGCTTGTGCGTCAAGCTCGGCCTTTTCCAGATCGCTGTGTTCCTTGTCGTTCTTCTCTTCCAGATAGTTGAAGTAGTCCTCAAATGTGCGTCCCTCGTTGAGCAACAGGTTGAAGTTGTCCACGCTGATGATGACATAGTGCACTTGCCGTGGAATGTTGAGAGACTGGTCTTGTTCAAAGGTGCTGCGATAGTGTGCGGCCTCGTTAAAGTCCTTGAATTCCTTGACTACCAACAATCCCAGTGTGCCAAAGTTCATCTGCTCCATGTCATAGTCCTTGACCACAAATGTGTTGAAGTTGTGGCGTGCCACCTCATAGAGCAACATGTTGGAGCTCACGCTGTCGGTGGGGTAGAGCAGGATGAAGACTTGGGGCTTATCATTATCCTCGCTGAACGGGGTGAACTTGCGTTCCAGGTCGGCAGTCGTCGTGTCGTTGCTCAAGCGTGTCGTCCACAGCATGCCGCGCACATTGGTGCTTCCGCCTTCCAGACGCCGTCCCTGGTTGAGCTGCTTGACGATGCTGCTTGCAGTGGGCGTGATGTCGGTGTCGGGATAGCGTTGCAGCATCTCCTTGAGCACCTCCTTGAATTTGTCATAGTTGCGCTGGGTGAGATAGCTCAACGCATCGATGAACATGAACTTGGGCATGATTTTGGACAACGGGTACTTGCGCATCATGGTGGCATAGGCCTGATGCACAGCCTCGTTGTTGTTGGCCAGATAGTTGGCATAGGCCTCCTCATACATACGCTCCTGGTCAACCTGCATGTTCTTGAGGTTTTCCAGATAATTGGGGTCCTGCATGGCTTGGCCATACTTGCTGTCGGCAAACTCCGAGATGATGCGTTCGCGATAGGGCTCGGCATCTTGTTTCTGGTTGTTGCGCATGTACATCATGTACATGTTGTAGTACACGTCCAGGCGGTAGGTGTTGTCGGGATAGCGTTGCAGCAGCTCGTTGAACTCAAACGCTGCGGCATCATAGTCCTCCATCTTGTCCTTGAGGATGATGCCCATGTTGTAGAGCCCCTCTTGGATAATCTCATTGGAGGCTTGTATCTCTTCCTCGGTCTTGGGGATTTGTTTCAAGTAGTATTCCTCATAGTGCGGGTCCTCGGCTCGCTTGAGGGCTTCCATGTCCACCTTGACGGTGTCGCCGTTCTCATTGACGATGACGCTGTCGGCCATCGCCATCATGGTGCTGTCGGTTTCCTCGTCGCCAAATGAGAAGGTCTGCTTGTTGCGTCGGCGCCAGTTGTCCTCGAGCTTGCGGCTGCCCCACTGTTGCTGGAAGGAGGTCTTACCGGCATTCTTGGCAGTGGTGTTATAGAAGTACCATGAGTTGTCGCTGTTGAGCGTGTAGTTGGCCGGGGCGTTAGCGTTGTTGTTGAGCTGGCTGCCCTTGGCGTTCTGTTGGGCCATATATTCTGCCCTGGCGGCTTCCTCGGCCTCCTCTTTTTCCTTTTTCTTGAGTTCCTCGATGATTTTAGCTATCACAGCCTTTTGCTCCTCAGGGGTCATCTTGGACAGTTTCAACAGCGAGTCTTGCAGAGTGACATTCTGGCTATAGACCGCCAGCTCGTCCAGCACATCGCTGCGTTTCTTGAGCAGCTTGTAGTTGGGATAATCCTCGTTGACCAGCGGGATGGCCTCGGCATAGCAGGGCTGTGCCAAATCATACTTGCGTTGGTCAAAATAAATGCCGCCCAGCGTCAACTGGCTGATGGCCTTGTCCACACCGTTGCGGGTGCTCTTCTCGGCTGCCAGCTTGTAGTTCTCGACGGCGCGTACAGTGTCGTTGTGGCTCAGATACAGGTTGCCGATGGCATAGTAAATCTGGTCTAGATAGTCCTTGTTGCGGTCATATCGTGTCATCGACTTGAGCGACTTGACTTCACTGGCAATGTTGGCACCCTCATACACTGCGCTCTGCTTGATGCGGGCATTGAGCTTGGTGCGATAGGTGCTGCCGCTACTGCTGCCGGCGCGTTTGTAGGCCAGATAGGCATTGTGCTTGTCGCCGGCCTCTTCATACAGCTGACCCAACAGAAAGTTGAGGCGCACCTTCTGCCCGCCCTTGAAGCCGTTGACGGCTTGGGCCAGATAGGGGATGGCCTGCTCGTTTTGCTGCACCTTCATATAGTAGTCGGCAAAGGCGAGGTTGGCTAGCGCCCTGGTGCCCTTGTTGGTAATCTGGTCGATGTGGACGTGGGTCAGCACGTTGTCGGCCTCGGTGGGCCATCCCATGGCGCAATAGCACAATGCTTCCCACACCTGGCTCTCTTGGGTCAGTTCCTTCTTCCACGAGAAGTGGCGGGTGATGTAGCGGAATGTGGCAGCGGCATCCAGGAAGTCGCCCTTCATGTACTGGGCCTTGGCCAGCAGATACCATGCGTTGTGGATAAAGGGGTTATATTCCTCGCGTGCAAGCCACTCGCGATACTTGGCGTCACTGCTCTTGCCTGCCTTGCGCTTGGGCTTCTTCTTGATGCTGTGCTGGGTGATGGCCTTTTCCATCTTCTCGATGGTGCGGTCAAAACTGCCCGTGGGCTGTGGTGCCTTGGGGTTGGTGCGAGCCTCGGCAGGGTGGACAAACAAGTGCTGGGAGTAGTCGTCCTCATACTTGTCCATCATCTCCTTGAGCTGTTCGTCATAGTTGGTCTTGCCGTGGTAGTAAACGTTGTACTTGGTGGTGAACGACTGCCAGAAACGTGACCTGGCGGTGTTGGTCTTGTTGCTGCACGCAGCAAGCACCAGCATCGCTATCAACATGAACGGTATGTAGTATCGTGTCTTGTGCACGAGGTCTCAATTCTTGTTTTAAAACAGCGGTTTGTTTCTTATCTTAACGCAACATTGTGCGAATTATTGCATCGTGGAGGGATGTTGTTCGGCTGCCAGGTTCAGAAATTCGTCACGGATGGCTGTCGGCATCACCAGACCGCGTCGTTGCACGCTCTGGCCCCAACCCAGCAGGTCGGCAGGTTGCAGGGTGTAGAGCACGTCGCGCCACTGCTCTTCCTCGGTGGCGGTGTACTGGTCGGCAGCACGTCCGCGATACTCATCCAGCTCCTCGTCGTCATAGTAAACCGGCGCTGTGCCGCTACCGCACTGACCTTGCAGCAGCTGTTGGCTGGGACACACGGGGCGCACTGCACATGAGGTGTCGGCACAGCCACTACCTGTTGTGTTCTCGCAGGCCGTGGCAGGGACATCATCGGCAGTGTCGCTGCCATCAATGGCTGTGGCATGATGGTGAGGCATTAACCGCTGCAACAGCCATGCCACAATGCCGCCTGCCAGCAGCACTCCCAACAATATCAATATCACTTCCATAATTTTAGATTGGTGCAAAGTTACCCCTTTTTATCCAATTAACCGCCACAATGTGCCCGAAAAAGTTTCAAGGTGTGGTAATAGGGCGAAAAAATGGGCAAGGGTGAACTTTTTGGTGCTCAACTGGGGCATGAATGGCTTTTTTTGTGTAAATTCGCAGCCACAATACACCACGATATGGAAGCATTGATGCAATATGTGTGGCAACACCGCTTGTGGCGCACCGAGGACATGGTGACCAACGATGGGCGCAAGGTGCGTGTGTTGGATCCAGGCCTGCTCAACACCGATGCGGGTCCAGACTTTTTTAATGCCAAAGTTGAGATTGACGGCCACTTGTGGGTGGGTAATGTGGAGATGCATGTGCGTGCAAGTGACTGGAAACGCCATCATCACCACGAGGACCCTGCCTATGACAGCGTCATCTTGCATGTGGTGGAAAAGGATGATGCCCCCGTGATGCGCATCAATGGTGAGCGCATCCCACAGGTGGTGCTGGAGGTGTCGCCTCGCTTCAATGAGTGCTACGACAGGTTGGTCAATGCGCGTGTTGAGTTGCCGTGTGCCTCGCGGTTGCATGAGGTGCCCCAGCTCACCATCACCGAGTGGGTCGAGGCGTTGGCGTTTGAGCGGCTGCACGGCAAGGTGAGCCGCCTGCGCGAGCTCTATGACCGCTATAGCGGCAGCTGGGAGGACATCTGCTATGTGACGCTGGCACGCAACTTGGGTTTTGGCATCAACAGTGACGCCTTTGAACGTCTGGCGCGTGCCACACCCTTGCGTCTGCTGCACAAGCACAGCGACCAGTTGCTGCAAGTCGAGGCGCTGCTGTTTGGTCAGGCGGGAATGTTGGGTGATAATGCTGTTGCCGACACCTATTATCAGCAGTTGTCGCGCGAGTATGCGTTCCTGTCCAACAAGTTCCAGTTGCATCCCATCGAGGGCAATGCTTGGAAACTGTTTCGCAGTCGTCCCCAGAATTTTCCTTATCGTCGCATCGCGATGCTAGCCCAGTTTGTGCTGGGCGGATTTGGACTGATGAATGACATCGTCAATGCTCGTGATGAGAAGGAATTGCGCCAGTTGTTCAACATCGAGTTGTCTGGTTACTGGGCTGGGCATTACACCTTTGGGCATCCATCCCCGTCGTCAGCCCGTGCGTTGAGCAACAGCAGCATCGACGTGGTGCTCATCAACACAGTGGCACCGCTGTTGTATGCCCGTGGTGAGCTCACCGACGACTATGACCTCACCGACCGTGCCATCAGGCTGCTGGAGGAGCTGCGTCCCGAGCAGAACTCCATTGTGACGCTGTTCACCAGTGCTGGCATGCGTTGTGATGACGCATTGACCTCGCAAGCCATGATTGAGCTGCGCCGCAACTACTGTGAGGCCCGCAAGTGCATCTATTGTCGCATTGGGCACCGCTTGCTGGCGACAGACGCCCGCAAGGGGTGAAAGTGACGTTGTGGAGGAGTTGTAAAACAACAGGTAAAGCCCCTGGCATTGTTGCCTGAGGCTTTAACCTTACCACAACGGGGTGGCTCAAAAACTTAATTTAAATCTATACCTTATTTCTCTTTTTGGTCATCCATCAGGCCTTGACGATAGCCGCTCTGCTGCATTGCCATGGCATATTGGTAACCTAGCTGATAGGCTTGCTGCACCAGTTGCTGCATCTGTTGCATGATTTGCTGGTACTGCTGTTGGTATTGCTGCTGGTTGACCTGGGTCTGTTGTTGCTGTTGTTGAGGATAACCCTGCTGTTGCTGCTGCGGGTAACCTTGCTGCTGCTGTTGTTGCTGGTAGCCCGGCGGCACTTGTTGCGTTTGAGTCTGGGTCTGCTGCGGCCACGGGTTGGGGATGTCATCGTTTGTCCCCGTGCTCGTGCTGCCGCCTCCAGCCTGCTGTTGAGCTTGACGTGCGGCCTCTTCTAGTTTCTTCTGAATTTCATCAAGTAATCCCATATTGTAATGTTTTAACGGTTAATAATTTTCACATTGGTTGTTGATGCCGTGACAACGCCATTGGCTGGGAAACCCTTGACATTTCACACCCACAAATGTACAACCATTTTTTCATACCCGCAAAAAAATCACATAAAAATAATGTTAATCACCTTGAATGTGTAACAAAATGCTTTGGTTGTCACAGAAATGATAGCCTTTGTGTGATTTATAGGCCAGTGATGCGGCAAACGGTGCCTGTGGAGGCAAGGCGGTCATCGGGTGTGCCACCCGGGGTGAGAATCCATGCCAGAGGCTTGTGCGCCTTGTCGTCGGGCAGGGTGGGGATGGGGGCATAGCCGTCGGTGAGCATCACCAGTCCGTCATACTCAGGGTGGTCATAGTAGAAATCGATGGCAGGCTGGAAATTGGTTCCACCGCGTCCCGTGACGTGGATGTCGCGTGCCGCTTGCTTGAGCAACTGTGGCTCGGGGGTGGTGATGTGTGCATCAAATTGTATGACCTCGATGCGCTCGATGCCTTGCTTGAAAAAGCGGTTGATGACCGCCAGAAACTTGACAATGTCGTTATCGCTCACCGAACCACTCACATCGACCGCCACCAGCAGGCGTGTGCTGTAGGCATACTGGCTGCCCATGGCATCAAAGCCATATCGTCTGTTGGGACGCATGCGTGTGAGGTGACGGCTCGTGCTGAGGATGCTGGCACGAAACTGGCTGAGGATGGCACGAAAGTTCTGCTTGCTCACCAGCGAGGCCTCGATGAGTTGCCGCAAGTCACCGCGTATGCTGCCCCACTGGTTGGTGCGTTGTGCGTTCTCAATCTCATGGTTGACTTTCTCGCTCATGAGCTCATCCTCTTGCCACAACGCGGCACCAGCATCGGCGTCCAGCAGCGTGTCGGTTGCGTTGCCTTGCCCGTCACCCTGCATGGGTTCTCCATTGCCGTCCCCGTCATTCTCACCCATGGGTGAGCCATCAAGTGACAGCGACAGCGGTATCCCGTTCTCATCATCGCTAGCCTCGATGTTGAGCACTTGCGGCAACATGAGTGAATAGTATTGTTCAAAATTCTTGTTCTCGGGGACTTCAAAGATGGTGGGCGGCTGCAATCCCACGGTGTCCAGTCCCGTCATGTTGTCACACAGGGTGATGTCACTGCTCAGGCGCATCACGTCGCGGCGTGCATTGAAGGGCTGCCGCTGGTAAGGGTGCTTGAGGATGATGCGCATCACCTCGGCCTTGAGGCGCAATGCCAGCCGCTGGTCGTCCAGTTGTTCCAGCCGCGATGGGTTGAACTCGATGACACCCTTGCCACAGCGCATGTCGCAACGCATGGTGGCATTGGGGCGCAGGGCGTGGGTGCACAGCACAGCAAACAGGAGTGGCTCGGTGAGAAACCACTGCTGTGACAAGTCATGTATGCGCTGTTCAACAGTCATGACATCACAGGTTGGCAATCATCTGGTTAATGAGTTGCAGCGCCTCGCGACAATCCATCATGACAAAGGCGTTGGCGTTGGGATAGGTGGCATGCTCAAAGAAGGAGGCAAAGTGGGCAATGGCCTCTTGACGCCCGTTGGCAAGCATCCATTTGATGTAGGCTACCAGGCTGTTGCATACCGCCTCTTTCTCATCGGCCCTGACACCCAGCTCAAGCGTCTGATAGATGCCCTCATTGATGATGGCAATCTGTGGCATGGTGTAGGTGGCAAGCGTGTTGCGGCAGGCGTTGAAGTCTTGCAGCACCTCGCGGGCTGTGAGCATGTGTGAGCGATTGAGTGATTGGATAAACAGCGAGGCCGAGCGTCCGCCCACCACGCCAGTCACCATCTTGGCCAGCCGGTTCATGTCCATGTTGCCCGCCTGCTGCAACAGTCCCGACACGCGTACCCACGCACGGCGGTCGGGGGTCTTGTCAAACGTGCCCTTGTTGATGTCCACATTCTTTTCCAGCTCGTCGGGATGCTCCTCGATGAAGGTGATGACCCGCTGGTCCACACCGTGCTGCTTGGCCCAGAAGAGCCACTCGCCCACCGTGGGACTGAAGTAATAGACATTAAAACGCGACACCAGCGCGGGGTCCAGGTCGGTGAGCTGATATTCCTCGCCGTCATTGACAGCGGCAATCACGCGGCTGCCAGGGGGCAATGCCCGTCCTGCCAGCTTGCGGTTGAGCGACAAGTCCATGACCGATTGCAAGATTTCGGGTCGCGCACGGTTCATCTCGTCCAGGAACAGCACGATGGGACGGTCGTCGGTGGGAAACCAGTAGGGGGGCATGAATTCGGTCTTGCCAGTTTGCTCGTTCTTGTTGGGCAGGCCGATGAGGTCGCCAGGGTCACTCATCTGGCCCAGAAACAGAGCCACAACGGGAATGCCCTGTTCCTCAAAGTGATGCGTGATGATTTCACTCTTGCCGATGCCGTGTTTGCCCACCAGCAGGATGTTCTGGGTGGATGGTGTCGCCTCCAGGATGGCCTTGAGGTCGGTAGTGTTGATGGTGATTGCCATGATGTTATCTTGTTGTTTTGTTCATTTTTTGTTCTGTTGGTTATCGTCTCGATTGTCGCAACAATGATGCCCCGCGTCTGTCTGCTGACATTGTGACAGCGAGCAGGGGGCACGTCATGTTGAAGCCTCGCGCGACGCGGTGGTCCACTCCACATCGCGGCCACCAGTCATGCGGTAGGGGAACTTGCGACGCAGTTCAACCAGCTGGGGAATGTATTGTAGGTCGTGCCGCACACGCGCTCCCACATCGGTGGCGTTGTTCAGGTCGATAATCATCGACATGCCGCAACACAAGCGCACGTGTACCTCACGGCGTTGCTCGTCGTCGGTCACATGGTAGCGCCAGGGCGTGTCTGCCATGACGCTGTCCACAGCCTGTTGCAATGCGGTGCGTGGAGGTGCGACATCAGCCTTGTCATTACTGCCCAGCAGCCGTTGCCACCAGTGGGTTGGGGGAGCGGGTTCATCGGTTGTGTCGGTGGTTGCGCCGTCCCAGTGAGACCTGGCCTCGTTGCGCACGGTGAAGTGCCCGTCGCGCGCCATGATTGCAAACGGCAACATGTGAGGCTTGACCACGTCCAGGTGACCGATAAAGTCATCATGAGGAATGGGCATGTCCAATGTCTTGTGAGCATTCAAGCGCACCAGCAGGCGCACCATGCGCTCGTCGGCATGCCGCTTGTCACAATAATAGGTGATGCCGGTGCCATCAAAATAGCGTTTCAGGTAGGCGTCCATGTTGTTCAGTGCCATGTTGCGCAGTTTCACGCCCTTGCTGTCGGTCTTGTAGGCGGCAGCAATGTCCTGTTGCCATTGTGCGGCGTGCTCCAGAAACACGCGCGTGGCATCTTCGACATGCGTGCGTCCAATGATTTCCATGGGGGCTGCCAGCCATTGCTGGTGATAGTGCATGTCCTCAACGTCAAGTGTCACGCGCACCATGTTGGCTTGCACCTGGTGACACAATGTCAGTCCTGTGGGTGACACCACCGTCATCCCCACGGTGCCTTGACCCTGCTCTAGCCACACGCTGTGGTCGCTCATGCCGCTTGCTAGCAATGCCTGCCGCACCGCTTCATATTCTTGCAACTGGCGCACACACAGCAACGGCCCTGTGGACTGTTTGCCGTTGGCCGACGGACGGTCGCCCAGCGCCATTTTCATCTCCTGGTCAATGGCATGGGCTACAGCCTGGGACTGCTGGCCCTGCACGTCTGTATAAGTCTGTATAAACATCACCACATCATGTTTCAACAATCATTCCAACTGCCACGGTTGTCAGCCATGTCACCCGCTTAATCCAAACGGGAACGCAACGTTTTTTATCGCCATGAGGCCTTAAACTGTGAAAAACACCATGGTGGAGTGTTGGGGTTTTGACGCTCCAAATTCTTTTTGTACCTTTGCAGCCGCATTAGACAAAAAACGAGGAAAAAATAATGGAATCAACAAGATTGCAGAAGATTAATCGTCTGGTTCAGAAGGAACTGAGCGAGTTGTTTCGTCAACAGACAGCCAAGACCCACGGCACGCTGGTGACGGTGAGCAGTGTGCGCGTGTCATCAGACTTGAGTGTCGCCAACGTGCGGCTGAGCATCTTTCCCAGCGAGCATGCTGCCGATATCATGACCAATATCAATGCTAGCGCATCAACATTGCGTTACAACTTGTCACAGCGTGTTCGATACCAGTTGCGTCGTTGTCCCGAGTTGAAGTTCCATCTGGACGACTCGCTGGACTACATTGACCACATCGACGAGTTGCTGGCGCAGGACAAGGCCGCCATGAGCCACAATCATTCCACCGAGCCTGTCGAACCCACCGAGCCGCAACAGTGACACCATGGGGCTGCCACTCAACATAGCATGGCGTTATCTGGTGTCTCGCAAGGGGCATCAGGCGGTGAATATCATCAGCATTGTGGCGGTGTGTGGTGTGGTGGTGGCGACAGCGGCGTTGATATGCGTGCTGAGCGTGTTCAACGGTTTTCGTGGTATCATCATGGGACGTCTGGCGATGCTGGACCCCCAGATTGCTGTCACAGCCACTGTGGGCAAGGCTATCGCCGATGCCGATAGTGTGGTGACTGTGGTGAGTGGGGTGCCTGGTGTGCAGCGTGCGGTGCCCGTCATCGAGGACCAGGCACTGGCGATATATGCCAAGTTTCAGATGCCTGTTCGCATCAAGGGTGTCCCTGACGATTACAACACCACTTGCGCCATGGACAGCGTGATAGTTGATGGCGAGTGGATGATGCGTGACCAGGTGTCACGATATGCAGTGGCGGGTGTCGGTCCAGCATTAACGTTGCATGTGCGCCCTGGGTTTGTGGGGATGGTTAACTTGTACGCCCCGCAGCGTGTGGGGCGCGTCAATGTGGCAAACCCCATGAGCGCCTTTCGTCAGGACTCGCTGTTTGTGTCTGGCATTTTCCAGTTGCAGCAGAACAGCTATGACAATGACTTGATTTTTGTCCCTCTGGATGTCGCTCGTGGCTTGTTTGACTATGACACTCAGGCGACACAAGTCGAAGTGAGTCTGATGCCTGATGCCAACGAGGGCGCGGTGATGCGGGACATCGCCACACGCTTGGGTGGAAACTATACAGTGAAAAACCGCTTGATGCAACAGAGCGAGGCCTATCGGCTAGTGAATGTGGAAAAATGGATGGCATTTCTGTTGCTGGCATTCATCCTTGTGATTGCGACTTTCAATGTCATCAGCACGCTGTCGTTGCTCATCATCGAGAAGGACCAGAGCATCGCCACACTGCGTGCGTTGGGAGCCAGTGACCGTCAGGTGTCGCGCATCTTTGTGATGCAGGGATGGCTCATCACGCTGGCTGGTGCTGTGGCGGGTGTGGTCATCGGACTGTTGTTGTGCTTGTGCCAGCAACACTTCGGGTGGATACGCCTGAGTGGAGACCCTGCCAACATGATTGTCCAGGCCTATCCAGTTGCTGTGCAGTTGAGCGATGTGCTCGTGACGCTGGCACTGGTAGCGGCTGTGGGACTGCTGACATCGATGGTGACGGCTATCATCATGCGACACCGCCTGACACAATCTGTCGGTGTGTGATAATGCTGTCATTCAGCAAGAAAGAGAGAGAAACGCCCGATAGACATTTGTCTGCCGGGCGTGAATTGTAGTATGAACTCTGTTGATTACTTCTTGATTTTGTGGCCGTTCAGGATGTAGATGCCATTGCCCAGACCATCCAGGTTGGTGGTGTTGGTCTTGAGCTCACGTCCTTGCAAGTCATACACATTGCCTGGCAGGTTCCCGCCATCGGTGGCAATCTCCTCAACACCGCTGTCACTGATGGTGCCATTGCCACTCAGTGTGCCATAGGTCAGGTTGTAGCCGTTGGTGTAGATGATGCCGTTGTTGGTGAGCACGTCCACATAGCTGTCACCAGTGAGCGACCACACCGCCTCGTTGCCGTCACAACTGCTGACGGTGACCGCGCTGCTGGCTGCCGTGTTGTCGGGGTCCATCGCTCCATTCCAGGTCACGCCACAATTGACGGTGACAGTGATGTTGCCATACTGGTCGGCCTTGACATCGCCAGTGTAGGTCCACTCGTCATCGGTGTCAAGGATGAGGTTGCCAGTGCCGCCATAGGTGCTCCAGCGGGTGTTATAGTCCACATACATCAGCACACCACTGGGCACTGTCAGCGTCACGTCGGTGAGCGATAATGTGCCAGTCATGCTGGTGGGAACCTCGCACAAGGGTGCGTCGCTGTCGGTGAGCGTCAGGGTGCTGTTGTCTACAGTGATGTAGCCATTGTATCCCTCACTGTCCCCCGAGCCGCTCTGCAAAATCATCAGACCACGTGTGCTGGCACCTGAGGTGATCTCGCTGTCATAGATGTTGATGCTGTTGTCGCCCTCGATGACGCCAATCTCGCCCTGTGATGAGCTGCCGGTGATGCCCGTGGCGGTGATGGTGCCTGTGCTGTAGAGCACAGCGCAATCGGTGCCAGTGGTCACATAGCTGCCGCCAGTCACGGTCACTGTGCCACCACCGCGGTCGGTAGCTACCACGCTGCTGTTGCTGCCAGCGGTGGTGATGTCCAGGTTGCTAGCGTTGATGATGCCGCCTCCAGTGGCATGGATGCCGCGCGACAAGTTGCTGGTGTTGCGGATGGTCACGTCGCTAATGTTGAGCGTGCCGCCATTGTAGGCAAATCCGCCGTTGGCACCCTTGGTGCTAGTGGTGATGGTGCCGCCGTTCATGTTAACAATTGCACTGCTGCCACCGACATAGACTGCCGAGTTGATGCCATAGAAGCTGCTGCCGTCCTCATCCTGGGTGTCGCTACCAGTCTTGGTGACGGTGCAGGTGTTCATGGTGAACGTGCCGCCAGTGACCTGCACTGCATTCTCGTCGCTGCCAGTCGATGTGTAGGTCTGACTGGTGACCTCATTGGTGCCGCTACTCTGGCTGTAGCCAGTGCTGCTGGTGCCGCCCATGGTAGTGGTGCTTCCGCCACCACCTTGTGCCATGGCCAGCAGTGCGCATGTCAAGCATGCCGATGTGAGTAATGTCTTTTTCATAAGCCTTTTGTCTTTAATGTTAAAAATGAGTGGATAAAAACTGTTGCAAAATAATGACAATTGACTCAATTGGACAAAAAAAATCAACCAATAGCAAAAAAATTGGTCTATAAAAACGTCCTGTTGGTCTAATCGATTTGGTGACATTACCTTGGCCGATGTACTTTTGCAGCATCAACAGCGGGTAACCGCAAGCGATAAAGAAAACAATAAGGTCTAACCACTAAAACGCAAACAACAATGAAAGCAACAAGATTTTTCCAGGTTATGTTATTGAGTGCCGCTGCCGCACTGTGTCTCAACGCTAACGCTCAGGCTGTACGCTCGCAGCAGAGCAGGCATGTTGAGAAACACGAGCAGGCTGTCAAGGTTGACGAGAAAAAGCATGCCGAGCAGCGTGCTGTCGAGCACAAGGGCGATGTCAAGAAGAACAACAAGAGCCACAAGGGCAGCATGCGCACCACCACCACGGTGAAACTGCGCAAGAAAGCCGCCAACAACACCCACTCGGTGAAGGACAAACGCGGCAACAACGTGGTTATCCCCGAGGGTGCCAGCATTACCTATCTGGGCAGCAAGGGCAACTACTACAAGGTGCGCTACAAGGGCTACACGGGCTATGTTGCCAAGAAGTACACCACTGGCTATGCCAGATAAAATAAAATGAGATGAACATATAGAACCTTTTCATAACCGCAAGTTTATAATTTTCAACATTTGAGGGAACCGCTGCCTGTTGGTCAGGCGGCGGTTCTCGCATGTTGTCTAGTGCTAAAAAAAATAGTGTAATGGGCAGCATACAACTGCCGAAATTGTGTTTTTTTTCAACAAAATTGGTTTTGTGTTTGTTGTTTAACTAATAATGTGTAACTTTGTGCCAAAGCATTCTATTAACTTTTTTACTAAAAAACACAATGATGAAGCATTACACTTTAAAATGGTTGATGATGACTGCGCTGATGCTCATGTGCGCTAGTGGCGCATGGGCGGCATCGGGCGATGTCATCTTCAGTGAGACGTTTGACAGCGAGGAAGCGCTGAACAACTGGACCATTGTGAACTCCAACGGGGGACGCACATGGGAGTATCTGAACGGCACTGCTGCCTACATGTTGGACTATGAGTCTGGCCTGCCTGGTGACGATTGGCTCATCTCGTCAGAGTTCACGCTCGATGTGGACAAGGTGTATGAGCTCAAGTTCTACATGGGTGTGGCTTCGGCTACCGAGAACCTGCGTGTGTTGTTGGGCACGAGCACCGATATCTCATCTTTTGAGACGGTGTTGATTGACCTGCCTGGCGTGGTGGGGAGCGATTCGGGTGACAAGGTGGTAAAGATTGTGCCACCCGCTGACGGTACCTATCGCTTGGCATTTTATGCCTACAGTGAGCCCTGGCAGCATCGTGTTGAGGTGGACAACATTTACATCACCGAGAAGATGTCCACTGCCGCTCCTGGCATGGTGACGGAGTTGTCGGTTACCGCTGGCGAGGCTGGAGCCTTGACGGCTACTGTGACCGGTGTGGCACCTGCTGTGACCGCTGGCGGCACCGAGCTGTCCCAGCTGACAAGCATCATCATTTCGCGTGATGGTGAGCAGGTGGCTGTGTTGACCGATGTGCAGCCTGGTAGCACATTCACGTTCACCGACGAGAATGCAGTTCATGGTTACAACACCTACTCGGTTGTGGCTACCAACAGCGCTGGCAATAGCGATGCCGTGGAGGTGCAGCTGTGGGTTGGCCCTGACAATCCCACTGCACCGCTCAATGTCGTTGCTGTGTTAAATGACCAGGACAACAGCGTCACGGTGACTTGGGATGCTCCCACTGGCTCACAACATGGTGGGTACGTCAACTATGGTGAGATTACTTACACCATCTCTCGCAATGGCGAGATTATCGCCACTGGCTTGACCGAAACCACCTATATCGACAAGACGCCTGTTGAGCGTGGACAGTCGGCTGTGACCTACACTGTTACTCCCTACTATCAGGACATGGAGGGTGCCAGTGCCACATCGGCCGCCTTGCTTGCTGGAGCACCCGTCACGTTGCCTTACCACGACTCGTTTGCTGGTCAGGTCATGACTTACACATGGGTGCAGGATGCTAATGTGAATGCCTTTGAGTGGAGCCTGATTGGTGACGATGACGAGGACTATGAGTATGAGGGTGTGGCGACACAGGACAGCGATGATGGCATGTTCTATGCGCCCACTATGTATGCCGACTATGGCGACCAGTCTCGCTTTGTCTCGCCCATGTTCAGCCCCGAGGGTGTCAACACGCCTGTGATGACCTTCTGGTTTTACTATTCGCGCAGCAGCTGGTATGACCCCGAGTATGAGGGCGAAATCAACGACCGCATGCAGGTGCAGATTTCCTATGACGGCGGCGAGTGGCAAGATGTCGAGAATGCCGTGTTCTACTGCAACGACAACAACAATGGCTGGACCCAGTGTCAGGTGTACCTGCCCATGACTTCTTGCAAATATTTCCAGGTGGGTCTGCTGGCAACTGCCGAGAGTGACAGTTATCCCAACAACAGCATCTATGTCGATAACATTACCATCGACGAGTCGGCTTACACTAACGACCTGGCTGTCGCTGCCTTCACTGTTGACAACAAGCGCGTGACGGCTGGCAAGGACTTCAACTTCACCATCAACGTGAAGAACCGTGGCAGCGAGGATGCCCAGTCCTACAAGGTTGAGGTTTATTGCGGCACGACTGTGGTTGCCACGTTTGACGGCACCAGTCTGGCTGCTGGTGAGAGTGCAACGTTCAACTACACCTACACGACCACACCTGCCGACGCACTTGCCGACAGCCTGCTGTGGCATGTGTATGTCGCCTACACCCCTGACGAGAACCTTAGCAATAACACTAGCGAGGTTATCACTACCAGCGTGCGTGAGAGCAACTTGCCAGCACCCTGCAATCTGGCTGGCGAAGCTACCGACGACCACACTGTGGCGCTCAACTGGGACGCTTGCACATCGATGCCTGCCACCGACAATGGTGAGGGCGAGACGGTGACCGACGACTTTGAATCCTATGACGCCTTCATTATCGATGGCATCGGTGAGTGGACGGTTTATGATGGTGACAAGGCTAACACGCTGGCATCACCGCGCATCCCCGTGCAGTATGACAACGAGGGTGCTCCCATGGCATTCCAGGTGTTCAACAACATCTTGAGTTGCACGTGGGTTGAGGATAACTATGATGACGCATTTGAGGCTCATTCGGGCAACCAGTACCTGATCTGTCCGTGCACCGAGTGGCCTGCCGAGAATGATGACTGGCTCATCACCCCGCGTCTTGACGGTACGGCTCAGACCGTCAGCTTCTATGCCCATGCAGCCAGCTACGACAGCGAGTGGTTCCAGGTGCTGTACTCCACCACCGACACTCATCACGACAGCTTCATTGCTATGAATGACGGTGAGACTTTCTATGCTCACGAGGGCTGGCAACAGTATAGCTTTGATGTTCCCGCCGGCACGCGCTATGTGGCAGTGCGTTGCATCCGTCGCAGCGTGATGCTGTTCATCGATGACTTTACCTATCGTGCCTACAACGGCAGCACCGACGGTTACACGCTGGTGGGCTACAACGTATATCGCAATGGTGAGAAGGTTAATGACGAACCCATCCCCACCAATGCCTACACCGACACCAATCTGGAGTTTGTGGATGGTCTTGTATATACTGTCACGGCAGTCTATGTCGAGGGCGAGTCAGGCTATTCCAACGAGGTTCTCATTACCCACGACACTGGCATTCAAGGTGTGAATAGCGACAGCAATGCCGCTGTGATTGGCATCTACAGTGTGGATGGAAAGGTATTGAGCACTCCGCAGCAGGGCATTAACATCTTGCGCATGAGTGACGGCACTGTCCGCAAGGTGCTTGTCAAGTAACCGGCCTCGGGACGCTATAGCGCGCGACACAATGCTGGGGCGCAAGTGGGTGTGAAACCGCTTGCGCCCCAGCTCATGCTATCTTGCTTGTTGTTAGGGCAATTGCAAGGTGAAAACTGTGGCATTGATGTTCAAGGCCTTCAATTGGGCTTGCAGGTTCATGACGGCATCGTCAGCGATGTTGTCATGAATGCCAAATATTGTCGAACCTGACCCAGACATGGCAGCGTAGTGGGCACCGGCATCGAGTAGCAACGCCTTGATGAGCCACAATTGTGGCAGGGCGGCAAACACGCTGGGCTCAAAGTCGTTGCACAGCAACCCGTCCCATGCCTGAACTGGCAGACTGATGGTCTGCAACAGGTCGTTGTCAGGCTGGTGGGGAGTGACACGGCTGTAGGCGGTGCGTGTGTCCACACTCTCTTGCGGTTTCACGAGTAGCATGGTCTTGCCCTTCAGGTTCACGTCAATGGGTTGCAACACGTCACCGATGCCTGTTGCCAGCATGGGACGATTATATATGAAAAAGGCACAGTCGGCGCCCAGTGTGGCTGCCATTGTCGCCAGTTGCTCATCGGTATGTCCCAATCCAAACATGCTGTTGAGCATCATCAGCGTGTGGGCGGCATCGCTTGAGCCGCCACCCAGTCCAGCACCGTCGGGGATGTGTTTATACAGGTGCATTGCCACTGCTGGCAAGTCATGTTGTTGGCTCAGCAGGCGATAGGCACGCATCACCAGGTTTTCTTGAGGGGGGCAATCCACAGTGTTGCCATAGCAGGTGAGCGTCGTCGCCTCGCCGTCATGGGCGGGCACGATTTCCAGGATGTCGGTGAGCGGTATGGGATAGAACACGGTCTGGATGTTGTGATAACCATCGGGGCGACGCTCCACAATGTTGAGACCCAGATTGACTTTTGCGTTTGGGAATGTAATCATGATGATATAAGAGAAAAATTAGAGAATAGGACTCATGAGGCGAACGATGGATTCGAGAGCCTTTTGAATCAATGGGCGGCGTTTCCAGTGAGCCAGCACCACGCGGGTGCAGTGTTGCTGGTCGTTAAGGAATGCCTCGGCCATCTGGTGGTTGAACTCCTCGCCATACACTAGCGCGTTGGCCTCAAAGTTGTGTTCAAAGCTGCGGAAGTCAAAGTTGGTGGAACCGGTGGTGACAAAGTCGTCATCCATGATGACCACCTTGGAGTGCAGCATGGCGGGCTCATAAAAGTATATCTTGATGCCGCTCAGCAGGCACTCCTTGATGTAAGAACCCGTGGCGAGGCGCAGCATGCGAGAATCGGGCTTGCGGGGCACCATGACCCTCACGTCAACACCTGCCAGTGCCGCACTCTGCATGGCCTTGAGCAGGGCGTCGCTAGGCAAGAAGTAGGGGGTCTGGATATAGATGCGCCGCTTGGCTAGCGCAATGGCCTTGAAGAAAACAAATGAAATGTTGTTCCAGCGGCTGGTGGGACCGCTGGCCAGCAACTGCATCATGGTGCCACTGGTGGGACGTGTGGCATAGCGCATGGTGGGGGAGGTGAGCAACGAGCGTGTGGTGAAGTTCCAGTCGATGGCAAACGAATATTGCAACGCTGCCACCGCCTCACCAGCAATGCGCAGGTGGGTGTCGCGCCACGGACGTTGGCCTTTCTCGCCGGTGACATATCGGTCGGCAATGTTCATGCCGCCGATGTAGCCCACATTGCCGTCAATCACCACAACCTTGCGGTGGTTGCGCCAGTTCACACGGTTGGCAAATTGTGTGAATGTGACCTCAAGGAACGGATGAATTTCAACGCCTGCCTTGCGCATCTGCTTGAGTAATGACGAGCTGAAGTGAAATGATCCCACATAGTCATAGAGCACGCGCACCTGGATGCCTTGACGGGCTTTTTCCATCAACAAGTCACACAACTGGTGACCCACCGTGTCGTTCTCAATAATGAAAAATTGAACGTGCACATACTGGGTTGCCGCCGCAATGTCGGCTAGCATCGCATCCACCATGTCTTGACCGTTGTCAAACACTTTCACGTCATTGCCCGTGAACAACTGGGGACCCGTGAGGCTGTTAACAAGGCTGATGAGTTGCAGCGACTCGTCGCTCAGTTGCAGCGTGTCCAGGTCTGGCTCGGGAAAATCGTTGCGCCTGCGCAATTGCCGCAGGCTGGAACGCGATATCATGGTCACGCCCTTGAGGCTGCGCCCAAACACCAGATAGATGACCAACCCCACCAAGGGCAACCCCACCAGCACCAGCATCCATGCCATGCTCTTGACGGGGTTGCGGTTCTCGCTCAGCACAACAATGACGACCGTGGCCACAGTGATGAAGTACAGCACAGTGAGCACGTTGTACACGATGTTGGCATATGGGAACAACTCGGCGAGTAGCATCAGGCAGGGTTAATGGGTTAAGGTGTTTTCTATCGGTTTTATACAATAACGGACGTGACCACAGTCACGCCCATCAGGGTGCTTGCGGGGCAAGCATCGGGGTGAGTACAGCACAGCCTGACGTCTGACATCAGCGGACAACAACCTTGCGGGACCACTGGTTGCTGCACTTGACAATGTAGAACCCCTTGGGCACGTCAACCGTGGCTCGCTGCTCGGCAGACACACGCACCGTGCGCAGCAGCTGCCCCGTGATGGTGTAGATGCTGAAGGTGGCCTCGGTGTTGCCAGCCGACAGGGTAATCTGTCCAGCACCACCTGTCGCACTGGGACTGGATGTCACATTGTCAATGCGCTGTTGTGGCATGAAGTTGTCGGGCACGGGCAACGCTTGAGCCCATGTGACCGTCAGGCAAAAGGTCAATATGTAAAGCAGTCTTTTCATCTTGTTCCTTTCTTTTCAATCTGCAAAGGTACTGCCAAAAGTGAGAAAAAACAACTTTTTTGCACAATTTTTACAAAAAAAATGCGTTAGCGGACAAAATTACGTACCTTTGCACCCGCAACCAACATGTTTAACCCTCTAAAACGTTCATTGCCGTGTCTGCAATCAACAAGTGGCGCATCGAAGATAGTGCCGAACTTTACAACATCGGGGGCTGGGGCCTCAAGTATTTTTCCATCAACGAGCGGGGACACATCACTGTCACTCCCAAGAGCTCGTGTGTGGCGGTGGACCTGGTGGATGTCATGGACGAGCTGCATTCACGCAAGGTCACCGCACCCGTGCTGTTGCGTTTCCCCGACATCCTGGACAACCGCATCGACAAGATTTCGAGTTGCTTCAAGCGGGCTAGCAAGGAATATGAGTATCAGGGCGAGAACTTCATCATCTATCCCATCAAGGTCAACCAGATGCGTCAAGTTGTAGAGGAAATCGTCAGCCATGGCAAGAAGGTGAACATCGGCCTGGAAGCGGGCAGCAAGCCCGAATTGCATGCCGTGCTGGCCATCAACATGACCGACCTCAACGCCAACCCGCTCATCATCTGCAACGGGTACAAGGACGAGGGGTACATTGAGTTGGCTCTGCTGGCTCAAAAGATGGGCCGGCGCATCTTTGTCGTCGTCGAGAAGTTGAGTGAACTTGAGCTCATCGACCGTGTCTCCAAGCGCCTGGGCATCAGACCCAACATCGGCATTCGCATCAAGCTCTCAAGCAGCGGTAGCGGCAAGTGGGAAGAATCGGGTGGCGACAGCAGCAAGTTTGGCCTCAACACCAGCGAGTTGTTCAGCGCAATCGACTACATGCGTGAGCACAAGCTGGAAGACTGCCTCAAGCTCATTCATTTCCACATCGGCAGCCAGATAACCAAGATACGCCGCATCAAGAATGCCCTGCGCGAGGCATCACAATTCTATGTGCAATTGTCTCAACTGGGCTTCAATGTCGAGTTTGTGGACATCGGTGGTGGCCTGGGAGTGGACTATGACGGCACGCGCAACAGTGCTAGCAGCCACAGCATGAACTATTCCATTCAGGAGTATGTCAACGATGCGGTTTACACCATGGTGGACACCAGCAACAAGAATGGTCTCAAGCACCCCAACATCATCACCGAGAGTGGTCGCTCGCTCACGGCACACCACTCGGTGCTTGTGGTTGACGTGCTCGAAACCACCGCGCTGCCCGAGTGGGACGACAAGGTGGACACTGTCACCGATGAGGATAATGAGCTGGTGCGCGACATGTACGAGATTTGGGATAAAATCAATCAGGCTCGATTGCTTGAGGACTGGCATGATGCTTTGCAGATACGCGATGAGGCATTGAACCGCTTCTCGCTGGGGCTCATTGACCTGCGCACTCGTGCCATGGTCGAGAAATTGTTCTGGTCCATCGCTCGTGACGTGGATGACATTGCTGGCAACATGAAGCATGCCCCCGAGGAGTTGCGCAGTGTCAGCCGCTTGTTGCCCGACAAGTACTTCTGCAACTTCTCGATGTTCCAGTCGCTACCCGATGCCTGGGGCATTGACCAGGTGTTCCCCGTGGTGCCACTTGACCGCCTCAACGAGCGTCCCACGCGCCATGCCACCTTGCAGGACATGACCTGTGACAGTGATGGCAAGTTGGCCCACTTCATTTCGGGTCAGGGCATTGCCCACTCACTGCCGGTGCACAAGCTCAAGGAGGGGCAGCACTACTATCTGGGTATCTTCCTGGTGGGTGCCTATCAGGAAATCTTGGGTGACCTGCACAACTTGTTTGGCGACACCAATGCGGTGCACATCGATGTTTACAAGGACCACTATGACATCGACCAGGTCATCGACGGTGAGACGGTTGCCGAGGTGCTGGATTATGTGGAATTTAACCCCAAACAACTGGTGCGCAATGTCGAGACGTGGGTCAGTGAATCCATCCGTCAGGGACGCATCACTAGCGACGAGGGCAACGAGTTTGTACGCAACTTCCGCTCTGGCCTCTACGGTTACACCTATCTTGAGAAATAATCCGTTCCACGGGGGGAATATTGATTATGCGCTACTTCATGCGGCTGAGCTATTGTGGGGCGGCCTACCACGGATGGCAGGTGCAGCCCGATGCCGTCAGTGTGCAGCAGACGCTGGAACAGGCATTGGCCACATTGTTGCGGCATCCCACACCCGTGACGGGTGCAGGACGCACCGATGCTGGCGTCAATGCGAGGCTCATGGTCGCACATCTGGACACACAGCAACCCATCGCCGATGCTGCCCGGCTGGTTCACAGCCTCAATGCCTTGTTGCCGCGTGACATTGCAGTTCACGACATCATGCCGGTTGCTGATGACGCCCATGCACGCTTTGATGCCACTAGCCGCACCTACAAGTACTTTGTGCACACCAGCAAGGACCCCTTTGTCCACCCGTTGAGCTGGCAGTGTCCTCCCACGTTGGATTTTGACCTGATGAATCAAGCCGCCGCCTGCTTGTTGCAGCACAGCGACTTCACCTCATTCAGCAAGCTGCACACCGATGTCAAGACCAACCTGTGCCGCGTCACCCATGCCCAGTGGACACCACTGCAAGATGACGGGCGTCGGTGGGTGTTTACCATCACGGCTGACCGCTTCTTGCGCAACATGGTGCGAGCCGTCGTTGGCACGCTGGTCGAGGTGGGGCGTCACAAGATGACTATTGAGCAGTTCAATCGGGTCATCGAGCAGCGTGACCGTTGTGCGGCAGGCACTTCAATGCCAGCTCACGCCCTGTTCTTGTGGGATATTACCTATTGAGTCGACAACACAACATGGTCACCACCATGGGACAACAATTGTCCAGGGTGGTGACCATGTCGCTATCTGATTGGCTTGCAGTTAGAACAGATTGGTCAAGCGCGGGTTGATGCACACGCCCAATATCTTGTCCTTGTTGCCATTGAAGTTATACACCTTGCCATCGCTGGGGTCAAAGTAGTAGAGCCCAGTGGTGTAGGTGGCCTCGGTGCTGGCGGCACGGAAACCAAAGTACACACAGTGGGTTTGCTCATCCACTGCCATCTGGGTCACATACACACCCTCGGCATCGGTGGTGTTGATGGGGTCGGCCTCCATGGTGATGAAGTTGATGTATTTGTCATAGGTCACCGTGGCGTTGTCGGCCGGAATGGCATATTGGGTGAAACCCACACCAGGAGTGGTGCCCTTGGTCATCCACACGTACAGATAGCCCAGGTCCTCATCGAGTGTGAAGGCGCGTGGCTGGGTCGTCTCAAGCACAATGGGGTAGGGAATGGGTACGCCAGTGCCCGTCTTGCCAATGTCACTGCATGTGAAACGATAGATGCCGTTGCCGCTATAATTCTTGCCCCACCAGAACTTGCCAGACTTGTCCAGATACAAATCGGTGTGGATGGCACCATAGGCGATGCCTTGTCCATAGTAAGACAGCTGGTTGTTGACCACATAGTAGCCCGCCGTGCTGCTGTACACCGTGCTCTCGGTCTCGCCACGCGTGGATAGCGGGATGCGGCGGATGCCCGTGTTGCGATCCGTATAGTACAGGTAGGTGCCATCGGTGCATCCCTGGAAGGGGTCGTTGAATGCTGCGCCTCCCACATTGGTTATCATGATGTTGGTCGTGCTGCCGTCGGCACTCATCACGGTAATCTTGCCGTCACCCAGGTTGCCGTCCTCATCGTTGATGTAGTAGTACTGCTTGCCACAGTCCAGAATATACACGTTGTCCTGCTCGATGGTCGCGCTGTCGGTGACGGTGGTCTCGGTGGCAAACACCAGTTGGGTGGGCATGTTGCCACTGCTCACACCCATGTCAAATGGCAGGTTCTGGGTGCCGGCAGGCAGCTGTGACAGGTCCACAAGCTTCGTCGCCATGATGTTGCCACCCAGTGTGGCATAGTAGAGCGTCGGGGCAGGAATGGATGAGCCCACTTGCACGTTGACATAGCTGTCTTCAAGACGGCGATTCTCACCATTGACATCAAACCACGTCTGCAATTCAATCTTCTGTGAGCCGATGTTGCTGAACGTCAAGGCACCAGGATTGTCGATGCTGCCATCGCTGTGGCTGTAGCCCTCAAAGGTGCTAATCAGGTTGCCCTGAGCATCGCGCGTGCCGTCGGGGAATGTCCACACATAGCGACAGATGAGCCCCTCGGGATTGGGCAACTCAACGTCTAGCAGCACGTTCACATCGTTGATGACGATGGGGGTCGCCGACTGGCTGGCAACACTGAGCACTGGCGCAATGTCATAGATGAGCAACGGATAGGTGCAACTGCCCACACCGTCAACTGTGAGCGTCACGTCATACACACCTGCCTTGCTGTACTTGTGAGTGGGATTCTGGTCTGTGCTGCTGCTGCCGTCGCCAAAGTCCCACGTCACGCCATTGCCAGACTGTGACGAGGTGTTGGTGAACAGGATGGTTGACACCACATAGTAGTCTAGCTTGTATTCATCGCCCTGAACGGTGTAGGTGAAGTCCACATCCTTGGAGGCAAAGTTGCTGTAGTCGGGCGTCTTTTCAACGCACGAGGTCATCACCGTCAATAGCACGGTCATGAGCAATCCCATGGTTTTGAATGTCGTTTTCATCATCTTTTCTCTCATTATTGATTAATTCAGGGTCACTTCTTTGTTGTCGGTTGTCACACCCACCTTGCCATCGGTGTCATAGACACGGAAGTCGGGATTGAGATAATAGGTGCGTGAGAAGTTCACCGTGTAGGTCTTATCGCTCGAATTATAAATCCACGAGGTGAACGGGATGAGGTTCAGGAGCGACTTGAAGTAGGACATGTACTGGCTGCGCACTGTGGTGATTTTACCGCCCGTGTCGTCGCTGTAGCGACTGAATACCCAGAACGCCGAGCCATAGACTTCATACACGTTCACACCATCGGGGGCATCCTCAACTTGCGCAATCTCGTGATAGACCGTGTTGCCCTCGCTGTCGATGGTGGTGTAATAGTAATGGTCAACCTCGTCGGTGGTGTACCAGTTGTCCGACTTGGCATCGGTGGCGGTGTCGGTGGGGAAATCGATGCCATACAAGGCGTTGAGCGCCTCAAAATCCGTCTGCTCAAAGTCATAGTTGATATAGACATTGCGCAGGTCGCTATAGTAGGTGCTGTCCTTGGTCAACGCGTTGACCATATACTCGGTGAACTCGTCCTCAAACGTGTCGGGATAGTAGCTGTCAAACTTCTCTTGGTCCCATGTGCTGGGATTTGCCCAGGTCACTGGGGACAGGGTGCGTGAGGTGGGAAAACTGTCGGTGAGCACATACTCATAACCGTCCCACTCGGCCAGGCTGTGGGCATAGGTCGCCACCATCTGGCTCGAACGCACCGTGTCGGTGAACGAGTAGGTCTTGGTATAGGAGAGCGAGGTCGTCAACTTGCTTGTGGCGGCAGCACTCTGCTCGCGCTTGATGAGGCACCACACCTCGCTGTGGTCGATGCTCTTGCTCGCATCGGTGGTGTAATATTTGCCCTTGAAGCTGGCATAGTTGCCCGCCTTGACCACTGTGGAGCCTTGCTCCCAGTCCACTGTGGGCAGCACTTGTCCCAGCTCGCCCTTGTCGGCAAACGGGTCATGCACGGCGCACGAGGTCATCAACGCGGTGATTATCACCGCTAGCAGTGCTGATATGTTGTGTCGTTTCATTGTCGTTATCAATATGTCTTGTGTTTGTCGTTAGTTGATTCTTCTCTCTTGTTATTCTTGCGTGAGCGAGGTGACAACGCCATAGTCCCTGGCCCATATCATCGGCTCCTGCAACCACTTGTAGTTCTTGTAGGCTCCCAGCCGCTCCAGTTCCGAACGGTTGTACTTCTCCTCGGTCTCGGGGTCATAGTTGATGCGCTGTATCCATGTGTTCTCTTTCTGCTCCTCGGTCAGACCGTCAATCCAGTAGGCTGCATACAGGTTGTAGGGCCGCCGCAGTGTGGGATAGACAATCTCCTGGTTGTCACCGATGCCGTACAGGTTGCGGTTGTTGCTATAGTGATAACGCCGCATGTCGGTCCACTGCTCGGGTTGCAGATACATGGCGATGTACTTTTGTTGCATCAGGTCGCTCAGCGAGAACTCGCTGGGGTTGAAGAACCAGTGCTCGTTGCCACGGTCGGTGACCTTGTGCACCGATGGTGACTTGCTGGTGCCGCGGTAATAGTCCTCGTTGTTGAGGAATGCGTTCACCTGGGCAAACCAGTACTCGGCAGGTTGGAAACCAGGATTGCCGCCCGATTGGGAATTGCCAGGATACTTGTTGTCGGTACTGGAGTTGTAGTTCTCGTTGGTGTACAGTCTCAAGAAGGCATCCAGATGACGCTGGATGTTGTACTCGGTGGCTTCCTTGGCCAGCGCGCACGCTTGGGTCTTGTTGCCCATCCAGTAGTAGGCCTCGGCCTTGATGAAATATAGCTCCTCCATGGTGAAGATGGGGTTATAGGCATCGGCCGCGCCAGCATATGCTCCCATGTACAGGTTGGGATAGTTTGCAATCTTGAACGATGTGCCCATGCCGATGTTGTTTTCCAGATAACGCATCTTGATGCGCTCGCTGGTCACCGATGCGCTGGCGGGTCCCGTGCGGGCAATCATCAGCAGTCCGCATCGCGGGGCGTTGGCAAAGCCATCGTGTTGCCCCTCGGCGGTGAACATGCCGCATGTGAGCTCGTTGTCGGGCTTGCTCAATCCCAACAGGTCAACCATGAAGAACTTGCTGGGAATGGCATTGCTCAACAGGTTGGCACGCGATTCCCACGAGTTGATGACGGGTTGAGCCACACTCCACACGGCATTTTGTGTGCCCGTGCCTCCGTCCCAGTAGTAGCGCGGCTCGTTACCAAACCACGAGTCACGGCTGCCCTGATAGTCAAACACATCGCCCTTGCGCCATTGGTTGATGGCGGCATCGGCGGCATCGATAATCTGCTGGCACATCGTTGAACTGCGGTCCACGTTGGGGATGTTGCGCAACAGCAGGCGGGCCTTGATGGCATACACCAGTCCTTTCCATTTTTCCAAGTCGCCGGCATACACGCGGTCCTCGTTGACACTGATTTGCTGGTTGTCGGGGTTGTTGACCACTGTCTCGTCCTCATACAGGGCAATCAAGTCTTCACATTCCTGCATCATCCAGGCATACACCGACGTTTGGGTGTCATACTTGGGTGAGTTGCTCGTGTAGGCCTCGCTGCGGGGCATGTCGCCAAAGGCGTCTGTCGTCAGCTGGGTGGACATCAATCGGATGGTGCGCCCAATCAGCTCATAGTTGGGCGAGTTGATGGCTTGAGAGTTCTCGATGAGGTTGAGCGTGTTCTTGCCGATGTCATAGAAGTGGCGACGCCACATCGGGTGCCGGTTCATGGTCAGCATCTCCCACTCGCACTTGTAGCTGTAGGCACCGATGGAGCTCTTGCCGCTTGTGGTCAGCATCTGTGAGAAGTAGGCATTATACTCACTGTGGTCATACACAATCTGTTGAGCATAGTAGATGATGACGGGAAGACCGTCCTTGGCATCGATGCTGTGCGCCTTGTCGGGGTTGATGTTATCGTCCAGAACATCGTTGCAGCCAGTCGTGACCATGGCGGCCAATATCAATAGCGTTATTAATTTAATCTGTTTCATAGTGTGTCTCAGCCTTGTTTAGAATGTTGCTTTAACCGTGAAATTGAAACTGCGCGTGCTGGGCACGTGGTAATAGTCCACACCGCTGCTGCCCGTGCCACCAGCTGTCGAGGCTAGCACGGCGGGGTCATTGCCGGTGTACTTGGTCAGCAGGAACAGGTTGCGACCGGTGATGCTGGCGGTGAGCCCCTTCACTGCCCACGAACGCTTGAAGTGCGGTGTGAAGTCATAGCTCAACGTCACATAGCTCAGGCGTATGTAAGAACCGTCCTCGATGAAGTTGGAAGACACCGTCGAGTAGTAGGTGCTGATGTAGTAATAGTCCAGCACGATGGGAGTGGTGTTCTTGACATAGCTTGTCGTGCCGTCGCTGTTGGCGACAGCCACCACACCATCAACGATGTACTCGCGGTTGCGGTACTTGTCATACACCCCTGCCATGCCGTTGGTGAGCAGGCTGCGCCCCGTGACGTTAATCACGTCACCACCCTTGCGGGTGTCGAGCAGGAACGACAGCGACGCATTCTTGTAGCGGAAGTTGCTGCCGATGCCCAACAACCAGTCGGGCTCACGGTTGCCGATATAGACGCTCTTGGCACTGCTGATGATGGGATAACCGTTCTCGTCACAGATGATGTTGCCGTCGGGGTCGCGCTCATAGTCCTTGCCCGAGATACCCGTTGAACTCTCGCCCAGACGGGCAACGGGGAAGATGTCGCCATACTGTGTGCCCTGGATTTCGGTCACGTCATCGGGCAACGACAGCACCTTGCTGCGGTTGAACGAGAAGTTGGCAAACGCTGTCCAGTTGAAGTCGGCGTTCTTGATAATGTCCTGGTTGAGTGAGATTTCCATGCCGTGGTTCTCAAGCGAACCCTCGTTGCGTGTCTGCAAGATGGTGCCCGACGCTGGTGACACACGCACCGACACAATCTGGTTGTCAACAGTGGTACTATAGTATGCCACATCCAGCCGTGTCCAGTTGTGGAAGAAGCGCAAGTCGGCACCAATCTCCCACGACTTGGTCATTTCGGGCTCCAGGTCGATAGCGCGTGACGTGGTGGGGTCAACGCCATATCCGCCATCGGGAAACAGTGTCCACTGCTTGTAGGTGTCGGTGAACAGATAGCGAGGGCTGTCCTTGCCCACCTTGGCCCAGTTGCCTCTCAACTTGCCATAGCTGAACCAGTCGTTGGCAAGCCCAAACAACTCGCTGAAGATGACACCGCCAGTGAACGAGGGATAGAAATAGTTGGTCTTGCTGGCCTGCTTGAATGCCGATGAGCCATCCATGCGTCCCGTTACCGAGAATTGCGCCATGCCGCGGTAGTCAAACCGCAACTCGCCGAAGTGGCCATACTTGTTGTAGGTCGAGTGATACAATGTCGGGTGGTTGCTGATGAGCAAGTCACCGTTGGTGAAGTCGGTGTTGTTGAAACTGTAGTACTCGCCGCCCAGCTGGAAGTTCTCGTTATAAATTGATGCTTCCAGACCGTGATTTTCCTTATACTCAAGTCCGTACATCGCACTCAACGTGTAATCATCGCCAAAGGTGTGCTGGTAGCTAACCATCGCCTGTGTGTTGAACAGCGAGCTGCGTGAGGGCTGGAAACTGTAGCTGCCATACAGTGACTGCATGCTTGACAACATGGTCTGCACATCCTCGTCATCGGGATTTTGAAGGTCTCCGTCATAGAAACGCGGCACGGTGTAACCGTCATACATCGAATAGCCCTTGTCATAGCCCACCTTGCCAGTGAACACCAAGTTGCGGATGGGCTCATAGCTAATCTGCCCATTGATGACAAAGCGGTTGCTCTCGGTCTGGCTCTTGTCCATGTATCGGCCATAATAAGGCGACACGGTGGCGTTGAGGCGCTCGGTGTCGAGCAACGCGTCCCAGTTGTCATATCGGGCGTCCCAGTTCACATGACCCTCCAGTGTGCGATAGTCACTCATGTCCTTGTTGATGCCCCAGTTGTAGATGGTGGACATCGAGTTGCCAAATGAGCGTGACGTGCGGTTCACAAAGTTGGCACTGGCTTGAATGGTGAGCTTGTCGCTGGGCTTGTAGATGCCCTTGAGAAACACGGTGAACTGCTTGCGGTAGTCCTTGGGAACGATGCCTTGATTGTCGGTGTAGGACAGCGAGGCATAGGAGTTGAACTTCTCGGTACCGCCGCTCACGCTCACATCATACTTTTGCACGATGCCGGTCTTGAGGAAGTCACCCAGGTTGTCATACACCTGGTCGTTCTCGCCTAGCATGGGACCCCAACCACCGCTGCCGGTGTTCTCCTTGTACATGCCCTTGCTGCCAGGTGTGTAGCTGCTCTGGATGCTGGGCAGGCGCATGGGAGTGTTGATTTCGAGTGATGCACTGGCATTGATGGTGATGTTGCCGTTGTTGCCGCCGCTCTTGGTGGTAATCATGATGACACCGTTGGCACCCTCCTGACCATACAATGCACTGGCCGCCGCACCCTTGAGCACGGTGATGTTCTCAATGTCATTGGGGTTGAGGTCGCCCAGTGTTGAGCCGCCGCCGCGTATCGCCATGCCGTCAACAATCATGAGCGGCTCGTTGCTCTGGCTGTTGTTCATCGACGAGATGGCGCGGATAATCACTTGGGTGGAGCTGTTGGGTGAGCTGCCACCAGTGCTCACTTGCAGTCCGGCAATCTTGCCTTGCAGCGAGTTGGCAAAGTTTGTGGCTCCGCCAGCGGTCACTGCCTCCTGGTCCAGCGACTGAACGGCAAAGTTCAGTTTCTTTTTCTCTTGTGTTTGACCCATGGCGGTCACTACCACCTCGCCCAGCACCTGTGAATTCTCGTCCATGGTGATGGTGAGGTCGGTTTGCCCTGCGCTGACAGTGACGCTGCACGGGTTCATGCCCACATAGGTCACATCTAGCACATCGCCGTCATTCACGTCTAGGGTGAACCGGCCGTCAAAGTCGGTTGCTGTGCCTCGACTCGTGCCTCTCACCTGGATGGATGCCCCGATGATGGGCTCGCCATCGCTGGCCTGAGTCACAATGCCGTTCACCACACGGGCCATGCCCGGCAGCGACATCAGCGTCAGCAACAGCAGGAGTAACTGTTTTTTCATCATGTTTTGCTCTTATTTGTTAGGTTATGTTAGATTTTTCGTGTCAATTTTAATACTTGAACAACAGTCTTGTTGCAGCACACAAACTTACAGATAATTTTTCAAATATTAAACCAAGTTGCACCATTTTAACACGAAAAGCCCCTATTTTTAATATTCGGTAACATGATTTTGCAAATTTTTACATACAAATACTCTTGATTGTACCTGATGCGGCATGGATGACTTGCTGCATCGAGTGTGTGGCAACAAGATGGGAATTGTGCGTGCACTCGGGTGGCGTGTCGCATGGGCAAGTGGGGATTTTTTGTCATGTGGGGTGGTTGTGTGGCATTTTTTTACTACTTTTGTGCCCAACAATTAAGAATCAACACATTTGTGATATTATGTTAGTTATCAATTCTTACGACGAATTTGCTGCCCATCTGGGTGAGGAGCTTGGAACCAGCGACTGGCTGCAAGTGGACCAGGACCGTATCAACCAGTTTGCCGATGCCACGCTGGACCATCAGTGGATACATGTTGATGTGGAGCGTGCCAAGGCCGAGAGTGCCTATCACAGCACCATCGCCCACGGTTATCTGACGCTGTCATTGTTGCCCTATATGTGGAACCAGATTATCGAGGTACACAACATCGACATGATGGTTAACTATGGAATGGACAAGATGCGGTTTGGCGTGCCTGTCATCACGGGTAGCCGCGTGCGTCTGGTGACCAAGTTGCACAACATTGCCGACTTGCGAGGCATCTGCAAGGCCGAGATTGAGTTCCGCATCGAGATTGAGGGTCAGCGCAAGCCTGCCTTGCAAGGCATTGCCTCGTTCTTGTACTACTTCAAGAAGCAGGCATGAACATCAGCATCATCAATGGCCCCAACTTGAACCTGGTGGGTGTGCGCGAGCCTGAGGTCTATGGTGTCCAGTCGCTGGACGACTATCTGACGGCACTCGCGGCGCGTTACCCGCAAGTGACCCTGAATGTTTTTCAGAGCAACATCGAGGGTGAGTTGGTGACACAGTTGCAGCGTGTGGGGTTTGATGCCGATGGCGTTGTCCTTAACGCGGGCGGATACACTCACACCTCGGTGGCTATTGCCGATGCTGTGGCGGCCATCACGTCTCCTGTGGTGGAAGTGCACATCAGCAACATCTACGGTCGCGAGCCGTTCCGTCACCACTCACTGTTGTCTGCGGTGTGTGCCGGTGTGATTGCGGGATTGGGACTGGACGGGTATCGTCTGGCGGTCGAGGCATTAATTAACATGGCTGGCCAGTGATGGACGAGCGGCTGGAACAATATGTGCTGGCGCACATCGATGCCGAGCCAGCGCCACTGCAACGCATTGACCACGACACTCACGTGCAGAACATCTACTGGCACATGTGCTCGGGACACTTGCAAGGGCGGCTCATCAAGATGCTCACACGCATGGTGCGTCCGCAGCGGGTGTTGGAATTGGGTACATTCAGCGGTTACAGCGCGTTGTGCCTGGCCGAGGGACTTGTCGATGACACGTGCCATGTCGATACCATCGAGGTGGATGATGAGCAGGAAGATTTCATTCGTGAGCACCTGGCGCAATCGCCATGGGGACATCGGGTGACATTGCATGTGGGGGATGCACGTGACATTGTGCCGCAGCTGGACACGATGTATGATCTCGCCTACATTGACGCCAACAAACGGCAGTATGTTGAGTACTATGACATGGTGATGGACTATCTTGTGCCAGGTGGTTTCATCATTGCCGACAACACCCTGTGGGCTGGCAAGGTCGTGGACGAGCGGGCACAGCGCGAGGCACAGACGCGAGGCATCATGGCCTTTAACGACCGTGTGGCTGCCGATGACCGTGTGGAACGGGTCATCATCCCAGTGCGCGACGGTCTCACCCTCATTCACAAGTTGCTGTGAATTCTTGTGCGATTGAATGATTAAATCGGCAAGTTTGTTTAAAATAATTGTACATGTCAGCAAGAAGTAGTAACTTTGTGACAAAGTTAACACAAAATAATGTTTCATAACCATTAGTTACAATGGGCACCGCGTTGAGAAACGCGGTGCCCATTGTTTTTGAGGAATTAGAAGGAAACCAGTCTATATCATTTGATGATACCCATCTGCTTGCCAATCTTGACAAAGGCGTCAACACACTTGTCCAGATGTTCGCGCTCGTGGCCAGCCGACACTTGCACGCGGATGCGGGCTTGACCCTTGGGCACAACGGGATAATAGAAACCAGTGACATAGATGCCCTCTTGCTGCAATGCGGCGGCAAAGTCTTGTGACAGCTTGGCGTCATACAGCATCACGGCGCAGATGGCGCTCTGGGTGGGCTTGATGTCAAACCCAGCGTCAATCATCTTGTCGCGGAAGTAGTTGACATTACCGACCAGCTTGTCGTGCAGAGCATTGCTCTCCTTGAGCATCTTGAACATCTCGATGCTGGCTCCAACAATGCCCGGGGCAATGCTGTTGCTGAACAGGTAGGGGCGAGAGCGCTGGCGCAGCATGTCGATGATTTCCTTGCGGCCTGTCGTGAAACCGCCCATGGCACCGCCAAATGCCTTGCCCAGCGTGCCAGTGAACACGTCGATGCGGCCATACAAGTTGAACTGCTCGGCAACACCGTGTCCCGTGGGACCAACAACGCCTGCCGAGTGGGACTCGTCAACCATCACCAGGGCGTCATATTTGTCGGCCAGCTCGCATATCTTGTCCATGGGGGCGACATTGCCGTCCATCGAGAACACGCCATCGGTGGCAATGATGCGGAACCGCTGCTCTTGAGCCTGCTTGAGGCACTCTTCCAGCTCGTTCATGTCGGCGTTGGCATAGCGATAGCGTTTGGCCTTGCACAGACGCACACCGTCGATGATGGACGCGTGGTTGAGCGCATCGCTGATGATGGCATCCTGGTCGGTCAGCAGAGCCTCAAACAGGCCTCCGTTGGCATCAAAGCATGAGCCATACAGGATGGCATCGTCGGTGTGGAAATAGTCGGCAATAGCGGCCTCCAGTTCCTTGTGGATGTCGGTGGTGCCGCAGATGAAACGCACCGATGACATGCCATAGCCATGGTCGCGCATGGTCGTGGCAGCTGCTTCAATCAGTCGCTTGTTGTCACTCAAACCCAAGTAGTTGTTGGCACAGAAGTTGAGCACCTCGGCATCGGGTTGTACGCGGATGTCGGCGCGTTGGGGCGAGGTGATAATGCGTTCGTTCTTGTACAGGCCAGCGGCTTCAATGTCGGCCAGCTCGTGTTGCAGATGTTCCTGGAATTTACCAAACATAATGTGATAATAATATTAAAGGTTTGACAATTTAAAAATGGTTCACTCTTGTTGTAAGACCACAAAGTTACATCAAAAAATGCGAAAAAAACGGAAAAAGGGATGAAATTAACGATATTTTCCTTATTTTTGCCCCCGCTAATTAACGTGAACCTGTCAAAAAACTGCTAGAAAATGAAAAATGTTTTAGTTATCGGCTCCACAGGACAGATTGGTTCGGAGCTGACTATGAAGTTGAGAAAAATTTATAACGGCGACATCGTTGCCGGTTACATCAAGGGTGCCGAGCCGCATGGCGAGCTTGCCGAGAGCGGTCCCTCGATGGAGGTTGACATCACCCGCGCCGACCAGATTGCCGCCGCGGTGGACAAGTACAACGTGGACACTATCTATAATCTGGCCGCGCTGCTCAGTGCCGTGGCCGAGAACAAACCCCTGCTGGCATGGCACATCGGCATCGACGGCCTGATGAACGTGCTGGAGGTGGCTCGTGAGAAGCATTGCGCCGTGTTCACGCCCAGCAGCATTGGCTCGTTTGGTCCCAATGCCCCCAAGGATGGCACTCCCCAGGACACCATCCAGCAGCCGCGCACCATGTATGGCGTGACCAAGGTCACTGGTGAGCTGCTCAGCAACTACTATGCTCTCAAGTTTGGCGTGGATACTCGCTCGGTGCGTTTCCCCGGCCTCATCTCCTATGTCACCCCTCCGGGCGGTGGAACCACAGACTATGCTGTGGACATCTATTACTCGGCAGTACAGGGCAAGAAGTTCAAGTGCCCCATTGCCGCCGGCACTCTCATGGACATGATGTACATGCCCGACGCGTTGCGTGCTGCCATTGAAATCATGGAGGCTGACCCCGCACGTCTGGAACACCGCAACTCGTTCAATATCGCTTCGATGAGCTTTGACCCAGAGGTCATTTACCACAAGATACAGGAATATATCCCGGCATTTGAGATGGAGTATGAGGTGGACCCGTTGCGTCAAGCCATTGCCGAATCGTGGCCCAACAAGCTTGATGACACCTGTGCTCGCGTGGAGTGGGGATGGAAGCCAGAGTATGACTTGGATGCCATGACCATCGACATGATTGAGAAGCTGCGTGCCAAGTTTGGTATTACCGAAACCACATAATCAAAATTTTAAATACAAACCAACAAAGGATTAATGAAAAAGTTATTATTTGTAATTTGCTGCTGTCTGACGCTGGCACTGTCTGGCTGTTATTCCTACAAGCTCAACAAGGACTATGGGAAACAGACCTACGGTTATGTTGTCTTTGTTAGTCAGTCGGGCAAGTCCTATGATGACCTGTGGGTCAATGTGGGTGGTCTCAACAAGACTTTCCTCGCATCGACCAGCAAGGTGCAGGGCGATGAGGTGCAGGGACCACGCTATGGTGTGCAACAGGGCAACCGTGACATCATGGTGCGGCAAAAGAATGACCGATTGTTGTTTCGTGGCAAGGCCATGGTCACTGCAGGTCAACTCACTATCGTCACGCTTGACGACTAGCGCGGCTGCAATTACAATATCCTAACAACATCACACCGCCGACACGTGTCACTGCATGTGTCGGCGGTGTGATGTTTGCTTGCAGGACATTCCCTATCCTTGCTGATTGCGCAGCAGCTGCATCAGCTCGGCAACGCCCTGGGTGGCGGGCTTGTCGATGACGTGAACCCAATCGGGGACTTGGGCAGGATGTGGGTCGATGTAGTAGATGGGCACACCTTTCTTGACATACTGGATGAGGGCTGCAGCAGGATAGACCACGAGCGTCGTGCCGATGACGACAAAGATGTCGGCATTGAGCACCTCTTGCACGGCTAACTCCATGTTGGGCACCGCCTCGCCAAAGAACACGATGTGGGGACGCACACCGTCGCCATAGCTGTCGCGGGTGTCAACGCTGGTCTCCAGACCCTTGTCGGTGAGCTCGTCGCATGGCAGGGTATAAATGCGCTCGGGGTGGGTCAGCGATTCCACCTTCATCAGCTCGCCGTGCAGGTGCAGCACATGGCTGCTGCCAGCGCGCTCGTGCAGGTCGTCAACGTTCTGGGTGATGACGCGCACGTCAAAGTCTCGCTCCAGGTCCACCAGCCCCAGGTGGGCGGCGTTGGGTTTCACGCTACTCAGTTGCTTGCGCCGCTCGTTATAGAACTTGTGAATCAAGGCGGGGTCGGCACGAAAACCGTCGATGCTGGCCACTTTTTCCACGGGATACTGCTCCCACAGGCCCCCAGCGTCCCTGAAGGTGGAAATGCCGCTCTCGGCACTGATGCCCGAGCCGCTTGAGATAACTAATCGTTTCTTGCTCATTGTGTTGTCGTTCTTTGAAAAAATGGTTAATATTACGTTTCTATTCACACTTGAGTCACTGCAAACTTGTGACAAGCTGCTGGCTCGCCACAAAGTTACAACTTTTTTGCCGAACAGCCAAATTTGCGGTTATGGCGTCCTGCTATTGATGAAAATTGTCCCAAATAGTGAAAATTTGCTAAAAATCATTCCAATAAGCGTATAAATCGCTATATTTGCACCGTTTTTTACACATTATTCAACAACAAGATATGGATAAACTGAGTTATGCACTGGGTTTGAGCATGGGGAACAACTTCATGGGCTCTGGTGTTAAACAATTGAATGTCGGCGATTTTGCCGATGGACTGCGTGCTGTGTATGAGGGTACCGAGAAGCTCATGACCTATGATGAGGCCAAGCAGGTGGTGACCGAGTTCTTTACACAACTGCAACAGACCGCTGCCCAGGACAACGAGCGACTGGGCCGTGAGTTCCTTGAAAAGAATGCTACCGCCGAGGGCGTGAAAACCACCGCTAGCGGCTTGCAATATCTGGTGGTCAAGGAGGGTGATGGCGAGAAGCCTGGCCCCAACGACGTGGTCACTGTGCACTACACGGGACGCCTCATCGACGGCACCGTGTTTGACAGCAGCGTGGAGCGTGGCGAGCCGGCAACCTTTGCGGTGGGACAAGTCATCCCTGGCTGGGTTGAGGGCTTGCAGATGATGAGTGAGGGCTCGGCGTGGCGATTGTTCATCCCGTCCAATCTGGCTTATGGCCCCCATGGCACTGGCCCCATTCAGCCCAACTCGACGCTCATTTTTGACGTGCAATTGCTCAAGGTGCAGCATCATCCTGGCAAGTAATGGCAAGCCATTGCAAACATCTCATTGCAGATAAATCATTAACATTATAATTTAATTATATTATTCTAAAAATCAACGTTTTATTTTATTATGAAAAAGTTATTAGGCATTGCAGCGTGCGCCCTGTTGATGGGTAGCATGGCAAGTTGCAACCAGAAGGGTGCCTCCAGTGGTGAGGGTGCTGCTGTCATGGACAGCATCAGCATGATGTATGGTGACCTCTTCGGTGCACAGATGCAGGGTATCAAGAACATGGATTCCACCATCAGCATCGACAAGGTGTTGCAGGGTGTGGACTACATGACCAGCGCCGACACCAGTCGCGCATTCCTCACGGGCGTTCAGGCAGGCATGAACATCATGCAGATGTACATGGGTCTGGAAGACCGTTGTGGTTATCCCGTTAACAAGAAACTGTTCATGGAGCACCTGCGTGCTGCTATCAACTCCAGCGAGCCGATGGATCAGGCTAAGATGATGGAGATGCAGAACAAGCTCACACCGCTGCTCGAGCGTGCCGTTGCCCAGTCTCCCAAGGCTCTCAAGAACAAGAAGGACGGCGAGGAGTATGTCAACAAGCTCAAAGCCGAGGATAAGGATTACAAGACCACCAGCACAGGTCTTACCTACAAGTTTGTCAAGAAAGGTCCCGAGGGTGGCAAGACCTTTGGTCAAGACGATGACGTCAAGCTCACCTATGTCGGCAAGCACATCGACGGCAGCGAGTTTGACAGCAGCCGTGGTGACACTGTGACGTTCAACCTCAAGACTGTTGTGCCTGGCTTCCGCGAGATGCTCATGCTCATGAAGCCCGGTGACAAGGTGACAGCAGTGCTGCCTGCCGAAATCGCCTATGGCGCTAACGGCAATCAAGGCATCGAGCCCAACGAGACCCTCGTGTTTGACATCGAGGCTGTTGGCGTTGCCGCTCCCAACGAGAAGCGTCCGTTGCCCAAGCCCGGTGCACCGCGCAACGCTCCTCCTCGTCACTAATCACAATCATCACTCCACAACTTGCAAGCCCGTGCCACTCTCTTCTGGCACGGGCTTGCTCGTGAGGGCGCTCAAGCAGGCAACCGCCTCACTGCACTCCGTCGTGCGGGGCAGTGAGGCGGTTGCCATGTTGTGAAAATCTCAACCTCAGGCCAGGGCCGGCTTGATTTGCTCAACCCAGGCTGCGATGCGCTCGTCGGTCTTGTCGCTCTCGTTGAGCTCGTCCAATGCCAAACCCAGCAGCTTGCCGTCAACCAGTGCGGCACTGTCATCAAATGTGTACCCGTCGGCGCTCACCTCGCCCACCAGGGTAGCACCCGCGTCACGGGCAGCGTTGTACAAGTCGGCCATGCCACCACAGAAGGTGTCACTGAAGCTTGCGCTATCCCCACAGCCAAACACGGCAACAGTCTTGCCGTTGAGGTTCATGCTGCGGATGACATCAATGCCGCTGTACCAGTCGTCTTGCAAGTCGCCAGCGCCCCACGTTGAGGTGCCCAGCAGCAGGTTGTCGGCATCGGCCAGTTGGTCGGCGTTGATGTCGGCGGCGTTCAACACATTGGCACCATCCACGCCCAGTGCGTCGGCAAGGCGGGTGGCCAGGTCCTGACATGTTCCAGTGCTGGAACCATAGATAATAACAGTCTTTTTCATCTCAGTGTTAATGTCTTGTTTGTAAATCAATGTTGTTTATAAAATGATGATTTGGTTGTTGTCTTGCAGCGCGGGGGCACAATGCCTTGTGAGGCAGGTCTCCCACATTGCTCATGACAAATTTAGTGCCAATGTGGCGTCTGACAAAATGCAGTCATGCCACAAGTGGGGAAGAAAACATCAAAAATCGCCACAAATAGTGATTAAAAAAATGGCATGAAACAAAAATTGTGTGTAATTTTGCAGTCGCTAAATGATTATTTTAAAGTTATAACAAACCAAAAATTAGAGTTATGTACATTGAACAAATTCACGCGAGAGAGATTCTGGATTCACGTGGCAATCCTACAGTGGAAGTTGAAGTGTTGCTCGAGAGCGGCGTCATGGGGCGCGCCTCGGTGCCCAGTGGTGCTAGCACGGGCGAGAATGAGGCCCTGGAGCTGCGCGACGGCGACAAGAAGCGCTATGGCGGCAAGGGTGTGCTCAAGGCTGTTGAGAATGTCAATAACATCATCGCTCCCGAGGTTGAGGGCATGAACTGTCTGGACCAGCGTGCAATCGACATGAAGATGCTGGAACTGGATGGCACGCCCACCAAGAGCAAGCTGGGTGCCAACGCCATCCTGGGCGTGTCGCTGGCTGTCGCTCATGCTGCCGCTAACTATCTGGAAATCCCCCTGTATCGCTACATCGGCGGGACCAACGCCCACGTGCTGCCCGTGCCCATGATGAACATCATCAACGGTGGCGCTCACAGCGATGCCCCCATCGCGTTCCAGGAGTTCATGATACGTCCCGTGGGTGCCCCCAACGAGCGTGAGGCTATCCGCATGGGTGCCGAGGTGTTCCACGCCTTGCAGAAACTGCTCAAGAAGCGTGGTTTGAGCACCGCAGTGGGTGATGAGGGCGGTTTTGCTCCCGCGCTCAATGGCATCGAGGATGCTCTGGACAGCATCGTTCAAGCCATCAAGGATGCCGGCTACAAGCCTGGTGACGACGTGAAGATTGCCATGGACTGCGCTGCCAGCGAGTTCGCTGTTAAGGAGGATGGCAAGTACTTCTATGACTATCGTCAGCTCAAGAGCGGCCAGCCCAAGGACCCCAACGGCAAGAAGCTGAGTGACGATGAGCAAATCAAGTATCTGGAAGAACTCATTACCAAGTATCCCATCGACAGCATCGAGGACGGTCTGGACGAAAACGATTGGGAAGGCTGGGTAAAGCTCACCAAGGCTATCGGCGACCGTTGCCAGTTGGTGGGTGATGACCTGTTTGTCACCAACGTCAAGTTCCTGGAGAAGGGCATCAAGATGGGTGCCGCCAACTCTATCCTCATCAAGGTGAACCAGATTGGCTCGCTCACCGAGACCCTGGACGCTATCGAGATGGCACATCGCCACGGCTACACCACCGTCACCTCGCACCGCAGCGGTGAGACCGAGGACACCACCATCGCCGACATCGCTGTTGCTACCAACAGTGGCCAAATCAAGACTGGCTCGATGTCACGCACCGACCGCATGGCCAAGTACAATCAGTTGCTGCGCATCGAGGAGGAACTGGAAGGCGCTGCCACCTACGGTTACAAGAAGTTAATCTAAAGCCAGACAGCGAGCGATAAAATCTTGAAATTACACAGCAGCGGGAACGCCCCCAGACTTAGGGTGTCCCCGCTGTTCTTGTCTGCCTTGGGGGGCGGTGTCGTTGTGGTGAACTGCAAGGGTGGGGTGGGGAAAGGAAACCTCCACAAGACCGCAGAAACGGTGCTGTGGAGGCTTGCGTGTCACAGCCTGGTGCGTGACACGTTTTAATAATCTACCCTGTTTTAGATGCCCAGCTTGGACTTGATTTTGCTGGTCACATCCTCGGCATTGGTGCCAGTGTAAACGATAGCACCTGCAACCTGGTCAAAGATGAAGGTGTAACCACCTTCAGCACCAACGGCTTGAATGGCGTTTTGTACCTTTTGGATAATGGGGGCTTGCAGACGTTCCTGCTGGGTTTGCAGGTCCTGCAGGGCTTTCTCCCTGAAGTTTTGTATCTTGTTGTATTCTTCTTGCAGTTCCTGCTCATGGCGGTCCTTGATAGCCTGAGGAGTGCTGGCGTCATTGGCCTGGGCTTCATACTCCGAATACTTCTTCTGGAAAGCGTCTTGCAGGTTTTGCAGTTCCTTGTCGTACTTCTCGCTGATGGTTTGCAGCTCGGTTTTCATCGATGTTGCCTCGGGCATAGCGTTGAGCAATTCACTCGAGTTGCAGTAACCGAACTTCTGTGCTTGTGCTGCGAGGCACATGGTTGTAGCCACGAGGGCTGTGAGCATAATTTTTTTAAACATGACTTAAATTTTTCTTGTTTTGTTTTTGATATTTGTTGATGTTTTACAATTCTCTAGTGGGTTGAATGTGCAGCGTGGATTTTACTTGTATCCCATCTTCTCGAGCACCTCGTTGCTCACATCGATGCGTGGGCTGGCAAAGATGATGCTCTGGCTGCTGGCGCGGTCAAAGATGACCTGGAAGCCACGTTCCTCGCTGACTTTCTTGACAGCCTCATACACATCGTCCTGGATGGGCTTGATGAGCGACTGGCGCTTCTTGAACAGCTCGCCCTGGGGACCAAAGTACTTGTACTGAAGTTGCTGAGCCTCTTTTTCCTTCTCGGTGATTTCGGTCTCTTTCTTCTTCTTCTGGTCGTCGGTGAGGAACACCATGTCGGCCTGATAGTTCTTGTACATGGTGTCGGCCTCCTTCTTGAGCTCGTCAACCTCGCGCTGCCAGCGCTGTGACACCTGGTTGAGTTGTTCGTTGGCCATCTCATAGGCGGGGATATTCTTTAACACATATTCCATGTCCACGAGGGCGAACTTTTGCGCGTTGGCGGCGAATGCGCCTGCCAGGAGCGCGATGGCGATAATAGCTAATTTTTTCATATTCGTTTGTATGTTTTAGAATTTCAACTCTTAGACTGATGGTTGCTTCAATCGTTTAACTCATTTAAGTTAAAAACCTTTTAGAACTCTTGACCCAGCACGAAGTGGAAGTTGCTGCCTCCCTTCTCGCCATAGACCTTGTCAAAGCCATAGCCCCAGTCGATACCCATCATGCCAATCATGGGCAGATAGATGCGGGCACCGACACCTGCCGAGCGCTTGATGCTGAACGGGTTGAAGTCCTTGACACTCGTCCATGCGTTGCCACCCTCGATAAACACCAGGGGATAGATGGTGGCACTCTGGGACAGCATCAGCGGGAAGTGCAGCTCCATGACAAAGCGGTCATAGGCATAGCCCTCGTAGCCGTAGGGCGTGAACGCACCGTTCTCATATCCACGCAGGGCGATGGTCTCGGTGGCATAGGTGTAACTGCCCGACATGCCATCACCACCGACATAGAAGGTCTCGAACGGCGACTTGAGCCACTTGTTCCAGCTGCCCAGCAGGCCGATGTCGGCACGTGTCATCAGCACCAGTGTCCACCGGCCATCAGGGTCGGTGAGCGGTGTGTAGGTGCGTGCCTGGAACTTGATTTTCCAATACTCAATCCACTTGTACAGCTCCTTCTTGGCGGCATCGGTGCCGCTCTCGCTCAGCGCTTGCCAGTTCTTCTTGCCAAACAGGCTGGCGGGCGGCGTGGCGCTGAGGCTCAGGGTGAACGTGCTGCCCTTGCGGGTGTACAGCGGGTTGTCGATGCTGCTGCGCGACAGGTTCAGACCCAGAACGATGGAGTTGGACACACCATTTTTCATATAATAAAGGTATTCCCAGTTCTTGAGGCTGTACCACTGGTAGCCCAGCGTGGCGGTGAAGGTGAAATAGTCATCGGGCCACTTGAGGCGCTTGCCAAATCCCACCGTCGCACCTGCCATCTGCAAGTATTTGTTGGGGTCATAGGCATTCTCATAGTAACTGCTGCTGCCATAGCCATAGTTGTTGTAGTAGCTGCTGCCATAGTAGGAGCTGTAGTAGTTGTACAGCGCGTTCTGGTACAACTGGTTGTAGTATGACGAGTTGATACCCGTCTGACGGCTATAGAAAGCCGATACCGACAGCGAGTTGGGACGCTTGCCGCCAAACCATGGGTCGAGGAATGACAGACTGTAGGCTTGATAATACTTGGCATTGGTCTGTGCGCTGATGGTGAATGTCTGACCCTCGCCCTGCGGGATGAGACCCTTGAATGATGATGGTCTGAACAAGTTCTGGATTGAGAAGTTGGTGAACTTGAGTGAGGCCTTGATAATCACACCAGTCTGACCCCAGCCAGCGGACAATTCCACCTGGTCGTTGGCTTTGCTCTCAAGATTGAGGATAATGTCCACCGTGCCGTTGTCGGCATTGGGCTCGGGGCGGATGTCCATCTTCTCAGGGTCAAAGTGCCCCGTCTGGGCAATCTCGCGTGCCGAGCGGATGAGGTCCTCCTTGGAGAACAGGTCGCCAGGACGCACACGCAACTCGCGCCGCACCACTTTCTCATACAAGCGGTCGTTGCCGTTGATGACAACCTTGTTGATGCGAGCCTGCTTGCCCTCATACATGCGCATTTCCAGATCGATGCTGTCGCCCTGAATCTTGCTCTCGATGGGGATGAGCTGATAGAAGAGGTAGCCGTTGTTGAGATACAGGTTGGCAACCGCATCGTCGTCCTCTTGGGTGCGCTTGTTCAGCATCTTTTGGTTATAGACATCGCCCTTGTGGATGCCCAGCACCTCGTCCAGGATGACCGAGGGATAGACGGTGTTGCCCACCCACGTGATGTCGTTGATGTAGTATCGCTTGCCCTCGTCCACAGTGATATAGACATCGACATTCTTGTCGTCATAGTTGACGACGCTGTCGGCAACTATGACGGCATCGCGATAGCCTTTCTCGTTATACTTGTCGATGATGCGCTGCTTGTCGTCCTCATAGTCGCTGCGGACAAACTTCTTTTGACTAAAGATTTTCCACAAGCTGCGCTTCTCGTTGGTCTTCTTCATGGTGCGCTTGAGCTTGCTGTCGCTCAGCACCTCGTTGCCAGTGATGTATATCTTGTGAACCTTGATTTTCTCGTTCTTGTTCACGTTGATGTTGACAATCACCTCGTTCTGCTTGCTCAGGTCGGGCACTTGCTCCACCTTGCAGGTGGCTTTTTCAAAACCCTTGTTGGCATAGTACTTCTCAACGATCTGCTCGATGCGGTCAGCAATGTTGGGGGTCATCTGGCTGCCCACCTGGAACCCCAGTCGTTGCTCGATGTCCTTGCGCTCGCCGCCTTTCATGCCGTTGTAGTTGATTTGCGACACTCGCGGTTGTTGCCGCAGGTTGAAGATGAGCCACGCCTTGTCTCCACAGATTTTCTCGACCGAGATTTGCACCTTGGAGAACAGTCCTTGCCGCCAGAAACGCTTGGCTGCTGCCTTGAGGTCGTCGCCAGGTATCTCGATGCGTTGTCCCACACCCAGACCGCTGTATCCGATGACCATGTTGTCCTCATAGTTGTCCACACCCTGCACGGTGATGCCAGCAATTTCATATTTGCTGGGCGTGCCGGTGAAGACGACCTTGGGGTTATAGATGGTGTCCCCCACGGTGTAAGTCTCCTGGGCATTGGCACGGGTGGTGGGCAGCAGTGCGATGGCTGCTGCCGCAATCGGGGCGATAAATCTGATGTTCAATCTTTTATTGTTCATTAGTCTGTTTTACCTGTTCGCTAGTTTTGCCATAGCGCCGTTCGCGAGCTTGGAAATCGGCAATAGCAGTCACAAAGTCCTCCTTGGTGAAATCGGGCCAATATTTGGGTGAAAAGTAGAGTTCGCTGTAGGCGATTTGCCACAGCAGGTAGTTGCTCACACGCAGGTCTCCGCCGGTGCGTATGAGCAGGTCCGGGTCAGGCATGTCGCTGGTGGCGAGGTTGCTAGACACCACGTTGTCATCGATGTCCTGGATGCGCAAGGTGCCGTCAGCCACTTGACGGGCGATATTGCGACACGCCATGGTGATTTCCCAGCGTGAGGAATAGCTCAGTGCCAGGCACAGCACCATGCCGTTGCACTGTCCTGTATCGACCATGCACCGCCGCAACCTGTCGGCAGCGAACTGCGGCATGCGCTGCATGTCACCGATGACGGTGAGGCGCACGTTGTTCTTGATGAGGTCGGGCGTCTGTTTCTCGATTGAAACAACGATGAGGTTCATCAGGGCATCCACCTCGTCTTGCGGACGGTTCCAGTTCTCGGTCGAGAATGTGTAGAGCGTGAGAAATTTAACGCCCATCTCGCTTGCCACCTCGGTGACCTGCCTGACGGTGTTGACCCCGCTCTCGTGGCCGAATGCCCGTTGCTGACCGTGCAACTTGGCCCACCTGCCGTTGCCATCCATGATGATGGCAACATGCTGCGGGATGCGTGTGGCGTCGAGTTGCTTGAGTTGTTCGGTATAGGACATGTGTCGCGTTGTTATTGTCGTTGTTGGTTTATTCAATGTAGTTGCACCTCACGCACCGCTTGCCAAACTCATAGGTGAGCGTGAACGTGGCAAACGAGTACCAGTCGGTGTTTTTGGCAAACGAGTGCTTGATGCCGTACAGGTCGCTCAAGTTGTCAATGCGGTCGCTAAACTCCTTGCGCATCGTGAACTCAAAACCCAAGTTCAGGCGGTCCTTGAACTTGTACTTGACGCCTGCACCGATGGGGATGGTGAACGAGGCGGCATTGTGGCCGTCACACACGGCAAACACAAACCCCACGCCAGCCACCATGTAGGGGCTGATGGCCTTGTACTTCTTGTACAACGGTCCCTTGCCGAAGTTGAGGAAGTTAAATTCGGCGGTAAGCCCCAGGTCACCCAGGTAGGACGAGAACTTGTACTGCTCATCGTTGGGGAACTTGGTGTCGATATCCTTGCTGTCACCGCTGAGCGTGGCAAAGTTCAAGTTAGCCTTGAATGCCCAACGGCTGTTGTGCACATATCGGAACAAGCCACCCACGGTGACACCTGGATGCTTGTACATGTTGCTGTTGTTCACATCGCCCAGATAGCCCGTCACGCCCAGCGACGGCCCCACCTCATACTTGTAGGATTGTGCCCCTGCCGGCAATGTTGCTGCCAGTGACACAGCCATGAGAACCATGAGGATGAACAATGTTTTTTTCATGCTCGTTGCCAATGGGAGGTGAGTGATTAATTAATAAATGGGGTAAAATGTCATGCGTGTGTAAACGCCTCGCCACACCCACGGCAGCAACTCTCCGCTTGCATTATAGCCGCCAAACAGATAGATGTAGGGGCACTGCCACGAGGTGAGCAGTGTGGACATGCGGCGTGGTGCCTGGGCACCACTGGCGGTGAGGGTCTCAAAGTTGACAAACGCTTGTGCGCCCTTGAACAATGGCATGTGGGATGCCATCTGGCATGTGGTGTCGGCTATTGCCCAGTCGATGCCTTGATTGTTGGAAACAAACACCGAATCGTTGAGCGTGCCATCTTGCAACTGGCCGCCAGCCACGTACCACGTGATGCGCTTGCTGTAACGCAGGGTGCCGCTGATGGACTTGTAGCTATAGTAGGGGAACAAGGTGGCATCGGCCAGCGGGGGCATTGCGTCACTGTGGATGTCGTTAATCTTGCCCCATGAGGTGCCGTCATAGCCCCACACCGTTGAAATCATATTGCCGTTGACGTCATATCCTCCCACCATCATCGCCTGGCGGGTGACAATCCATGAGTTGTCGGCATGAACCAGCTGGGACATGCCCGTGATGGGGAACCCATCGGGGATGGCTGTGGCCTCAAAGATGCCGCGCCGCGGGTACTCGTCATGATAGTATCCGCTGGCCTCATCACCACTGATGCCCAACACACGGTCATCATATGCGCCAATGATGGTGAGCCACTGGGCTTCACAGGCTTGCCATGTCTTGCCGTTGTCCTGACTGAGCTGGAGCACACCATCACCGTCAAGCACATACAGGTCGCTGGTGGTGGCAGTGAAGGACTGCACCTGAGGCGTGAACGGCAGTTGCAGCGTGTCGATGTCCCATGCGACCGAATAGGGGTCGTCTGACGATGCCATCACGCAGGTGCTGCCGTCGGTGGTCAGACAGCGATAGGTGTCACCTTGCAGCACCGTCTTGCTCATCGTGGTCGCTGAACTTGAGCCTGGCAACCCGCGCATCCAGTCTATGTTCCACATCATGCTGTCTGGCTCCATCTGGTGCACGTTGACCTTGACACGATAAACCTTGACGCTGCTTTCGTCATAGGAGGTGACGGTGAGGGTCACATTGCCGCTAAAGTCAATGCTGTCGGTGGATGAGGTGGAATAGTTGATGGTGGTGTCGGACTGCACCTTGCCACCCGTGACAGTGAACACGGCCGACTTGACGGTGTTGAGAAAGTCAACGACAGCCACCAGCTTGGTCACATTGGTCCCCACTGGCAATGAGTCGGCATTGTAAATCTCGCCCCTGTCATAGTCCACAGTGAAGAACACCGAGTCAAGGTTTTCCATCACGTCATCGTCATCATCTAGCCCAAAGGCCGTGATGAGTGTGGTCATTTCGCTCTCGCTGTAGGTGGTGATGTCGTCATCATCGCCGTCGTCGTTGCACGATGTCAGCGCGCTTGCACATGTCATGAGTGCTAGCGTCAGCAGCAAGTATAGCGGATATTTCTTAATCATTATAATTGTTAGTATTGTCGTTTTAAACTGCAAAATTACAAAAAAAACGCATTGCTTCCTGCTTTTTCACTTTAATTGACACAGGAATTTCGCCTTTTTCGGGCTGTAAAGTTACTACTTCCCCGCCAAATAGCCGCCACCGTTAAAGATAATAAACGATAAAAGGGCGTTTTTTACACCTTTTTAACGTCATTTTATAGACCAGTGTGGCCGATGCTGGTGGCAGTGTGGGGGTTGCGGCATGGGTGATGGGAATTGTCAAGCACGACAATGGTGTTGCCATCGGCTGTCAGTTGCTGCCTAACAGTGCCACGAGCAAGACTGGGTGCAGGAATGCCAATGCCGCTGGTGCAGTGTCGCGGCACGACCTCGATGCGTGCCTCGTTCCACATGTCGGCATCGATGAGCTGTTGCAGCACATGGCGTCCACCCTCAACCATGACACTGGTGATGCCACGGTTGTACAAGTCGGCGAGCCAGGTCTGAGGCTCGTCGGTGTCCATCTGGACCCATTGCACGTTGCCTCGCTTGTCGTTGAGTGTGGCGTTGTAGATGATGGTGTTGCCGCCGTCGGTGAGCAGACGGCTATGGTCTGGTATCGACAGATGTCGGTCTAGCACCACACGCAGCGCGTCACGTCCTGGCCACAGACGGGTGGTGAGGCTGGGGTCGTCGTTGCGCACGGTGTTGGCTCCCACCACAATGGCATCGCACAGTGCCCTGTGGCGATGCATGAGGGTGGCGGTGGCAGGTGTGGACAGCTGCAAGGGTGTGCCGCTGCTGTCTGCAGTGCAACCGTCGGCGGTCTGTGCCCACTTGAGTTGCACCCAGGGGCGATGGGTGGTGTGAGCGGTGATGAAACGGCGGTTCAACTGGCGGCACTGTTGCTCCAGCACACCCACGGTGACCTCAACACCTGCTTGTCGCAACATTTCCACACCACGGCCTGCCACTTGAGGAAACGGGTCCAGTGTGCCCACCACCACCCGGGGAATGCCGCGGTCGATGATGAGCTGTGCACAAGGTGGGGTCTTGCCATAGTGTGAGCAGGGCTCAAGGGTGACGTAAAGGGTGCTGCGCTTGAGGTCGTCGGGATTGGGGACACTTGCCACAGCGTTGACTTCGGCATGGCCTTGACCATACTGGCGGTGCCACCCCTCGCCAATGATGCGGTTGTCGCACACGATGACAGCACCCACCATCGGGTTGGGGGACACATGCCCTGCTCCCTGAATGGCAAGTTGCAGGGCGCGAGCCATATATTGCAGGTCGTTCTCGTTCATGGTCGTTACAAGTCCATTTGGCCTGCAAAAGTACAACTTTTCTTGAAATGCAACAACGACACTGCTGCAAACTGGCTTAAAATTACGCAAATTAGCAAAAAAGCACAAAATCACTGCGTGTGTGATAACAAAACATCGAAATATTGTGACATGGTGTGGCTCACCAGCAATGTTGTGCAAAAAAATGTCAAATTGTTGCAGGGTTAAAAAATATATGGTAATTTTGCGGTTGAGCGAGGGCTGTGAAAGCTTGCTTTCAAAGCCGAGCGTGAGCAAAATATCCAATTTTGCGGTTGAGCGAGGGCTGTGAAAGCTTGCTTTCAAAGCCGAGCACTAACACATCAAGAGAATAATAACCTTTTCAAGAGAGGATTTAGACATTTATCAACTATAAAACAAACTACTAACAACATGGCAAAACCTTATGTTATCGGTATCGACATGGGCGGCACTAACACCGTCTTTGGCATCGTGGATGCACGTGGCACTGTAATCGCCAGCGACAGCATCAAGACACAGAAACACAGCGACTTCAACGACTATATCGATGAGTTGCACACCGAGCTCACACGCCTCATCAAGGCTAACGATTGCGAGGGTAAGATTAACGGCATCGGCATCGGTGCCCCCAACGGCAACTACTACACGGGTCTCATCGACCAGGCTCCTAACCTGCCGTGGCCGTCTCCCATCCCTCTGGCTCAGATGGTGACCGACAAGTTTGGCATCGAGTGCAAGATTACTAATGACGCTAATGCAGCTGCAATGGGTGAAATGGCCTATGGTGTGGCTCGCGGCATGAAGGACTTTGTGATGATTACACTGGGTACTGGCGTGGGCAGCGGCATCGTGGTGAATGGACAGATGGTATATGGTCACGATGGCTTTGCAGGCGAGCTGGGACACGTCATCGTCAAGCCCGTCACGGGGCGTGTTTGTGGCTGTGGCCGCACGGGGTGCTTGGAGGCCTATTGCTCGGCAACGGGTGTTGCCCGCACGGCGCGTGAGTTCCTGGAGGTGCGTACAGACAAGAGCAAGCTGCGTGAGCTTGACCCCGACACCATCACGAGCAAGGATGTGTATGACTGCGCCATGGCTGGTGACAAGTTGGCTAAGGAAATTTTTGACTACACTGGTGCTATCCTGGGTGAGGCTCTTGCCAACTTTGCTGCTTTCTCTAGCCCCGAAGCCTTTGTGCTGTTCGGTGGACTGACCAAGAGTGGCGACCTGATTATGAACCCTGTCAAGGAGGCTTTTGAGCGCAACCTGCTGGGTATCTACAAGGGCAAAATCAAGATTTTGGTCAGCGAGCTCAAGGAGAGCGATGCCGCAGTTCTTGGTGCTAGCGCACTGGGCTGGGAAGTGAAGGATGCAGAATAACTGCAACAATCCATTTTTAATAATAAGAACAAACGCTAAGGTTTCAACACCTTAGCGTTTTGTTTATGGGGAATATTTACTTGGTTATTTACCGGCACTCTTTTCTGCTCGCTTGAGCCATTGTGCGGCCTGTGCCTTGTCGCGGGTGACATATTTGCCTGAGGCATAGCATTCTGCCAACTTTCGCTGATAGAAGGGATTGTCATCGGCAGCAAGCTCAAACCACTTGAGTGCGGCGGCCTTGTCTTGCTTCACACCGTTGCCTGTGGCGAGGCGCTCGCCCAATTCCCACTTGAGCATGTCATCATCGGCAGCGGCAAGTTCAAACCAGTGTTGTGCCATGGCCTTGTCTTGCTGCACGCCAATGCCGTTGGCATAGCACTCGCCAGTCTTCCACTGGGCAGTGCTGAAACCGTCGTTGCGCTTGGCAACCTGTTCAAAGCATTGGAATGCCCGTTTGAGGTCTTGAGGGATGCCGTCTCCACTCATGTATCGCTCGCCCAGTAATACCGACAGGTAGTCCTCTTGTTGGGCGGCGCGTTCAAAGCACTGGATGGCGCGTTGTGTGTCTTGGGGCACGTCGTCACCTTCTAGATACATCTCTCCCAGTTGCCACATGTAGCCACCTTCTTGATTGGCGGCACGCTCATACCACTGCATGGCGATGGCTTTGTCCTGAGGCACTCCATATCCCTTGGCATAGCATCGCCCCAGGTTCCACTGTGCGCCAAATTCGTCTTGCTCGGCGGCCTGTCGATAGCACTGCACGGCGCGGTCATAGCTCTTGGGCATCATGTTGCCGTTCTCGTAGTAACTGCCCAGACATGTCATGTATTGGGCATCGTTTTGTGCCACCCGCATGAACCATTGCAGTGCCGTGGTGGTGTCGCGTTCAACTCCGCTGCCCAGGGCATAGCATTGGCCCACCATCCACATTGTGGCGGGGTCACCAGTTGTTGTGGCCTCGTTGAGTAGCTCTTGTGAAAACACGGGTGGGTCGTCATGGCCGCTAGCTGCCATTCCCATCATGAGAATTGTGACTAATGTCAATAACGTTCGTTTCATGAGTTGCAAAATCTAAATTTTAATTTCAACATCCCCTTAGACCAAAGAATTATCAAAAAGTTACACGCTCAAACCGAAAAAAAACGCTTTTTTTTGACAATAATGCAATTGTTAGTAATATCTATACGAAAATTTGGAGAAGATTGCCGTTGGTGAAACGATGACACTGGTGCGTCATTGTGCATGATGCGTGCTCGTCGAGTCGCTGTTGTTGCAGGTGTCCATCGCCATGTTGGGCATGTCGCTGCCAGTGATGGCTCGCATTTTTTCAAGATAAGGCAATCGGGCGGCATTCAGCAATGTGCAAGTGTCATAGATGGTCTGGTGGGCATCACGCTTGGGGCAGCCACACACCACACACACCATCGTCTCGCCTTTGCTTGTCAGTGCGAAAGTTGCCAGACAGTTGCCTGCCTCGCTAGTGAAGCCTGTCTTGCCTCCTTGCAGGGTATAGCCCATCCCCACCGAATCGAGCTGCATGGCATTGAGCCGCTGGAACAGCGTGTGCCTCAGGTGGATGCCGTTGCGGTGTTGGCGGGTGGGCTGCATGACATACTCGCTGGTCGAGAGCACTGTGCGTCCCAGGGGATGGCGCAGGGTGCGGGCCATGATGCGGGCCATGTCCATGGCAGTGCTGTAGTTGCCCTCGTCATGCAATCCCGATGTGTTGGTGAAGTGGGTGCCGTTCAGCCCCATCTGCTCTGCCAGGTCGTTCATTTGCTTGACAAAGTTTTCTTCGGTGCCGGCAAAGTAGGCGGCAAGGCATGCTGCGGCATCGGCTCCCGACGGCAAGATGAGACCATATAGCAGGTCACGCACCACACATGGCTCGTTGGGATAAATCTTGGCTCTGGATGCCGCCAGCGGCCATATCCGTGCCAGCAGCGCCTCGTCGGCGATGAACGTGGCGTCCAGGTCGTTCTCGGTACACTGTTCCAGACATGTGAGCAACGTCATGACCTTGGTGAGTGATGCGGGATAGATGCGCTGGTTGGCATTGTGAGCAATCAGCACCTGATTGCTGTCCACCGACAGCACCACCGATGACTTGCATTGCAGTGTGGGCACATCACCCACCGTCAGGGTGGACGGGGTGTTAACGGGTGGCGGGTCGTTGCGCACCACGGCTGTGCTGTCCTCTTGTTGCTCGACAGCACGGCTTGAACAACTGTGAGCCAATGCTTGAATGCCAGCGACTAACAACAATAGCAACAGCACGCCTGCCACCAGTCGTGCTGCACGCTTACCTTTTAGTCGGTTGTTGTCGTTTAGCTTCTTCATGTCGTTTGGGGTTGCAAAAGTACTAATTTTTTGTAAACATGAGGGCAGTAGAACCGCTAAAAAGTGTCAATGCTCCCTCCCCAACGTCAGCAGGGGGGTAAGCTGAGCATCATGACAGGATGAGACCCGATTGCCCATGTCACCCTGATGACATGCACGGTTATTATTTTATTTTATAATGTGTTTCAAGTGAGAATCTTGTCTGGAACCCGCAATTAGAACCTTATAAAAAGTTAATTGTGCTTAAAATTGATGAATTTTGCTTTCTTGGTGTCTCTTTTTGGCATTTTGTGCAACAATTTTTTTGCCCATAAAATGAAAAGCAGTACCTTTGCACGCCGATTATTACCAAAGTAATGCGCCCATGAGGCAACACTGTGTGGCATTTGGCCGTGTCGCATGGTTGTTGTTGGGCAATTAACTAACTATTAATTAGGATTTTTAAAGAAGTGGATACTTTAAGTTACAAAACCATTTCGGCAAACGCCGAAACCGTCCAAAAGGAATGGGTCGTGGTTGATGCCACCGACCAAGTTTTGGGACGTCTGTGCTCCAAGGTGGCAAAGCTGCTGCGTGGTAAGTACAAACCCAACTACACCCCTCACGTTGATTGTGGGGACAATGTCATCATCATCAACGCCGACAAGGCTCGCATGACTGGCAAGAAGTGGACCGAGCATCAGTATGTGCGCTACACGGGCTATCCCGGTGGACAGCGCTTTACCACGCCCGCTGCTTTGCAGGCTAAGAGCGAGACTAAGAAGGACCTGCGCAAGGGTATGCACCCGCTGTACATGCAGGTGCTCAAGGGCATGCTGCCCAAGAACCGTCTGGGTGCCAAGCTGCTCAAGAACGTGCACGTGTACAACGGACCGGAGCATCCGCACGAGGCTCAGAATCCCAAAGTCATTGATATCAACAAACTCAAATAATAATTGGAAGTATGGAACAAATTAATGCAGTAGGTCGCCGCAAGGCCGCAGTTGCTCGCGTGTACGTCAAGGACGGCAAGGGCGAGATCACTATCAACAAACGCACTCTGGCAGACTATTTCCCGAACCCAATTCTGCAATTCATTGTTAAGCAACCGCTCAACACGCTGAATGCAGCCGAGAAATATGATATCAAGGTCAATCTGGATGGCGGCGGTTACAAGGGACAGGCCGAGGCCCTGCGTCTGGCTATCGCCCGCGCCCTGGTGAAAATCAACCCCGAGGACAAGTCTGCCCTGCGCAAGGAGGGCTTCATGACCCGCGACCCGCGTGCTGTGGAGCGCAAGAAACCCGGTCAGCCCAAGGCCCGCAAGAGATTCCAGTTCAGCAAGCGTTAATCTGCTGTCTGGCCTCAATATCGAGTTTAGTATCCAAATCGCATAGACTCACATGCCTTGACACATTGTAACAATATACACATCGTGGCTACTGTGCGATTGATTTAGTCGAATGTAAACATTTTTAAAAACAACAAAACAACATGCAAATCCCAAATTTTGACCAGTTGCTGGACGCTACTTGCCACTTTGGTCACCTCAAACGCAAATGGAACCCCGCCATGGCGCCCTACATCTTCATGGAGCGTAACGGTATCCACATCATCGATCTTTATAAAACGAGCGCCAAGCTTGAAGAGGCTGCTAACGCACTCAAGAACATTGCCAAGCAAGGCAAGAAAGTGCTGTTTGTAGCAACCAAGAAACAGGCCAAGGACGTCACTCAAGAGCGGGCACAGAGCGTTGACATGCCATACGTTATCGAGCGTTGGCCGGGCGGTATGCTCACCAACTTTGCCACCATTCGCAAGGCGGTCAAGAAGATGGACACCATCGACAAGATGGCTACCGACGGCACCATGGACAACATGTCCAAGCGCGAGAAACTGCAATTGAGCCGCCAGCGTGCCAAGTTGGAGAAGAACCTGGGCAGCATCAAGGCGTTGAACCGCCTGCCCAGCGCACTGTTTGTTGTGGACGTGCTCAAGGAACACATTGCTGTCGCCGAGGCCAACCGTCTGGGTATCCCCGTGTTTGGCATCGTGGACACCAACAGTGACCCCAGCAACGTGGACTTTGTAATCCCCGCCAACGACGATGCCTCCAAGAGCATCGACATCATCCTGGCCACCGTCTGTGAGGCCATCAAGGAAGGTCTGGAGGAGCGCAAGGTTGAGCAAATCGACAACAAGGATAACCAGCCCGCCGAGGGTGAGGAGGTTGCCGAGGCTCCCAAGCCCCGCCGCCAGCGCGTGCGCAAGGCCGTAGAAAAGCCCGCCGACGAGCAGCCGGAAGCCCCCAAGGCCGAGGAAACCAAGGCTGAGGAGTAATAATGTCTCCACAACCCTGTGTCAATTTTGATTATTAACGTTTAACTCAACACATTTCGCATACCAACGATTTATTATGGCAGTAACCATCAATGATATCAAGAAACTGCGCGACATGACTGGCGCAGGTCTGAGCGACTGCAAGAAGGCGCTCATCGAGAGCGATAACGACATGACCAAGGCCATGGAACTGATTCGCAAGCGCGGTCAGGCCATCGCTGCCAAGCGTGAGGACCGTCAGGCTGCCCAGGGCATCGCCATCGGCAAGACCAACGGCAACTTTGCAGCCATCGTTGCCCTCAAGTGCGAGACCGACTTTGTCGCTAAAAACGAGAAGTTTGTCAACCTCGCCAAGGCTATCCTGGATCTCGCCATGGACAAGCAGCCCAAGACCGTGGACGAGCTCAATGCTCTGGACATGGACGGCAAGCCTGTGAGCGAGCAAATCACCGCCCTGAGCGGTATCACCGGTGAGAAGATGGAACTGGGTGCCTATGAGTGGCTCAACGCTCCCTCAACGGTTGTGTATAACCACTTCAATGGCATGCTCGCCGCTGCTGTGGCCTTTAACAAGGCTGATGTCAATGCCGATGTTGCCAAGGCTATCGCCATGCAGGTTGCCTCGATGAACCCCATCAAGGCCACCCGTGAGCAGATTCCTCAGGAGGTTATCGACGAGGAGCTGCGTGTCGCCATCGACAAGACGCGTGCCGAGCAGGTGAGCAAGGCTGTGAACGCTGCCCTCAAGAAGGCTGGCTTCAACGAGTATTATTGCGCCACCGAGGAGCATCGTGACGAGGCTATCCGCAAGGGTTACATGACCCAGGAGCAGGTTGACCAGGCTCTGAAAATCATGGAGGAGACCACCAAGCAGAAGGAGGCCAACATGCCCGAGCAGATGATTCAGAACATCGCACAAGGCCGTCTCAACAAGTTCTATCAGGAAAACGTGCTCATGGAGCAGGTTTATGAGGCTGGTGAGAACAAGGAGACCGTGGCTCAGTTCCTTGCCGCTGCCGACAAGGACCTCAAGGCCACAGACCTGAAGCGTGTGAACCTCAACGTGGATTAACACAAACTCTCAAACACAACAATAATCAGTTGCCCGCATCTGCATCGATGTGGGCAACTGATTTTAATGATTAACCCCATGCATCATGCAATTGCTATTTGGGGGAATAGTGCAATCTGTATATATCACTAAATTGATGAATCACAATAGCATAACCTCATGAAACAACTTTTGATATTTGTTGTCCTTGCGATGGCGTCTCAACTTGTGTCATGCTCATGCAAGCATGATGCAGCACCAGCAAGCGTTGAGCAAGCTGATACTACCATTGTGATGAAATTATCTGACATCCAGAGCTATAGTAGCCCCGATGTCAACGTCCAGCGTCTGTGTCATGACAGTGTGATTTGTTACAGGCCACAGCACTGGAATGACCTCACGATGTGCTTTGACCGCAATCCGCCCGTCAATGATTCCACCGTGTTGTGTTGCGCCGCAGCGTTCACCCATGACTATCTGAACACGTTCACCCATGACAATGTTGAGGGTGTGCACTATAGCCACGGCGTTCGTTATGAGGGATTTGAAAAAAAAATCAATAGTGGCATGTTCCTCTATTACAAGGACCGGCACTTTGCCTTTCGCAATAAATCACAGGTCACCTCACGCGACCTGCAAGGTGTGTGGACCGCATTTCAACAAAACCTCATCATCCTGGACCACAAGGTGCAATCACTGCGGGCATTCACAAGTGATAATGTGAAAGCCCGCTTCAGGGCACTGTGCTGCATTGATGGTGCGTTGTGTGTCATTGAAGGTGCCGACCAGATGAATTATTCACAATTCATCGATGCGCTCAGGCATTGTGGTGCCCAGCACGCTATCTACATGGACAATGGTGGGGGATGGGATGCACTGTGGCTGCGTACCGCCGGAGGCAAGCTAGCGGGGTATGGCATCAACAATCATCCCAACAATACCAACTGGCTGATGTTCAAACTGTGATTGTTATTGCTCCTGCATCTTGTCACACTGGGCAATCCACAAGCGTGACGAGGCATCACTGGGCATGCGCCAGTCACCGCGCGGTGATAGTGACACGCTGCCGACCTTGGGACCATCGGGCAAGCAAGACCGCTTGAACTGTTGGGCAAAGAAGCGCCGCACAAATGTGCGCAGCCACTTGAGGATGGTGCTGTTGTCATACTCGCCGTCAAATGCCTTGCGTGCCAGCAGATACAGCTTGGTGGGCTCGTAGCCATAGCGCAACATGTTGAACAGGAAAAAGTCGTGCAACTCATACGGCCCCACGATGTCCTCGGTCACTTGCAGGATGTTGCCGTCCTTGTCGGCTGGCGTCAACTCGGGACTGATGGGGGTATCCAGCACGTCAAGCAATGTGTCGTGTATCTTCTTGCCGCCAGGACGGGTATCGCGCAGGCTGGAGGCAAACCACCGCACCAGATGACGCACCAGCGTCTTGGGAATGCTCACATTGACGTTATACATCGACATGTGGTCGCCGTTGTAGGTCGCCCAGCCCAGGGCCAGCTCGGACAGGTCACCAGTGCCCAGCACCAGTCCGTTGAGCTTGTTGGCCATGTCCATCAGGATTTGGGTGCGTTCGCGTGCCTGGCTGTTCTCATAGGTCACGTCGTGCACTGCGGCATCGTGGCCAATGTCCTTGAAGTGCTGTGTCACTGCATCGGCAATGCTAATCTCGTGCAGGGTGGCTCCCAGCGCATCCACCATGGCACAGGCATTGCGATAGGTGCGGCCAGTGGTGCCAAACCCAGGCATGGTGATTGCATGGATGTTCTTGCGGTCGCGTCCCATGCGGTCAAATGCCCTGACGGCAACTAGCAGTGCCAATGTGGAATCCAGTCCACCCGACACTCCGATAACCACCGTTGGGATGCCCGTGAAATCCAGACGACGCATCAGTCCCTCGGTCTGTATGCCGATGATTTCTTCACAACGTTCGGTCAGCTGCTCGTCCCCGGTGGGAACAAACGGCAACTTGGCAACGGGGCGTTTCAACTCACATGATTCATAGTCCAGAGGCGTGGGCGCTTGCAATTGCACATGACGGTAAGGACGTCCAAACTGCACCATGCTGTCGGCAAAGCTGCCGTTGACACGGCGTTCATTCTCGAGTGCCTCGATGTCGATGTCGGCAATCGAAAGCTGGGGCTGGGTGCAAAACCGCTCACCGTGGGCCAGCATCTTGCCGTTCTCGGCAATCAGTGCATTGCCGGCAAACACCAGGTCGGTGGTGGACTCGCCATAGCCGCACGAGGCGTACACATAGGCGGCAATGCATTGGCTGCTCTGGCGTTGCACCAGTCCCACCAGATAGCCGTGCTTGCCAATCACCTCGTTGCTTGCCGACAGGTTTACCAGCACGTTGGCACCGTTGATGGCAGCCAGTGTGCTGGGTGGCACGGGCACCCACAGGTCCTCACACACCTCAACAGCGATGCGGGCACGACCCAGTTCAAACACCATGTCGGTGCCAAAGGCGACTTCCCTGTCGGCAACCATGATGCTCGTCATGCCGGCATGAGCGGTGATGTTGCTGCTGGCAAACCAGCGTTTCTCGTAAAACTCCTTGTAGTTGGGGATATAGGTCTTGGGGATCACCCACATCTTGCCGCGATGCATCACCACGGCGCAATTGAACAAGTGGCCACCACTGGGCAGCGGCGCACCCAGCACCACCACGGCACCACATTTGGCAAAGTGGTCACACAGCCGCACTAGTGCCCGTTGGGCAGATTGCAGCAACAATTCGTTGGCAAACAGGTCTCCACAGGTGTAGCCCGTCACGCACAGCTCGGGCAGTGCCACTAGCATTGCTCCTGCTTGCAGGGCTTGTTCCACACTGCTGATGATGCTTGCGACATTGCCTTCAACGTCAGCCACATTCACTTGTGGCACAGCTGCTGCCACACGCACATAGCCATAATCGTGTGGTGTCAACTCAATCTCTTGTTTTCTGGTCCTTGCCATATCTTGTAATATTCGTTTTATTCTTTAGACACTGCAAATTTACAAAGGATTTTGCAATTAACCAAACCGCATGAGTGATGAATGTCGTTTCATGACTGTTGCTGGGCGGCTGTGGCCAAGACGTTGATGCTGGCCAAGCTCAATCGTGCTGTCCCTATTGAATTTGTTGGCATGAGACTTTCTTGCTTTTTAAAACAATTATTTTGGTCGTTTGATACAAAAACTATACCTTTGCGCCGTTTTTTTGGTAAGATAAATATTAACTCATTAAATTAAACGTTAGATTATGAAGAAGTTATTGCTTGTTGTTGCCTGTGTGATGGCAGTGCTTGGCGCTCAAGCACAGACTGAGGTCGGCGCATTGTTTATTCGTCCCATGGTTGGCTTGTCGGTGACTGGTTTCAGGGGTGACATCAGTGACACTAAGTATCGTCTGGGTACCGTGTTTGGTGGTGAACTTGAGTATCGTGTGGCTCGTCCTGTTGGCTTGTCGGCTGGTCTGATGTTTTCAAAGCAGGGTTGTGGACTTAAGGATGCAGACGATGTAACCATCACCACCAATTACCTGACCCTTCCCGTGCTCCTCAACTATTACATCACCGATAACTTTGCTGTCAAGGCTGGTGTGCAGCCTGGTCTCATGGCTTACTCAAACGTTGAAGTCAAGAAAAATGGTAAAAATGTTGCCGTGGAGAATGTGGACGACTGGTTCAAGAAGTTTGACCTGGCTATTCCCATCGGTTGCTCTTTCACGTTCAGTGATTTCCAGATTGATGCCCGTTACAACCTGTCTGTGACCAACATTGCCGATAAGATTGCCACTGAATATGGCGAGGCTGGTAACAAGATGTACAACAGTGTGTTTGAAGTTACTGTGGGTTACAACTTCAGAATCAACTAAATCGCAAATTGCATATCACAATCCCCAGTTATCACAGCACTGGGTATTGTTTGTGCAGCAACGTGGAAGCAAAGTGCATGATGCAAATTTTGGGACAATAAATTTCGCCATCTGGCACAAAATTATTACCTTTGTCGGCGTTTTATTAGAACAATTATTAACTAATTCAAAAACAAATGTTGAAATGATGAAGAAATTATTTTTTGCGGTTGTTTGTCTGTTGACAATGATGGGCGCTCAAGCTCAAGAGACAGGTTCACTGTTGATTCGTCCCATGGGTGGCTTGTCGGTAACTGGCATCAGGGGCGATGGCGCCGATGGTACCAAATATACCCTGGGCGGTGTGTTGGGCGGTGAGCTGGAGTATCGTGTGGCTCGTCCTGTTGGCTTGTCGGCTGGCGCAATGATTTCATGGCAGGGTTTTGACCTTGACACTGATGGTTATGATGCTTCTTTTGATTTGACTTACCTGACCATTCCTGTCTTGCTCAACTATTACATTACCGATAACTTTGCTATCAAGGCTGGTGTGCAACCTGGTTTTCTGGTGAACTCGAATCTGAATCTCAAGCGCAATAATGACAAGGCCGAACTGGATGCTGAAAAGATTTTCAAGAAGTTTGACCTGGCAATTCCCATGGGATGTTCTTACAGTTTCAGCAATTTCCAGATTGATGCCCGCTATAACTTGTCGGTAACCAAGCTGTTAAAGAAGGGCACCATCAATGGTGTGGAATTTAGTGGTGACGGCAATGCCTACAACAGCGTGGTTCAAGTCACTCTGGGTTACAACTTCAGGCTCAAATAAGCTGCGATATCACCGATTATTGCATATCACAATCCCCAGTGCATCCCAGCACTGGGGATTGTCATGATTAAGCATCTGGTGAGGCGTGGAAACATGGCAATGCATGCTTCGGGTTAAATTGACAGGACGTTGTGGAGGCTGTGATGATAATTTTTTGTACATTTGCGGCATGATGTTTAACGCTAACAAGTGAGAATGATGATGATAACGAGACGCATTTTTCAAGTGGTGGCTCTCATGGTGGTGATGTGCCTGGGGCTGACCTCGATGGCATCGCTCAACGCCTGCAAGGGTGGGGCAGTGACAAGTGACAACAAGGGTGACACTGTGACGACAGCCCAGGTCTTGCCTGTGGTGGTGGGAGCTGAGCGCCCCGATGTGTATGTGCCTCTGTTGCAGGGCAAGCGCGTGGCGTTGCTCAGCAACCAGACTGGCATGGTGGGTGACAAGCACACACTCGACGTGATGCTGGAGCATGGCGTGAACGTGGTGACGATATTCTCGCCCGAGCATGGTTTTCGTGGCAAGGCTGATGCCGGCGAGCACGTGTCAAGCAGTGTTGACGAGCAGACGGGCATCCCCATCGCGTCGCTGTATGACGGCAAGACCCCTATGCCCAGCCGTCAGGTGATGGACAGCATCGATGTGATTGTGACAGACATTCAGGATGTGGGACTGAGGTTTTACACCTACTACATCACCATGATTAACCTGATGGATGCCGCTGTGACCTATGGCAAGGAGTTTGTGGTGCTGGACCGTCCCAACCCCAATGGCATGTATGTTGACGGTCCTGTGCTGGACATGTCGCTCAAGTCGGGTGTGGGACGCTTGCCCATCCCCACGGTGCATGGCATGACACTGGGTGAACTGGCACGCATGGCCAATGGCGAGGGATGGCTCAAGGATGGCAAACAGGTGCCGCTCACCGTGGTGCCGTGTGAACACTACACCCACCAGACGCGCTACACGTTGCCTGTTGCTCCATCGCCCAACCTGCCCAACATGTTGTCGATATATCTGTATCCGTCGATGTGCTACTTTGAGGGCACGACAGTGAGCCTGGGACGTGGCACCGACTGGCCATTTCAGGTCTATGGTCATCCCGACATGACGGGTTGTGACTTCACGTTCACACCCACCAGCCGCCCTGGTGCCAAGACCCCGCCCCAGATGGACAAGTTGTGTCATGGTGTGGATCTGCACAAGCTGGATGCCGAGGCTGTGATTGCCCGTGGCATCAATCTGGAGTATGTCATTGACGCTTATCGCAACCTCACCGCCAGCGGTCACGATTTCTACCTGAAATCTAACTTCTTTGATTTGCTGATGGGCACCACGCGCGTGCGTGAGCTCATTGCTCAGGGTAAGAGTGCCGACGAGATCAAGGCCACATGGGCCGATGACGTGGCACGCTTCAAGGAGCAGCGTCGTCCCTATCTGCTGTATGACGAGTGATGTGTGTCCCTTGTGTGGGGCTATTCCTCGTTGTTCAGGATGATATCGACAACAGCATTGACATCGGCGATGCTCACCTCGCCGTCACTGTTCACGTCGCCGCTAACGTCATAGGTGCCCGCCAATATCATGTCGATGATGGCATTGACGTCGGCGATGCTCACCTCGTTGTCACCGTTCACGTCACCATGCACCACGGCGGCAAACACAATCTTGCGTATGGCACAGCAGTTGCTGGCCGATGCTTTCCAGCAGGTGTAGCGCAACTGTGCCCGCTTGAGGTCTTGTGGAATGGTGATGTTGATATCCAGCACATTTTGCTTGTCCAGGGTCTGGGGTGTGTAGATGATTGAATCCATGACTGTGCCCTGTTCATCCAGCAGGGCCACGGTGAGTGCCGTGTTCTGTGGCACAAACCCCTCATCTTGCCACTGCTCGGCGACATAATTGATTTTCATGTTCACCACCTCACCCCCGTCGCAGTCAAACAGCGGGGAGATGAGGTTGAGCACCTTGCCATTGAGTGACTTGTAGAGCACGATGCGATTGGCGTTGATGTTGGCGGTGGTGAGTGTCACCGCGCTGCTGTTATAGTCCCAGCCACTGTAGTTGGTCGCCGAGAATTGAGGCAACGTGATTGCCGCCGCGGTCATCGAGCAGACCATGGTAATTGCCAAGAGGAGGTGTTTGAGGTTCATTTTAATGATGCGTTGTTAAATTTTTGCCCAAAGGTAATGCTTTTGTGTCAAGTGGGCAACAATTAGTGTCGTTTTTTGTCGATAAATGCTGTCATTTTGTCGATTGGGTTTGTCCTGTGTCGGCCGATGGTAGTAATTTTGCGGGACAACGATGCAGTGGACTTTTAGGCGAATTTCATCGGCAAAAGTTGCGTTTTTTACATTTATTAAGAACTGCGCTTGACTTTTAGGTCATTTTTGCTCTATTTTGGGCAATTGTGTTTGATGAATTTTCTCTACCTTTGCACCGTTTTTTAGAGTAAACGACCCAATTGCGACAATCCAAACAATCAACAATTGCGATAAACTATTATTACACAATGAACAAGAACATGATGAAGAAGAGACGTGTAACCAAGTTGGCTATTGCCTTGACGGCAGTGGCAATGCTTGCTGCTTGCAGCAAGGGCAAGGGTGGACAACAACAGATGGGTGGCGGTGCCGCTCAAGTTGAGACCTACACAGTGTCCACTGGCTCATTGCATCTCAACAACAGTTATCCTGCTACCATCAAGGGTAAAAACGACATCGAGGTGCGCCCGCAAATCACGGGATACATCACTCGCGTGTGTGTTGACGAGGGTCAACGTGTGCGCCGTGGCCAGGTGTTGTTCACCATCGACCGCGTGCAGCTCGAGGCTACTGTGCAGCAGGCTCAAGCCGCAGTCGCCCAGGCACAGGCCTCGGTGGCAGCAGCCAAGACCCAGGTTGCCAATGCTAAACTCACCGCTGACAACCAGAAGAAATTGCTTGACAAGAACATTATCAGCAGTTATCAGTATGAGACTGCCGCGCTGAGCCTTCAGTCGGCACAGGCACAGCTCAACCAGGCCAATGCCACGTTGAACAACGCCAAGGCTGCGCTGGTGAGTGCCCGCAAGAACTTATCCTACAGCAACGTGGTGGCTCCCTGTGACGGCATTGTGGGCAGCATCCCCAATCGTGAGGGTACGCTGGCCAGTGCCTCGGGAACGGCATTGACCACCATCAGTGACAACTCGCAAGTGTATGCCTACTTCTCGCTCAACGAGAAGCAGATTATCGAGCTCACTCAGGGCGGCGCTCGCTCGCTCGAGAACGCTATCGCCAGCATGCCTCAGGTGCAGCTGCGCTTGAGCGACGGCACCATCTATGCCAAGCCAGGCAAGGTGAGCACTGTCAGTGGTGTGCTGGACCAGACGACTGGTAGCGCCCAGGTGCGCGCATTGTTCCCCAACAGCAACGGCATGTTGCGCAGCGGTAGCACTGGCGAGGTGCTGATTCCCGTTAATAGCCAGAATGTCATCCTGATACCTCAAAAGGCAACCTATGAGATACAAGACCAGAAGTATGTTTATCTGGTGGGTGACAGCAGCAAGGCTGTTTCAACGCCCATCAAGGTGTTGCCCGAGAACGACGGAACAAGCTATGTTGTCACCAGTGGCCTCAAGGTGGGTGATGTGATTGTTGTCGAGGGCGTGGGAACGACCGTCAAGGACGGCACCGTCATTGCCAACAAGGGGGCAGCAAGTGTTCAAGAAGCTAAGGACAAGGCGGCCGATGCAAAAGCGGCCGCCAAGAAGTGACAATCGTTCACCAGTCCGTCCGTGCGGCAAGCCTTCCTCGGGATTGAGGGGCGCTTGTGTGCGGTGAGAGAAATGAGTGAGAAAAAACATAGTTTAACTTGTTAACAGCAACCTCTGTTTTAAAAATATTTTATGAATCTAAAGACTTTCATCAATCGTCCCGTGTTATCGACGGTGATTTCGATTTTTATCGTCATCCTGGGATGCATTGGACTGTATAGCCTTCCGGTGGAGCAATACCCCAACATTGCGCCGCCCACCATCATGGTATCGACGGCCTATGCCGGTGCCGATGCTCAGACAGTGATGAACTCGGTCATCCAGCCGCTGGAGGAGAGCATCAATGGTGCACTGGGCATGGAGTATATGACCTCTAGTGCTACCAACAGCGGTAGTGCTATGATTCAGGTCTTCTTTGAACAAGGTTTTGACGAAGACATGGCTGCCATTGATGTGCAGAACCGCGTGTCAACGGCATTGAGCCTGTTGCCCAGCGAGGTCACCCAGGTGGGTGTGACCACGACCAAGCGACAGACGTCAATGCTGCTGGGTGTGACCCTGAGTGACACTACCGATACCTACGACAGCCAGTTCTTGCAGAGCTACATGGCCATTAACATCGTCCCCGAGATCAAGCGTGTGGATGGTGTGGGTGATGTGATGCAGATGGGTGGTAACTACTCGATGCGCATCTGGCTCAAGCCCGACAAGATGGCGCAATATGGCCTGCAACCCAGTGATGTGACCACGGCACTGGCGGCCCAGAACATCGAGGCTGCTCCTGGTGCCATGGGCGAGCAGGGTGGACAGAGCTTTGAGTACTCGTTGCGCTACAAGGGTCGCATGCAGACCCCCGAGGAGTTCAACGAGATTGTGCTCAACACCAACGGCACCGACATCCTGTACTTGAAGGATGTTGCTGATGTGGAGCTGGGTAGCCTCTCCTATGCCTACGACAACTTGATTAATGGTCACAAGGGTACCACCTGTATGGTGATGCAGACCGCTGGTAGTAACGCCTCGGCAACCATCAACAAGATTATGGCTAAGCTGGAGGAGATCAAGAAGGAGTTGCCCAAGGGGCTTGTTTACACCTTCCCCATGAACACCAACACGTTCTTGTATGCTTCAATCGGTGAGGTCGAGAAGACCCTCATCGAGGCGTTCATCCTGGTGTTCCTTGTGGTGTATATCTTCTTGCAGGACATTCGCTCGACCATTATTCCCGCCATCGCTATTCCTGTGGCGTTGATTGGTACGTTCGCCTGTCTGTATCTGATGGATTTCTCGGTCAACCTGCTCACCTTGTCGGCACTGGTGCTGGCTATTGCGATTGTGGTGGACGATGCCATTGTGGTGGTGGAGGCGGTGCACGCCAAGCTCGACCAGGGCTATCAAAGTGCGCGTCAGGCCTCCATCGATGCCATGAGCGAGATTGGCAGTGCCATCATCTCCATCACACTGGTCATGATGCTTGTGTTCATCCCCGTGTCGTTCATGCCAGGCACCGAGGGTGTCTTCTACAAGCAGTTTGGTTTGACCATGGCGTTTGCCATCGGCATCTCGGCTATCAATGCCTTGACCTTGTCGCCGGCGTTGTGTGCCGTGTTCCTCAAGCCCACCAAGCGCACCAACGAGAATGGTGAGATGGTTGATGTGGACGAGGGTGCCAGCAAGTCATTCATGGGTCGTTTCCACGCCACATTTAATAAGTACTACAACAAACTGCTCAACTGGTATCGCAAGGTTGTGGAGAAGTTCATCCACATCCGCTGGGCAGCACTTGCCATCGTGGCAGCTGCCATCTTGTTGCTGGTTTACTTCATGCGCAACACCGCCACGGGCTTTGTGCCCGACGAGGACACGGGTACCATCTTGTGCGCCGTGACGTTGCCACCGGCATCGTCGCAGGAACGCACTATCCAGGAGCTGTTGAAGCTGGATACCATCCTGCAACAGATTCCTGCCATCGACTCGCGCACTGTGGTTCAGGGTTACAACTTTGTGAGCGGTCAGGGCAGTAACTGTGGTACGGCAATGATTAAGCTCAAGCCGTGGGACGAGCGTACCAAGGCCGAGAGCAGCGACAACCTCATCAAGCAACTCTATGGCATGACGGCGATGAAAATCAAGGATGCTACTATCATGTTCTTTGCACCGCCCATGGTATCGGGTTACGGTATCTCCAGCGGTTTCGAGCTCAAGTTGCAAGACAAGACTGGCGGTGACATCAACACCTTCTTCCAGGTGGAGCAGCAGTTTATCGCTGCCCTGAACCAGCGCCCCGAAATTCAGATGGCTTACAGTGGCTTCAACCCCAGCTATCCGCAATATCAGGTGGATGTTGACGAGGCCAAGTGTGCTAAGGCTGGCTTGGGCACCAAGAGCGTGCTCAGCGTGCTGCAAGGCTACTATGGCGGCATGTACATCAGCAACTTCAACCGCTTCGGTAAGCTCTATCGTGTGATGATGCAAGCCACTCCCGAGGCTCGTGTTACCCCCGAGACTCTCAACCAGGTCAAGGTGCGCACTGGCAGCGGTACGATGGTTCCCATCACCGACTTCATCACGCTGACCCGTACCTACGGTCCCGCATCGCTGACGCGCTTCAACATGTACAGCAGCATCCAGGTGAGTGGTACGCCCAATCCTGGCTACTCCACTGGTGACGCTATTGCGGCTGTCGAGGAAGTTGCCGACCAGGTGTTGCCGCAGGGCTACACCTTCGACTACTCGGGCCTGTCGCGTGAGGAGACCTCATCGAGCAGCACTGCATTCATCTTCCTGCTGTGTCTGGTATTCGTTTACCTCATCTTGAGTGCGCAGTACGAGAGTTACGTCCTGCCGTTGGCAGTTATCTTGTCTGTGCCTCTGGGTCTGATGGGTACTTTCTTGTTTGCCAACATCTTTGGCGTGACTAACAACATCTACCTCAAGATTGCACTCATCATGTTGATTGGTCTGCTTGCCAAGAACGCCATCCTGATTATCGAGTTCGCCCTCGAGCGTCGCAAGACGGGCATGAGCATCGCTGGTGCTGCCATCGCAGGTGCATCGGCACGTTTGCGCCCCATCTTGATGACCTCACTGGCCATGATTGTCGGTCTGTTGCCAATGATGTTTGCCAGTGGCGTTGGTGCCAATGGTAACCGTGCGCTGGGAACTGGTGCTGTGGGCGGCATGCTCATCGGCATGGTGCTGCAAGTGTTGGTAGTGCCCGCGCTGTTTGTCATTTTTGAGACCATTCAGGAGAAAATCAAGCCGCTCAAGTGGCGTGATACCGACAACAGTGAGTTGCAGCGTGAGGTAGCACAATATTCACCCGAAATCCCAAGCTAATCTAGAATACAATGAAAACTATCAATAAAATATCGGCAACGCTCACGGTCGTGGCTCTGGCCATGACCATGGGCAGTTGCTCATTGTTCCAAAAGTATGAGACACCCACCGATGTGCCCTACGTCAGCGACTATGCCGCGGCTCTCAAACAACCGCAGGACGACCACTCGCTGGGCAATCTGGGGTGGCGTGAGGTGTTCACCGACCCTCTGTTGCAAGGATACATCGAGCGGGCACTGGCCAGCAATGTGGACTTGCAAAATGCTAAGCTGAATGTCGATATCGCACAGGCACAGCTCGAGGGTGCCAAGTTGGCCTATCTGCCCTCTATCACTTTCTCGCCCAATGGCGCTGGAGTCAAGTATGGCAGCAGCGGCATGGATTGGGGTTGGCAACTGCCCCTGAGTGTGAGCTGGCAGACGGACATCTTTGGCCAAATCACCAACAGCAAGCGCAGCAAGGAGAGTGCCCTCATCCAGAGTGATGCCTATCGTCAGGCCGTGCAGTCACAGATTATCGCTGCCGTGGCAAGTTGCTACTATCAGCTGGTGTCACTGCACAATCAGCTCGCTATCTATAACGAGACTTCCACATTGTGGGGCGAGAGTGTGCAGATGATGAAGGACATGAAGGAGGCTGGACGCTACACCGAGGTGGCTGTTGTGCAATCACAGGCCAACTACTACAGCGTGCAGGCGGCCATTCCCGAAATCAAGTTGGGCATCAACAGTGCCAACAACACCATGTCGTTGCTTCTCAACGAGCAGCCGCAGGCATGGGCTGTAAACACCGATTCACAGCTCACCTTGCCCGTCTCGATTGCCGATGGGGTGCCCATGAGCTATCTGGCTGCACGTCCCGATGTGCGCTCGGCCGAGCAGACCTTTGCCCAGGCTTACTATGCCACCAACATTGCTCGCGCCAATTTCTATCCTCAACTCACCATCACGGGCACGGGAGCTTATGGCACCCTGATGGGCTCGTCGGTGGTTGACCCTGCCAAGTGGCTCATCAATCTGGCTGGCTCGCTCACTCAGCCCATCTTCAACAAGGGACAGAACATCGCCACGTTAAAGGCTGCCAAGTTGCAACAGCAACAGGCGTTGAACAGTTTCCAGTATGCCATCCTCAACGCTAGTGCCGAGGTCAATGATGACTTGGCCTATATCAACGCTTATCGCGAGAAACAGGTCAATGTGGCATTGCAAGAGGAAAATCTGGCCCGTGCTGTGGAGTACAACCGTGACTTGATGAACCTGTCCACGACGACCTATCTGGAGGTGATTACCGCTCAGCAGTCGCTGCTGACGTCTCAAATCCAGCTGGAGACCATCAAATTGAACAACAACTTGAACATCATCAACCTGTATCAGGCGCTGGGCGGCGGCAGGTGATGGATTTCTAATAAAATGTCATCACAACATGAGTATGATTAGTCCTTTAGCACATGTTGACCCCGAGGCTAAAATCGGGGAAAACGTCACCATTCACCCCTTTGCGTTCATTAGCAAGAACACCCAGATTGGCGACGGCACGACCATCTACCCCTTTGTGAGCGTGCTCACGGGGGCTCGCATTGGCAAGAACGTCAAGATTTTTAATGGCGCCATCATCGGTGCCGAGCCTCAGGATTTTAGATGGAAGCCAGGCACACCCGGTTTCTGCTACATTGGCGACGAGTGCATCATTCGTGAACACACCATCATCAACCGTGGCATTGCTCCCGAGGGTGGCACGCGCATCGGCAACAACGTGTTTATCATGGCCGAGAGCCACATCATGCATGACGCACAGATTAATGACCGCTGTGTCATTGGCAACGGGGCGCAAGTCGCCTTCAGTGCTGTGGTTGACTCGTTCACGTTGTTGTCGAGCAACAGCATCGTCAACGCTGGCAGCCATGTGGGCAAGTGGGTCGTTGTCAAGGGCGGATGCCGCATCCACGGCAACGTGCCGCCATTCACCGTCATGGCACACAATCCTGCTGCCTACAGCGGCGTGAACGCTATCTTGATGCGTCAAAGCAAGCTCAAGAGCGAGGCTGTTATCGATGATGTGGCCAAGAGTTACCGCCACATCTATGAGAGCGGCACTAGCGTGTTCAATGCCTTGCAGCGCATCGAGAATGACGTGAAACCCAGTGAGGAACGTGATGAAATCCTCAGTTTTATCCGCCAGCACAAGATGAAGATTGTCGGCATACCACAATACATGGTTGACGATTAATCTCATCAGACGTGTTGAACAACAAACATTGCGAGGGCTACCCATGGTTGTGGATAGTCCTCGCAATGTTTGTTGACCATGTGGCTTTATTGCATGGTATCGTCGGCATGGTCTTTTATCTTCCTGGCAGGGATGCCGGCAACGACGCAATTGTCGGGGACATCCTTGGTGACAACAGCTCCGGCTGCCACCACAACGTTGTTGCCTATCGTCACCCCTGGCAGGATGGTGACATTGCCGCCAATCCACACGTCGTTGCCGATGGTGACAGGCTGGGCTGAAGCCAGGTGCTGGCGACGTCCCATGGGCGACAGCGGATGCCCCATGGTGGTGATGAGTGTGTCAGGACCTGAAGATGAGCGAGGCTGGCATCACCCGTGACGAAATCAAGGCGTGGCCAGCTCACATCCACAAGGTGCTGGGAGGGGACATCACCGCCGACCCGCTCCCGCTAACCGATGAGGACTATCTGGGCATTTATGAACGGTCGTTCAGGTGATAGCCTCACGAGAAGAAACTTATTTTGATTAAAAGAGCAGGGAGCTCAACGGCTCCCTGCTCTTTAAGGTTTGCCTAGCATGGGCTCGCTCTAATGGGTGCAAGTCGCTAACACGCCTCGAAACGGCGGGAAGTGGACAGCTGGGGGCATGGGTGACTGTCGCGAGACGGGAATCTCGCGGTGGAATGTTAAATGGGGTGGGGTGTTTGGGTGGTTTCAAAAATGTTTGTAATTTTGCGGGTTAGAATATTAACCGATAATTTCTTAATATAGTGAGAAAGAGATTACTTTTGTTGCAGGTGCTGGTGCTCCTGGCAGTAGTGCTCGTGCCGCAGGCGGCGTGGGCAACCATCTATTTTACCGAGAAGGTTGACGGAAAGTTGGTAGTGGGGTCTATCGAGAGCGCGACGATGACTAATTCCACTTCTACGACGCTCGGCGGAAGTGGTGGGAAGACGTATTATTATTACTATGACCAAGCTGTGACGATCGA
>Ga0181612_159339_pt1 | contig 76397 bp, 60 predicted proteins | sample HoacroProtozoa21_FD_119630 | JGI IMG/M metagenome (GOLD analysis project Ga0181612, IMG submission 119630) | Hoatzin crop microbial communities from Cojedes, Venezuel. Combined Assembly of Gp0051906, Gp0051904, Gp0051908
AGCCCGCTCGATGTAGCCTTGCAACAGGGGGTCGGTAAACACCTCACGCCAGCCCAAGTTGCCAAGTGCATGGTCGTCCTGCGGCTCATTGAGTGCCGCGGCATAGTCGCTCACGATAGGCACGTCGGTGGGCGTCTCATACTTTTTAAACAGAGCACAGCTGCTCGTGGTCGCGGCTATTAGCACGACCACAAGAGCTGCGGTTAATTTATTGTTTGTTTTCATTGTTATCTTGTTAGCTTGGGATTTCGGGTGAATATTGAGCTACCTCGCGCTGCAACTCGCTGTTGTCGGTATCGCTCCACTTGAGCGGCTTGAACTTCTCTTGAATGGTCTCAAAGATGACGAACAGCGAGGGCACTACCAGCACTTGCAGCACCATGCCGACGAACATGCCGCCCACAGCACCAGTTCCCAGCGCACGGTTACCATTGGCACCAACGCCATTGGCAAACATCAAGGGCAACAGACCGATAATCATTGCCAACGAGGTCATCAAGATGGGGCGCAAACGTGCCGATGCACCGGCGACGGCAGCACCCGCGATGGACATACCCGTCTTGCGGCGCTCCAGGGCGAACTCGATGATAAGGATGGCATTCTTGGCAAGCAGACCAATCAACATGATGAGTGCAATCTTCAAGTAGATATTGTTGGTCACACCAAAGATGTTGGCAAACAGGAACGTACCCATCAGACCCAGGGGAACCGACAAGATTACTGCCAGCGGCAGGATGTAGCTCTCGTACTGGGCACTCAGGATAAGGTAAACAAATACCAGACACAGCAGGAAGATGAATGCCGTGCTACTGGACGAGGTTTCCTCGCGCGACAGACCCGAGTAGTCGAAGGTGTAACCCTGGGGCAGCACCTGCGAGGCCACTTCCTCGACAGCCGCGATGGCGTCACCAGTGGAGTAGCCGGGGTTGGGCGTACCGCTCACCGAGATGCTGCTGTACATGTTGAAGCGCGTCAGCGATGCGGGACCGTAGGTGCGGGTCAGCGTGATAAAGTCGGTGATGGGAACCATCGAGCCGCTGCTGGTGCGCACCTTGACCTGATTGAGGGTCTCGGGGGTGACACGAGCCTCGGGGGTGGCTTGCATCATCACACGGTAGAGTTTACCGAAGCGGTTGAAGTTGCTGATGTACATGCCGCCATAGTAGCCTTGCAGCACGCTAAGCACGCTCCTGGTGCCCAGGCCAGCCTTGGCGCACTTGGCCTCGTCAACATCCACCTGATATTGCGGATAGCTGGGGTTGAAACCCGAGTAAGCCATCTGGATTTCGGGGCGCTGATTCAGGGCAGCGATGAACTGCTGCTCCACCTGGAAGAAGGTGTTGATGTCGCCGCCAGTCTTGTCTTGCAGCTTCAATTCGAAACCGCTGGACACACCGTAACCCGATACCATGGGCGGAGCAAAGAACATGATGGTGGCGTCCTTGATCTTCATCGCCGTCATGCCATACAGCTGCTTGATGAGGTTGTCGCTGCTCTCCTCCTTGCTACGCTCATCCCACGGTTTGAGCTTGATCATCGCGGTACCGCAGTTACTGCCCTGACCGCTCACAAAGTTGTAACCTTGCACCACAGTGCGCGAGTCGATGGCGGGAATCTGTTGCAGGATGGTGTCCAGCTTCAACAACTCCTGGATGGTGCGCTCCTGCGACGATGCGGGCGGCAACGTCACAGCGCACAGGATGGTACCCGTGTCCTCGTCGGGCACAAAGCCCGTGGCGGTGTTGCGCATGAAGAAGACAAGCAACAATATGGCTGCTGCCACGATGGCAAGTGCAGCCCAGCGGATGTGGATGAACTTCTCCACCACCTTGCGGTACCAGTTGAGCAACTTGTTGTAGTACTTATTAAATGTGGTGTGGAAACGACTCATGAAGGTCTTTTTCTTACCCTCGTCGATATCCACGAGTTCACCATTCTCGTTGGCACGCTTGGTGGGACGCAGGAACACGGCACACAGCGCGGGCGACAGCGTCAAGGCGTTGATGGCACTGATGCCGATGGCAAATGCCATGGTCAGACCGAACTGCTTGTAGAACACACCCTCGGTGCCAGGCATGAACGACACGGGGATGAACACCAGCATCATGACCAGGGTAATCGAGATGATGGCGCTGCCAATCTCGCTCATGGCGTCGATGGCTGCCTGGCGGGCACTTTGATAGCCCTGGTCGAGCTTGGCGTGCACCGCCTCCACCACCACAATGGCATCGTCCACCACAATGGCAATGGCGAGCACCAGTGCCGACAAGGTGAGCAGGTTGATCGAGAAGTCCATCACATACAAGCAGGCGAACGTACCAATCAGGGCCACCGGGATGGCGATGGCGGGAATGAGGGTCGAGCGCAAGTCTTGCAGGAAGATGTAAACCACCAGGAACACTAGGATAAACGCCTCGATAAGGGTCTTCTCGACCTCACCGATTGACGCATACAAGAAGGTGTTGGTGTTCATGGGGAAGGTGTAAACCAGGCCCTTGGGGAGTTCCTTCTTGGACTCCTCCAGCTTAGCCATAATGCTGTTGATGGTCGCCGAGGCGTTACTACCGGCGGTCTGCATCACCATACAGGTGGTACCCTTGTGACCATTAATCAAGTTGTCGTAGGCGTAGGACAAGCTACCCAGCTCCACGTCGGCCACATCCTTCAAGTACAGGACGTCGCTGCCGTTGGTCTTGAGTACAATCTCGTCGAACTCCTCGGGGGTCTGCATGCGGCCCTTGTAGCGCAACGAGTACTCAAAGCTCTGTCCACCCTGCTCGCCCATCGAGCCAGGGGCAGCCTCGATGTTCTGGGCTGCCAGCGCGGTGGTCACGTCGCTGGGTTGCAGGCCATATTGAGCCATCTTGTCGGGCTTCAACCAGATGCGCATCGAGTAGTTACCACCCATCTGCATCACATCGCCCACACCGTCCACACGCTTGATTTCGGGGACGATGTTGATGGCCATGTAGCTCTGCAAGAACTGGCTGTCGTAGGTGTCGGTGGTGTCACTCAAGGTCACACCCAGCAGCATTGACGTCTGTCGCTTGGTCGTGGACACACCCACCTGGGTGACCTCGCTGGGCAACAGACTCAATGCCGTTGACACGCGGTTCTGCACGTCGATGGCAGCCATATCCTCGTCAAAGCCTTGCTCAAAGAAGACTTGAATCATGGCGCTACCACTGTTGGTGGCGCTCGAGGTCATGTATTGCATGCCCAGGGCACCGTTGATGCTCTCCTCCAGCGGCTGGATCACCGAGTTCATCACGGTCTGCGCATCGGCACCCGCGTAGGCCGTCGATACCATGATGGTGGGTGGCGCAATATTGGGGTATTGCTCCACGGGGAGGCTATACAATCCAATGCATCCCAGGATGACGATGAAAATCGAGATCACCGTCGATAACACGGGACGATTGATAAATGTCTTTAGATTCATAAAAACTATGGTTAAGGATTAACGTCGTTTTTAGATAATTTTTTGTAGAATTTACTTGTGATCAAGATTATAGCTTGTGAGAGGACTTGTTTTTTTCTTTATTTCCCCTCTTTTTTGGAGGCTTCGCCCTTGCCTTGCCCTTGTGCGGCAGGTTGTGCGCTAGCAGCGCCCTTGGGTGCAATCACAACACCGTCCTTGACCTGGGTACCCACACCCTCGGTGACTATCACGTCACCCACCTTGAGGCCACTGGTAACCACATAGCTGGTACCGTCGTTCTCGGGCAACACCTTGATGGGAGTTGACACAGCCTTGCTGCTGTCACCAACGACGTAAACATACTTCTGGTCTTGAATCTCGTAGGTCGCCTTCTGAGGTATCAAAATAACATTCTGGCTGTTCACGGGAATCAGCACCTCGCCCGTGCTACCACTGCGCAGCATGCCGTTGCTGTTGGGGAACAAAGCACGCACCTGGGCACTACCCGTTGACTGGTCGAGCACACCGCTCACGGTGCTCACCTTGCCTAGCTTGGCATAGATGGTGCCGTCGCTCAGCCGCAACTGCACCTGAGGCATGTTGGCGATAGCGTTCTCAAGCGAACGGGCACCACCCTGGGTGAGCTCAATAATCTGTTTCTCGTTGAGCGAGAAGTAGGCATACACTTGCGAGTTGTCGCTGATGGTGGTCAATGCCGTGCCCGATGGGCTAGCCAGCGTTCCCTCACGGTTGGGGATGCTGCCCACGATGCCATCACACGGTGCCACTACATTGCTGTAGGACAGGTTCTTGCGAGCACTCACCAATGCGGCTTTGGCATTGTTGAGCGTGGCATTGGCTTGATTGAGCTGTGCCTGAGCTGCTTGCAGGTTCAGGGCAGCAGTCTCATACTGATAGCTGCTGATGATGTTCTTGTCAAGCAGTTTCTTTTGGTTATCGGCGGTGAGTTGTGCGGTCGATACTTGCGACTTGGCAGCGGCAACCGATGCCTGTGCCTGTGCTACAGCGGCTTGAGCCTGCTGAACGGCAGCCTGCAATTGCACACGGTCGATGGTGAACAGCACCTGACCGCGGCGCACACGCTGACCCTCATCAACGCAAACGCGCGTGATGTAGCCAGTGATTTGGGGACGAACGTCGATGTCATTTTTACCCTTGATGGTTGCAGGGTAACTGTTGTTAAGATGCAACGAGCCGGTTGTCACTGTGTAGGTCTCGACCTGAGCCGTGCCACCGCCCATTTGCTGCTGACCACCCTTGTTGCCACTGCAAGCTGTTAGCAGGGCAACCGCGGTCAAAGCCATCATGTAGTTAGTTACTCGTTTGGGTTTCATTACGCTCTTGTACTTAATCATGTCTTGTTATAGTTTGATGATTTGCTCTTTTCACTATTGTTAAAAGTGCTGCAAAGGTAAGTAAAATCTGCAAAACACAATTACCACAATGGTAGTAAAATTGACCTATATGCCTTGATAAGTTCTTAATATTTCTAAATTAAGTCTTTTAAAAAGCACTTGCACACAAAAATCCACCTGCCTTTTGCGCTGCAAAATTAGTCCTAATCAACCAATCTCAAAAAGTTGTTAGACTAAACGGCACAATTTATCGACTAAAACCAAGTCGTTCCCATCAGATATCCCCACCATCATGCATTGAGTGGGAAAACGGGGTAACTGCCGCCAAAGTGCAAACAGGTGCAAGCAGACGAATGCCACAGGAAGACACAGGTTTTGGCACAGAATATAACAATTCATCAAAAATCAGGGCAAAAATCTAACAGTTTGCACCAACAATTTGGCACTTTCGATATTTTTTTGTACATTAGCCGCGTAAAATATTTCTTTGTTTAACCCATTAACTCTACAAAATTATGTATCAGGGAATTATCGCAATCATTGCTGGCATCATCATTGGCTGGCTAGGCGTTAAAGTGTGCACCGGCACCATCGCACGCATCGTTTCGATTCTTGGAACCATCATCACCATCATCGGCATTATTCTGCTCGTGATGGCTTTGCTCGGAAAAATTTGATTCCACCACCTCTGTATTAACAACCTTAAAAGCGAGGCGCGTACCCACTGCTGTGGTCACGCACCTCGCTATGTTATTATCGCCACACAGACCTATGGACGCAACTAAGCTCATTCCACCAATGTAAGCGAATGAAGACGATTGAGTATCAGTGCCGACGGCGACGCCTGAGCTTGCGCACCACAGCCACAAGCAACAGAATCACCGCCAACGCAGTCACGCCCACAATGCCCAGCAGCCAAGGGATTATCTCCAGCAGGTCGCTAAAGACAGGGCTGATGTAGCGGCTCATCAATGGGGCGACAAGGCGACGTTGCTGTGCCATGGGGTCGCTGGTCAGCACAATGTCATCGCCCAGTATCATGGTCATGCGCCGTGTGGTGTCATAGGGTTGCCAGGCATGCACTGCCGTGGTGGGGTCGCCTGTTGCAGCAAAGTTCACCCACATCTGTTCCACCTGATTTGCCAACAATTGGTTAAAGTCATCGCCCATCTTGACCTTGCAGTCTGGATGATTAAAGACGTAAGGGTTCTCAGCGGCATGGCAAGTGCCATAGTCGGTATCTAGCAACGGTTTTGTCCAGCAGTACATATAGGTTTTGCCACCCGCTGCCGCATGACGCTGCGCCATCTCGATGGCTGGGCCACGGAACATCAGGTCGTTAAGCAGTTCGGTTGCACTCCATTTGCCATAATCGCCAGCAACGGTATCCAGATAATGGTCAATGGCTTGCCGACCTGCCGAGTCGAGTTGCTGGCGGATGTATCGGCACCACAACTGCGTGGCAAGTTGAAATTTTGACACGCCGCCCATAGCATCTATCCACAGGCGAGCCTCGTCGCGCGTGGTGCCTATCATAAAGTCAACCATGGCATTATAGCCATCGAAGCGGGTGTAAGGGTCTTCAGGAATAAGCGTGCCATCGCGCATGGGGAAGCGACAGAACATGCCCACCTTGTCGTTGAGGGCAATGAGTTGCTGCTCATCCAGTGCCATCAGGTCGGCAACCGTCTTGGCACCCGTCTCGTCAAGCACGCGCTGCGTGAGTTTGCGGCACTCGTCACGGCTGCTCGACAATGCCACGCTACCACTCTGAGCGATGACACGCCGGAACAGTCCCTGCGCCTCATCGATGCAAGCCAGCAACGACACACTGCCGCCACCTGCCGACTGACCGAAGATGGTCACGTTGCTTGGGTCACCGCCCCAAGCCGTGATGTTGCGCTTCACCCATCGCAACGCCTCTATCTGGTCAAGCAGCCCCAAGTTGCCGCTGTTAGGATAATCCTTGCCATCAGGCAGCGACGACAAGTCCAAGAAGCCCAACAGCCCCAACCGGTAGTTCACCGACACCAGCACCACCTCGGGGTGGGCATGGACAAATGCCGCACCATCATACATGGGGTCGGCAGTGCTGCCCACACAGTACGAACCGCCGTGTATCCACACCATTACGGGGCGATGCGCCGTGCGCCATCCCTCGCTTGCCGTCCACACATTGAGCGTCAGGCAGTCCTCGCCCTGCGGATATAGCGAACCTGGGTTGCCCTCGCTGCGTGTCTGTAAGCCGGCGTGACCATAGTAATAGGCCTCGCGCACCAGATAACTGTCGGGTTCGGGCTGGGCAACCTTCCACCTGCGGTCGCCAGTGGGCTGCACGGCATATGGGATGCCCTTGAAACACAACACATCCTGCTCCTGCCGCCCCACGAACGTGCCGTTGGCAGCCTGTGCGGCAAACGTAGTGTCGTAGGCACCCTCAACCACATGATTCTCGCCCGACGGCACGGTAGCAACTGCCGTGACAGGCTCCTCGTCGGCGTCGTCTTTACAACCCGCCATGTGGAGTGCCAATAGCACCGCGCCAGCGCACAAGCAATATTTGATCATTCGGTTCATCCGCTCCGTTTTTTCAATTTTATTACACACGAATTTGCGACATCACACGTTCACCTGTCGCCAGTTGCCAATGTTGTGGGTTGTCGTTGAGTGCCACAGCCAGGGCTATCACCTTGCGCTTATCAGCCGCATAGGCATCGAGATAGCGGCGATCCTCAATCTGCTCCGCCGCCTCGTCGGTAGTTCCGCGCTTTAATTCCATCACATAGACGTAATCCTTGCTCTCAATCGCCACATCAATGCGACCGCGGGCGGTGGGTTCCTCGATTTCTACGCGCTCTCCAGTCATGTTCACCATCACGCAGATGGTGTTGCGGTAATGCAGTTCCAGTGGGGCATCCTCGTTACTTTCACACGGTGTCTTCCCCAGCATTTCCTTGAACAACCGCATCATTTCATCTACATCGCCGCCTTGTACCGCATTACTCAGACGCGATGCCTTTTCGTCGCCAACGTCATCGGCTGTGTTCAGGTAGTAAGGCACGAGGCAATTCATAAAGGCGCGGTGTACCTCGCCATTGGGGAAACCTAATCGATAAAACCTGCCGTTATACTCCTTGATAGTGAGGTAGCCGCTCTGGTACATCATGGGAATGTGATTATCATGGGCATCAATAGCACTCAATTTATCCGCACTGGCTTCTACCCCATCACTAAGTGTGGTCAAGTCTACTTTGCTTTTTCGTAGCAACTTGACCAAAAATGCAGGAGTTTCCGTAACAAACCAATAATCCCTGAAGTTACAGAATCGCAACACATTCATTAGGCTAAAAGGATTGTAAAGTCCTGCTCCATCGGGAACGAAGTGATAACCATCGTAGTTGTCGCGCAGCTTCTCGTAAGCCTCTTCTTTGGTCATCTTGTTCGCATCTGCCAAGCGTTGAATGTCGGCATCGAAATTATCGTGCAACTCCTGGTCGGTAATACCACAAATGTCGGCAAATTCATTTTCCATCGTGATATCAACGAGGTTGTTAAGCCCACTGAAGATAGTGACATGCGAGAACTTGCTTACACCAGTCAACAGGGCAAAGCGGATGTTTCGGTCTTGTGACTTGAGCGTTGCATAAAATGTTTTGAGAAGGGTACGCATCTGCTCGTTGATCTCACTTTTATCGATGGTCTCCAACAGTGGTTTGTCATATTCATCTATAAGAATCACGACTTTCTTACCTGTCTGGGCCACAGCACGCTTAATAACACCGACAAAACGATCTGACAATGTACGCTCTCTAGGGTTTGCGCCATATACGTCTTCCCATTCATAAAGGTGACGATTCAGTATACTCTCTAAAGTCTCGGCATCTTTGTAATTCTCGTTATTCAGGTCCAACCACAGCACGGGATACTGTTCCCACTTAGTCTCCAATTTTTCAATAGCCAAGCCTTTAAACAGTTCCTTTCGTCCCCTGAAATAAGCCTCCAACGTACTTATCAGCAGCGATTTACCAAAACGACGCGGGCGGCTTAGGAAAAAGCATTTTCCCGTATTCGCCAGATCATAAACCTGCCGCGTTTTATCGACGTAGGCATACTTATCTCTGATGATGTCCTCAAATGTCTGAATTCCGATGGGGTAAAGTCGCCGCTGTTTCATAATCCTTGTGATTTTGATTTCGGATGCGCAAAGTTACACAAAATGTGTCAAATGCGCAAAGCGGCAGGTGTTCACAACAATATTCATGCGAAAAAATGCGCTATCGTGCTGCGTTTGACAAATAAAAACACTATCTTTGCAAAAAATTTAAGGCAAACCAATTGTAGCTCACCATTATGGGACTGTTCAAGAAGTTATTTTCGCGCGAGAAACAAGAGACTCTGGACAAGGGTCTAGAAAAAACCAAGCAAGGCGTGTTCGACAAGCTCAAACGCGCCGTAGCCGGCAAATCGACGGTTGACGACGAGGTGCTTGACAACTTGGAAGAGGTGTTTGTGACCAGCGATGTGGGGGTGGACACCACCATCAAAATCATCGACCGGCTGCAAAAACGCGTCGCTCGCGACAAATATGTGAACACCAGCGAGCTGAACGACCTGTTGTGTGACGAAATCACCCAAATGCTGGCTGACAACAACAATGCCGACATGGAGGACTTTACCGTGCCCGACAACCTCAAACCCTACGTCATCATGGTCGTGGGAGTGAACGGTGTGGGCAAGACCACCACCATCGGCAAACTCGCCTATCAATTCAAGCAGGCAGGCAACAAGGTGGTGCTGGGCGCTGCCGACACCTATCGCGCCGCTGCCGACGAACAGCTCGAAATTTGGGGACAACGCGTGGATGTGCCCGTCATCAAGCACAAGATGGGCACCGACCCTGCATCGGTGGCATTTGATGCCGTGCAAAGTGCCAAGGCACAGGGTGCCGACGTGGTCATCATCGACACCGCAGGCCGTCTGCATAACAACGTGAGCCTGATGAACCAGCTCACCAAGATTAAAAACGTGATGCGCAAGGTGGTGCCCGATGCACCGCACGAGGTGTTGCTGGTGCTTGACGGCTCCACAGGACAAAATGCCTTTGAGCAAGCCAAGCAGTTTGTCAAAGCCACCGAAGTCAACGCACTCGCCATCACCAAGCTCGACGGCACCGCCAAGGGTGGCGTGGTCATCGGCATCAGCGACCAGTTCCAGATTCCCGTCAAGTACATCGGCCTGGGCGAGGGCATGACCGACCTGCAAATCTTCCGCAAAGAGGAATTTGTGCGCTCACTGTTTGGCAACAAAGACCAGGACGAGGCTTAAACAGACACAGGAAAACCTAATCATGAGACGGGGCAGAATCGACGTGATATCGCTGGGTTGCTCTAAAAACCTGGTCGATAGCGAGCACTTGCTGCGGCAATTCCAGGCGGCAGGCTACGAAATTCGCCACAATCCGGCTCGGGTAGATGCCGAGACCGTGGTGGTGAACACGTGCGGCTTCATTGCCGACGCTCAGCAGGAATCCATCGACACCATCTTGCAACTGGGCGAAGCCAAACGCCAGGGCAAGCTGCGCAACCTGTTTGTGATGGGCTGCCTTGCCGAGCGTTTCAGGGCAGAGCTCATGCAAGAGCTGCCCGAGGTGGACCGCTTTTATGGCAAATTTGACTGGACGCAAATGCTGGCTGACCTAGGTCATGCCTACCGTGACGACCTGGCTGACCAGCGGGTGCTGACCACACCCAGCCACTATGCCTACCTCAAAATTTCAGAGGGCTGCAACCGCTTTTGCGCTTTTTGCGCCATTCCCCTCATCACGGGCAGACACCAGTCGGTACCACCGCAACGTCTGTTGTCGCAAGTGCGGCATCTGGTGGCACAAGGGGTCAAGGAGTTTAACGTCATCGCGCAAGACCTGTCATCCTATGGCTTGGACCTGGAGGGGCGCATGATGCTGCCAGAGCTCATTGAGGCCATGGCAGAGATTCCTGGCGTGGAGTGGATTAGGCTGCACTATGCCTACCCCACCCAATTCCCTTGGGACATCTTGCCCGTGACGGCTTCGCACGACAACGTTTGCAACTATCTGGACATCGCCTTGCAGCACATCAGCGACAAGGTGCTGACCAACATGCGCCGACACATCAGCCGGCAGCAGACACTCGACTTGATTGCCCGCCTGCGCCGCGAGGTGCCAGGCATCCACTTGCGAACCACACTGATGGTGGGTTTCCCTGGCGAGGGCGAGCAAGAGTTCGACGAACTGATGCAGTTCACGCGCGAGGCGCGGTTTGAGCGCATGGGTGCTTTTGCCTATAGCGAGGAAGCCGGCACCTATGCCGCACAGCACTATGCCGACGACATACCCCAGCACGTCAAGCAGCAGCGATTGCAACAACTCATGTCGCTGCAAGAGGACATTTCTCTCGACATCCAGCAATCAAAGGTGGGCAAGACGCTGCGCGTCATCATCGACCGTGAAGACGATGACTATTACATCGGGCGCACGCAGTGGGACAGCCCCGAGGTAGATCCCGAGGTGCTCATCGACAAAAGCAAAAAGCTCACCGTGGGCGACTTTGCTAACGTACACATCACCGGCGCACTGCCATTCGACCTGCTGGCAAAGCCCGTCTAGCCGCACACCTCACGCAACTTTCAAAAATTTTAATCGCACGCAGATCAAGCAGATCGAGCGGATAATTTTATTATCTGTGGACGTAAGGTTGTGAACAGCACCGAGTTATCACACCACTCATAAAAGAATCAACACACATTGTCCATCACATCATTACATCAGGTAGTGTTTCATAAAGTGTGTCTGAAGTCCGTAACTTCTAAGTGACGCAGCAAATTTAATACATTATATTCATATTCTCCAAATTAATATCGTCAGGACACTTATGAACTTTCAGTTGAGATATGCCGTCATTGGGGACGACATAGTAACAAAAACACCCAACGTTACATTTTTTAGGTGTAAAATTGGGTGTAAATTGTGCAACTTGATGATAGTCAAGTGCTATTGTGGAGCTGGAGGGGTTTGAACCCTCGTCCAAACGCGGAACTAATAAGTTTTCTACATGCTTATTCACAGGTTGGTTTTCGTCTGCCAGCAGGTCTGTGACCACCAACCGGCAGCTTATCCTCTAAGATTGTTGAACGCGGCACGAGGCATTCCGCATCCTATCGCCGATATTCCAGCACCACCGGTTCGATATGCCTCGGCGAGAGGGCTATCGGGTGATGTCTCGTCAATGCCCCTTGGGCACTGATAAAGCCGAACTTACTGTTCTTCGGTTAGGCAGCGAGAGCGTAGTTGTTTTCGCCAGTTAAAATTTAGTGATGACTGATATTTAAGAGCCATGCCATCATCGCTCTGCATGCTTGCTTACCACCTCTACACGCTGTCAAAGCCAGTCAGCCCCAATATGTGTGTATCGCTGAAAGCGGACTGCAAAGGTACAACAAATTTCATGCCAACCAAGCAGTTTGAGCCAATTTTTTATCAAAAAAATTTATTTTGATGCCAAAATGATGTCAACCACCGCATTGACATCAGCAACGGTGACCTCACCATCACCATTCACATCGCCACTGACCTCATAGGTACCCGACAAAATCATGTCAACAATTGCATTGACATCGGCAATGGAAACCTCGCCATCACCATTCACATCGCCAGTGATGCCTGGCTCAACCAGGGTGAGCTCCATCTTGCGGATGGCATTGCAATTGCTCACCGTGGCTTTCCAGCACACAAAACGCAGGCGTGCACTGGTCATCCCAGTGGGGATGTTGACCAATATGTTGATGTAATTAGAGCGCGACAAGGTCACGGGCGTATAGGTCACCGAGTCGCGCACGGTGCCCTCGTCGTCAAGCACGCCCACAGTGAGGGCGGTGTTCTCGGGCACAAAACCCTCGTCTTGCCACTGGTCAGCCATCCAGCGCATATAGATGTTGATGGTCTCGCCACCCTCGCATTCAAATCGCGGCGAGGTGAGCATGAGCACCTTGCCCGAGGCTGACACATAAAGGACAATGTTGTTTTTCGTTATGTTCTCGGCATTCAAGACCACAGTGCTATGGTTATAGGTCCAGCCGCTATAGCTCTTTGACGAAAACTGTGGCAGCTCGATGGCGTTGCCGTGCCATGCGACAAGCAGCACGACGGTCAGCAGTGGTAAAAGACGGTTAGTAATCATCAGGAAAATATACTAGTTAATGGTTATGGTGTTATGGATACCCTTCAGGCTCCCGCCCACATGGTGAAGTGCTTGATGAGCTGCGAGCTGACGGTCATATAGATAATCATGCCCACGATGTCGTTAGCCACCGTGACAAACGGCCCCGTGGCAATGGCAGGGTCAATCTTGAGCCGCTCAAACACAAGTGGAACCACCGAACCAAACAGCGACGCAAACAAGATGACGCAAAACAGCGATATGGTGACCGCGGCAGTTGTGATTTGCGCTTTGAGCGGGTCGGCATCGGCAGGGAACAGCCAGTTGTACAGGAACAGCAGCAACGAGAGGCACACGGCATTGAGGATGGCAGTGCCAAACTCCTTGAACAAATGCTTGGCAGCGTGCTTCAAGTCCAGGCTACCATTTGCCAAACCCTGCACCACGATGGCACTCGACTGGGTGCCCACATTGCCGCCCGTGCCGCCAATGAGCGGGATAAACAGTGCCATACCTGGCAAAATCTGCAACAGGTTGGCCTCGCTGTCGCCGCCATTCAAAATCATGGCATTAAGGATGCCGCCAGCCAAGCCGATAAGCAGCCACGGCAGACGTGCTTTGACTTGTGTGAACACACTGTCGTCGGTCTCCACATCGGTCGAGATACCCGAAGCCAACTGGTAGTCACGTTCGCCCTGCTCACGCACCTGGTCGATGATGTCGTCAACCGTGATGCGCCCCACCAGACGCCCGATGCCGTCGATGACCGGCATTGCCACCAGGTCATATTTCTCAAAGTCGAGTGCCACGTCGTCGATGGGGGTGTCGGTGCGCACCGCAATGGGGTCAGGCTCCATCACATGTTTAATCTTAGATGCCGAGGGGTTGGTGATGGTGGTTTTGAGCGGGAAGATGCCCTTCAAGCGATTGTCATCGTCAACCACATAGATGTTATAAATCTCGTCCATGTCCTCAGCCTGCTGGCGCATCGCCTTGATGCAGTCGGGCATCGACATGTTCTCGTTAACGACAATCATCTCGGTGGACATGTGACCACCGGCGGTGTCCTCGCCATATTGCAGCAGGTCAACGATGTCGCCCGCCTGCTCCACATCGTCGATGTGCTTGATGACGTCTTCACGGTCCTCCTCGTCGAGTTCCTGAATCACGTCAACGGCATCGTTGGCATCCATTTGTTCAAGCTGCTTGGCGATTTCCTCGTTGGGCATCAGCTCCAGCAGATTGTGACGCTGGTCTTCGTCGAGTTCCACCATCACATCGGCTGCGGTCTCGTCGTCGAGCAGCTGCATGATGAACAATGCCTCGTCGTCGTGCAGGTCACCCACCAGCTCGGCGATGTCGGCAGGGTGCAGGTCACTAATCAAGTCCTTGACCTGCTGTTCGTTTTTCTCGTCAATCAGCTCGTTGAGCCTTGTGAGATATTCTTCGGTAAATTCTTTCATAGAATCTCGGGCGTGAATAGAATGTGTTCGGTAATGAAAGTGATTTTACTCGCTAGCCCGACATGACCAATGGGCTTTCAGGTCAGGGCTGTGTTTGCTGGCTGGCAAGCTGAGCTAGGGCGACGAAGTCGGCCACGCCCAGTTGCTCGGGCCGTTGTCGGAACACATCACGCTCAAGCACGGTGGGCTGTGCGCCAAACAGCGGCTTGAGCGAATTGCGCAGCGTCTTGCGGCGCTGGCCAAAGGCAAGCTTAACCACACGCTTGAACATGCGCTCGTCGCAATCGAGGGCTGTCACGGCGTTGCGCGTCAGGCGCACCACGCCCGATTTGACCTTGGGCGGCGGCGAGAACACGTGTTCGTCAACGGTGAACAGATATTCCATGTCGTACCACGCTTGCAACAGCACCGACAAGATGCCATAGGCCTTGGTGCCAGGCGGCTCGGTGATGCGTTGCGCCACCTCGCGCTGCAACATGCCGGCGCAGCAACGCACCTGGTCACGATAGTCAAGCACCTTAAAAAATATCTGGGTAGAGATATTATAAGGATAATTGCCTATCACACAAAACGGTTTGTCGCCATACAACGCATGCAAGTCCATTTTGAGGAAGTCTTGCTCAATGATGCGCCCTCGCAGCTGCGGAAAGTTGGCGTTGAGGTAGTTGACCGATTCGCCGTCGAGTTCCACCACCGTCAAGTCAAGCCCCATGTTGAGCAGATACTGGGTGAGCACGCCCATGCCAGGACCCACCTCAAGCACAGGCAAATCCTTGTAGGCACTCACTGTGTTGGCGATGCGCTCGGCTATCGTCAAGTCGGTCAGGAAGTGTTGCCCCAGTGACTTTTTTGCTCTAACTTTCCGCATGTTTTAACAATTATTGCTACCTTTGCAAAGCCAACAATGGCCTATCAACCTGCAAAGGTAACTTTTTTTTAGCGTTTCACCACGTTGCAGGCTGATTTTTTAACGTTTTGAACCCCGATTAGACTGAATTGTGAAAAAAGTTATATCTTACCTGCTCAAGTATGGCATCCCACTGGTTATCGGTGTGGGGCTGATTTACTTTTTGTATAAAAACGTGGACTTGGCGGCCATGATGGACACGCTCAAGACCGACGTCAACTACTGGTGGTTTGCCGCCATAGCCGTGGTGACGGTGCTGAGCCACATCTTCAGGGCTCTGCGCTGGCAATTGCAGTTGCGGGCCATCCAGGTCGATGCCCCCTTGTCGGCTGTGGTCAACAGCATCTTTGGCACCTATGCGGTCAACCTGGTGTTTCCCAGGCTTGGTGAGGTGTGGCGGTGTGGTTACATCGCCAACCGCCAAAAAGCATCGGTGACGCAGGTGCTGGGCTCGATGGTTGCCGACCGCCTGACCGACACGCTCACCGTGTTGATTATCACCTTGGTGACCTTTGTGTTAGCTCAGGGAGCTTTTTATCGCTTTCTCGACACCTATCCGCAAATGAAGGACAGCCTCTATGCCATTGTCAGCAATTCTTACGTCTGGATAGGGACAGCTGCCGTCATTGTTGTGCTGATTTGGCTATTCACTTTTAAAACCAACAATAAGATTATCAACAAGTTGCAGCTCATGGTGAAAAACTTGTGGCAGGGTTTCATTGCTATCGCACACATGCAGGGCAAATGGTGGTTCCTACTCTACACCGTGCTCATCTGGGGATGCTACTTCTTGCAGCTTTATCTTGCCACCCGCGCATTCACCTTCACCACCCCGCTCAATGTGGTGGCTGTGCTGGTGCTGTTTGTGTTGAGCAGCATCGGCATGGGCATTCCCACTAACGGTGGGCTGGGCGCATGGCACGTTGCCATCATCTTTGGTCTGTCGCTCTATGGCGTGGGCAAATTCACCCCACCCGTCTTCGACACGCAGGCATCGGCATTTGCCATGTTGGTATGGGGATTCCAGACGCTCATCCTCATCGTACTGGGCATCTATGCATTCAGTTACATGGCTATCGACCGCCATCGCATCGCCACCGGCAAGACCAAGGTCAACACCACCAACGACGAAATCAAACTTTAAAGGCCACAAACCACGCCATCAAGACGATAACAAGATATGAACGACGAATTTCAAGATTACTTTACCGAGGAGGCTCCCGACGAGGGTCAGCAAGAGCAGCACGTAGAGACCCCGCAAGAGCGCGAGGAACGCGAGATTAAGGAAGCTACCATCGAGCGGCGCGGCAACTCGCTGCGCATCACCATGGTGCTCATCATCATCGCCATGGCGGCATTTCTGGGCTGGTGGGTATGGCAATATTACTTCCACCCCTACCGAATCAGTCAAGAGAAAGGCTGGATCATGAAAGTCAACAACGAGGGGACGCTGTTCAAGACCTACGAGGGCGAAATGATTAGCGAAAAATACATCGAGGATACGCTGGTCGCCATGCACAGCGATTTCACATTCACCATTCCCACCGACTCGCTAGCACGCGATGCCATGCGCTGGGCTGGTAACGGGCAGCGCGTGATCCTCACCTATAACGAATATAAGGGTCGTGTGCTGTGGCGTGGCAACACCACCCGAGTGGTGGTCAGCATCGAGCGCGACAGCGACCGCGTAGCCACCTATCCTCACGAGTGAGACCCCAACTAAAATCTCATGTGGTAGGCTGCGTCAGCGGTGTGCCCAGGCGGTAACGGGTAGAAGTCAGCTTGATGGCATTGACGGGACACGACGCGGCACAGTCAACACACATCACACAACGGCTGGTATCGATAACGTGCAATTCGGCATTGACGCACGAGGCTTTGCACACCCGCTCACACTCACCGCAGTTGACACACAAATCGGGATTAATCTCAAAATGATATAACGACACACGGCTAACTGTGCCCAACGCAGTCCCCACGGGACAGACGGTGTTGCAAAAGGTGCGGCCGCTGCGCCATGCCAAATAGAGCACAGCCACCGTCACGGCTAGGGCAGCAACCACGCCCGCCATGGTATAGACAAAGGCATCGCTAAAATTGGTGCCAGCAGCACCCGCCGTTAAGCAGAACAACTGCGTGGGGTCAACCAGAGCCGAGGTCAACATATCGTCGCCCGTGAGCCCCACCGCAATGAGCAATAACGTGAGATATCGTATCCAATTGTTGCCTGGCAAATAGCTATAGGTGCCCTTGCTGCTGCGCTGCAACCGCCGTGCCAGCCAACCAGCAATGTCTTGCATGGTGCCTAGCGGACAGGCAGTTGAACAATAAACGCGCCCCAGCAGCAAGGTGACGATGAGCCATGCCGTGAGCGTCCCCAGCGAGAACCACGACAGACGAATGGTGAGCAGGTAATGACGCAGGGTCTCATCATGATGCAGCCACACCAGCAATGCGCTCAATGCCAACAATGCCAGCGACAGTGCCACGCGGATGACCTTCAGAGTCTTCACACGCTGCCTCCTTTCTCGTCATGCACCAACCGACAGCCAGCATGACCAATGGGCACGGCAAAATCACCCTTCACCAGCATGGCAACAGGCGGTACCAGCACAGTGCTGGGCATCAAGAGTTTCACGGCTAGTATCATGTTTAGCGGCGTGGTCTATATTTCTCACTGCAAAGTTAGCGTTTTTCGGTTAATGACGGCACTTTTAGGCAAAATATCACCCTGATGTTGGCTTTTTAGTCGAAAAAAGGGTAACTTTGCATATTTGAAATTCAAAAATAGATGCTGTTACGATGAAACAGACTATCAAGATAACATTAGCCGCAATTGCAGCATGCGTGGCGTTGTCATCGATGATGACCTTGAATGCCTGCACAAAAAAGACAAACAAACAAGAGAGCGCGACACCCACCGAGGCTGTCGCACAACCAGATAGCGACCAGCAGCAGCCCGACGTGGTGGTGGGAGCGGCACGAACCGACCTGTATGTGAAGCTGCTGCAAGGCAAACGCATTGCCCTGCTCAGCAACCAGACGGGGATGGTTGGCAAGCAGCACACGCTCGACCTGATGCTGGCACAAGGATTGAACGTGGTGACCATCTTCTCGCCCGAGCATGGATTTCGTGGAAAAGCTGATGCTGGCGAGCATGTGTCGAGCAGTGTTGACGAACAGACGGGCATCCCCATCGCATCGCTCTACGACGGCAAAACGCCCATGCCCAGCAAACAAGTGATGGATGGCATCGATGTGATTGTTACCGACATACAAGATGTGGGACTGCGGTTCTACACCTACTATGTGACCATGATTAACCTGATGGATGCGGCCGTGACCTATGGCAAACAGTTTGTGGTGCTAGACCGCCCCAACCCCAATGGCATGTACGTTGATGGCCCCATTCTGGACATGACGCTCAAGTCGGGTGTCGGTCGCCTACCCATCCCCACAGTGCATGGCATGACACTGGGCGAACTGGCGCGAATGGCTAACGGCGAGGGTTGGCTCAAAGACGGCAAACAAGTCGATTTGACCGTGATACCTTGCGACAACTATTCGCACCAGACGCGCTACACGCTGCCCATTGCCCCGTCGCCCAACCTGCCTAACATGTTGTCGATATATCTGTATCCGTCGATGTGCTACTTTGAGGGCACAACGGTGAGCCTGGGACGTGGCACCGACTGGCCGTTCCAAGTCTATGGGCACCCCGACATGACGGGATATGACTTCACATTCACCCCCACCAGCCGGCCAGGAGCCAAGACTCCGCCCCAAATGGACAAACTGTGCCACGGGGTTGACTTGCACACGCTAGATGCCGAGCAGGTGATTGCCCGCGGCATCAATTTGGAATATGTGATTGATGCCTATCGCAACCTCACAGCCAACGGACATGAATTTTACCTGAAGAGTAATTTCTTTGACAAGCTGATGGGCACAACACGTGTGCGCGAGCTGATTGCCGAGGGTAAAAGTGCTGACGAAATCAAGGCGACCTGGGCAGACGACGTGACCCGTTTCAAGGCTCAACGCAAGCCCTACCTGCTGTATGACGAGTAAAAATGAATTTGATTGTAACTGACAAAACTTATTTTATATTTTAGACGATTATGAGTTCCTCGTGGATAGTGTTGGCCACCATTGTGGGCTACTTCATTTTGTTGTTTATCATTTCGTGGGCTGCCTCGCGCAAGAGCGACACCTCTACCGCCCTGAGCGGAGGCCGACAAGCACCGTGGTTCATCGTCGCCATCGCCATGCTGGGCGCACCCATCTCGGGCGTGACCTTTGTTTCGGTGCCAGGCATGGTAGTGACCAAGGGGTTCAGCTACTTGCAGATGGCACTGGGCTTCATCGTTGGTTACTTTGTGATTGCCTATGTGCTTATCCCACTGTTCTATAAACGCAACCTGGTGTCCATCTACGGCTACTTGGAGCAACGCTTTGGCGGCAACACGCACAAGAGCGGTGCGTGGTTCTTTTTCATCAGCAAGATGCTCGGTGCCGCGGTGCGCTTCTATGTGGTCTGCGTGACGTTGCAGGCATTGGTCTTTGGGCCGCTGCACATCCCATTCATCGTCAACGTGGTTGTGACCATTGCGCTCATATTCCTCTACACGCTGCAAGGCGGTGTGAAGACGGTAATCTGGACCGACACGCTCAAGAGCTTATGCCTCATCCTGTCGGTTGTGCTCAGCATCTGGTTCATTGCCAAGGGGCTTGGCTATGACTTGGCTGGTCTGTGCAAGGCTGTGGCAGGGGATGACACCTCGCGCATTTTCTTCTTCGATAATCCCAAGGAGGGTACCTACTTCTGGAAACAATTTATAGCCGGCATCTTCATGGTGATAGCCACCACAGGCCTTGACCAGGATCTGATGCAGCGCAGCTTGGCTTGCAAGAATGCTAGCGAGTCGCAAAAGAACCTAATTGTCAGCGTGTTCCTGCAAGTGATTGTGATTGCCTTGTTCTTGGTGCTGGGCACCTTGCTCACCATGTATGTCCGCGCCAACGGCATTGCCATGCCCGACAAGACCGACGAGCTGTTTGCCACTGTGGCATTCAGCAAGGGGATGCCCGTGATATTGGGCGTGGTGTTTATCATCGGACTGATTGCCGCCGCCTACTCGGCAGCAGGCTCAGCATTGACCTCGCTCACCACCTCGTTTACCGTCGATATATTAGAGGCCGACAAGCGGCAAGACGAGACACGACTAGGGCGCACACGCCGGCTGGTGCATGTGGCTATGGCGGCATGCATGGGACTGGTCATCTTGGTGTTCTATGCCATTAGCAACAGCGATGCCATCAGTGCAGTTTATACGCTGGCCAGCTACACTTATGGTCCCATCTTGGGCCTGTTCACCTTTGGCATGCTGTTCAAGCAGCCCGTCCGCGACCGTCTGGTTCCCGTGGTGTGCATCGCAGCACCTATCATCAGCTTTTTCATCCAGTGGTGGCTCAAGGCAAACTACGGCTACACACTGGGCTTTGAGCTGTTGCTGCTCAATGCCGCACTCACCATGCTAGGCCTCGCCCTGCTCGTCAAACGCGACAAGGCAAACTGACCACCACTTACAACCAAAGCACCATCGGTAAGCCATGGCAAAGAACCTGATTGCACGCTACATCTGGCTAGTAGATACCATCAACCGATATGGTCATCTCACGCTCAGTGAGATTCAAAACTTGTGGCTGCAATCGTCGCTGAACGAGGGCAAGCCACTGTCACGGCGCACGTTTTTTCACTACCGCGACAGCGTGGACGAGATGTTTGACATCAAAATTGAGTGCAACAAGTCCACCTACGAATACTACATCGATAGCGATACCGAGGACAATCAGCATTTGCAAGAGTGGCTCATCGACTCCATCTCGCTAAGCAACACGCTGGGCAATGCCAGCGATGTGTCCAGTCGCATCTTGGTGGAGAACGTCCCGTCTGCCCGCGAGCATTTGTCATTGATTATTGCAGCCCTCAAGGAGGGTCGCCTCATCCGTTTCTCCTACAAGAGCTATGCCCGCATACGGCTAGTTGACGGCATCGTGCTAGAGCCCTATTTTGTCAAGATTTTCAAGCAATTGTGGTACGTCATCGGCTACAATCGCAAGGACTTGACCATCAAAACCTATGCGCTCGACCGCATGAGCAACCTGAACCTGCTGCAAGACACCTTTGAGATGCCTGCCAGCTTTAATCCCAGTGAGTTCTTTAAAGATTGCTTTGGAATCATCACCAACAAGAACTCGGCAAAGCGCATACGGCTAAAGGTGAGCGCACTGCAAGCCAAATATTTCAGGGCATTGCCCCTGCATCAGTCACAAAGCGAGGAGGTACACGACGATTACTCCATCTTCTCTTACCGCATGCGCATCACCTATGACCTCAAAGAGGAGATACTCTCACATGGCTCCGACGTAGAGGTGCTAGAACCTGCTGAGTTTAGGACCCTCATCCACCACGAGCTAAAAGAGGCATTAAAGGCTTATGAAGATGATGAACAGGCATAAGGTGTTGCGCCACATTGTTTGGACATTGTTCACGCTGGTGCCATTGTTGCTCGCAGCGCAGACGGGAGACTTGCCCCGCTCCACACCTGCCGAGCAAGGCGTGGACTCAGCCCTGCTGCAACGCTTCATCGACGACATCACCAACCTGCCTGGCACGCAAGTGCATCACCTAATGGTGGTGCGCCACGGCGCAGTCATCGGCGAGTTGCACGCCAAGCCCTACACTGCAAGCCACCTGAGCACTATGTACAGTGCCAGCAAAACTGTGGTGGCACTGGCTGTGGGGTTAGCCATCGACGACGGTCTGCTGCGTGTTGATGACAAGGTGTCGCAATATCTCGCTGACAAAATGCCCGACGACCCGTCACAGGCGGTCACCGGCCTCACCGTGCGCGACTTGCTGATGATGGCGGCTGGGCGAGAGCCCGACGAGGCATTGTTCACGGGCGATACCGACTGGCTGTCGGCTTGGTTGCGTGACGCATTTTCCACACCTGGGCAACGCTTCCAGTACGACTCGATGTGCACGTATGCACTAGCGACCATCGTCACCCGAGTCACCGGCAAGTCCCTGCTGCAACTGGTGGGCGAGCGGCTGTTTTCGCCAATGGGTATCACCAGCTATGATTGGGAACTAGCACCCGATAGCATCGAAATTGGCGCATGGGGATTGCGCTTGCACACCGAGAGCGAGGCAAAGCTGGGCATCCTGATGCTCAATCAAGGCAAGTGGAATGGGCGGCAACTGGTGAGCGGGCGATGGATACAAGAGATGACGCAACGTCGCTTGAGCACCGCCACAGCACCGCCACCACGGCTAAACACATGGCAAAAGGTGCTGAAGCTGTTGCGCACCGTGTGGCACGAGGTGCGCAGCTGGTTCACTGGCGTGAATGTGGACGACTACTATGAGGGATATGGCTACCAGACCAAATCGATTATGCAACCGCTTGCCGATGCTTTTTTTGCCGCAGGCTATGGCGGACAGCTCATCTATGTGGTGCCCCGCTGCGACCTAGTGGTGGTCATCAACGGCATGTCGCGCAACTATGGCGATGAGCTAGGCGTAGTCTATAACCGACTGGTCACACCATTGCTCACGGCACAGCCTGACGAGTCTAGCCTGCGGCATACAGAGCATGCCACCGATAGCCTGCCCTGCCCTATGGGCAGCCCCGACAGCCCCATCGAGCGCAAGCTGACGGGCAGCGTAATCACGCTCGACAACAACAAACTGGGGTTGCAAACCATCCGCATAGCGCCGACGCCAAACGGACGCCAATTCACCATCACCAGCGACCGCGGAACCATCACGCTGACCGCCGCCTGCGGCATGTGGCGCACCGATAGCACAGCCAGCGACATTCCCCTCTATGCCACACTCGCCAGCACCCGTTTCATCGGCATCAGCCGCCCGCTCATCACCGCTTCGGCTTACGCCTGGGCAGACCATAGCCGCCTCACCTTGCAGTCGCTGTGGCTCGATGGTGGCGACTGCCTGACGCTTGAGCTGACCTTTAATCAAGGTGCCACAGCCGCCATCGTCAGCTATAACGACAACAACGACCCCCTGCTCAGCGGCACCACGCAAGCTACCGTGCAGGCAGACAACCGACACCAGCCATGACCAGGGACATCACCAACCTGCAAGACGTGAAACGCCGCTATGTAGGCTACCTCACCATTGAGCGCGGCATGAGTGTCAACACCGCGCAAGCCTACGCCGCCGACACCGACAAGCTCACCTCCTATCTGGCAGATGCAGGTGTGGCAGTCGAGCATGCGACCACCGACGACTTGGAGCAATTCATAGCCACACTGGGCGACCTGGGCATACAACCCCGCTCAGTGGCCCGCATCATCTCGGGCATGAAAAGCTTTTTTAAATTTCTGCGGCAAGAGGGCTACATGCAACACGACCCCACCCAACTGCTCATCACCCCCAAAATGGGGCGGCACCTGCCCGAAGTGCTCACCGTGGATGAGATAGACCGCATGATAGATGCCATCGACATGACCAAGGACGAGGGACAGCGCAACCGCGCCATCATCGAGGTGCTATATGGCTGCGGACTGCGCGTTAGCGAGCTGGTGGGGCTGCGCCTGTCGCAAGTGTTTGCCGACGAGCGTTATATCACCGTCCAGGGCAAGGGCGACAAGCAGCGCGTGGTGCCCATCTCGACCGTCGCCCTGCAACAGGTGCAAGCCTACCTCACCCAGACCAGGTCAAGCCAAGTGGTGCGGCGTGGCTGCGAGGACATCCTGTTCTTGAACCGCCGTGGCGCTGGACTCACCAGACAAATGATTTTTCACATCATCAAGCAGCTGTGCCAATTGGCAGGCATCAACAAGCCCGTCAGCCCACACACCCTGCGCCACAGCTTTGCCACACACCTGCTCGAGGGCGGTGCCAACCTGCGTGCCATCCAGCAGATGCTAGGGCACGAGTCCATCACCACCACACAAATCTACCTGCACATCGACCGCACCCGCCTGCGCGACGAAATCATGGCTCACCACCCCCGCAACACCCAGCAATAAGGTTTTGGGGATAGGACTTAAGCCGTAACCCTTTAGTCCAAAGCCTTATACCCTAAGTCCTATACCTTAAGCCTTACTCCCTCATGCCTGGGCGTCGGCGTGCTGGTGCTTGAAGCGTTGCATAAACACAAATGCCACCACAAATGCCACCAGGTCGCTGGCGGGCAGCGACCACCACACGCCGTCGAGTCCCCAAGCGGCTGACATGATGAGCATGAGGGGCAGTAAGAACAGCAGCTGCCGAGACAGGGACAAGAAGATGCTGATGCGCACCTTGCCGATGGTCTGGAAAAAGTTGGTCACCACGGCTTGATAGCCAATGATAGGGAACACCGCCATGTTGATGCGCATGCCGCGGGCGGCAATGGCTATGAGGGTGGCATCGGTGGTAAACAGCCGTGCGCATACCGTGGGCAATGCCTCGCCCACAATCCACCCCACGGTCATCACGGCGATGCCTGCCATGATGGCGAGGCGCACCACCTGCTTGACACGGGTGATGTTGCGTGCGCCATAGTTGTAGCCAGCAATGGGCTGCATGCCCTGACAAATACCCATCACAACCATAAAGAAGACGAACCCGATGCGGTTGCAGATGCCATAGGCACCCACCGCCAAGTCACCACCATAGCGCAGCAGGGCGTGGTTGGTAAAGATAGCCACCACGCAGGCGGTGAGGTTCATGGCAAAGGGCGATATGCCGATGCCGACAATGCCCCGCACAATGGTGCGCGACAGCGGCAGGGTGTGCCATTCGAGGTGCAGCAACTCGTCGCGGTGGCTAAACTGCCACAACTCCCACAGCAGCACTACCGCTTGAGCTATGACGGTAGCATAGGCAGCGCCCTTGATGCCCATGCCCAGCGGCCAGATGAAGATGGGGTCGAGCACGGCATTGAGTGCCACGGTGATGATGGTTGCCGTCATGGCTTGGCGCGGCTTGCTGGCTGACCGCAGGGCTGAGTTGAGTCCCAGATAGAGGTGGGTAACCACGTTGCCCCACAAGATGATGGTCATGTAGTCGCGTGCATAGGGCAGCGTCTGGTCGCTGGCGCCAAAGAAACGCAAGATGGGGTCCAAAAACAGCAGTCCCAGCAAACCCACCACCAAGCCGATGATGATGTTGAGCGCGACCATGTTGCCCAGCACACGTTGGGCTTGGGCATACTCACGTTGCCCCAGACGCAGCGAGATGAGCGTTGCCGCTCCCACGCCCACAGCCGCACCAAAGGCACCCCCGATGTTCATCAGCGGGAATGTGATGGCGAGGCCTGATATGGCAAGTGCGCCCACACCTTGCCCAATGAAGATGCTGTCCACCATGTTATAGAGCGATGATGCCGTCATCGCCACCACACCAGGCAGCGCATATTGCCACAGCAGCTGCCCCACGGGGCGTGTACCCAAGTCTAATGTCGCTTGTTTATTATCCATGCCGCAAAGGTAGGCATTTTTTGACGGACAATGCGTCGTGTGATGCCTATATTTTCGCAAAATGGCATTTGTGCCGCTCTCGCTTGTGTGTGGCACAAAATTTTAATATATTTGCGGTCTGTATTTTTGTTTTCAAGTATTCAAGCAGATGCCTATCAGGCTATTACATTTTTTGGTGCTGGCGATGCTGGCGATGGCTGCATCGGCACACGGCATCGACCACGCCTCGGCACAGGCTGTGGCAAGGGCATTTGCGCTCGCCAAACCCGACGCTGGGCTGGCGGGCATGCGCCTGGTGCACAATGAGCCATCAGCCACACAGCCTGGGGCATGGGCGTGGCATCTGTTGAGCAGCGACAGTGCCTTTGTGGTGGTGTCGGGCGACGACGATGCCACGGCAACGGTGCTTGCCTATGGCGACTGCTGCGTGGACATGGAGCACCTGCCGCCTGCCATGCGCCATCTGCTCGATGCCTATCGTGAACAAATGGATGGTGCTCACCCCGCCCAGGTGCGTCGTGCGATGCCCGACGGCATCGTGGTGCCGCCCATGATCACCACGCAATGGTTTCAGGGCAAGCCATTTAACCGCTATTGCCCCTTGATTGACAGTGCCCGCTGCATGACAGGCTGCTGCGCTACGGCTGTGTCACAAGTGCTTAATTACTGGCAGTATCCCGCAGGGCAGACGGCAACTGTTGAGGGCTATGAATTTGTTTATAACGACTCCACCTATTCGCTCGACGAGTTGCCGCCCACCGTGTTCGACTGGGAAAACATGCGCAGCAGTTACAACAATGGCTATACCGAGACACAAGCCAACGCCGTGGGATGGCTCATGCGCTATGTGGGTCAAGCCATACGGACAACATACGGTCCCAACTACAGCTCATCGGGTCCGACGCTGATGTGCAACGGTGTGAAGGCACTGGGCTATGACCAGCAGGCACGCATCGTGAAGTCTGACCCCAATGCGCCATTCACAAGCGATGACCAGTGGGTAGAGACACTGCTCGGCGAGATGGAGGCTGGCAGACCAGTCGTCTATGCGGCTAAATCCAAGACCGAGCAGCACGCTTTTATCATCGACGGCTATGATGGCGAGGGACTGTTTCACGTCAACTTTGGATGGGGCGGACTGGGCAACGGCTATTACGCACTCGATGCCTTGAGCTATGGCGGAATGGACTTTAAATACTATCACCAGATGATTGTCGGCGTGCAACCGCCACTGGGTGCCTTTGGGCCAGAGTTAAGGTCCAGCACGGGCAGACTGAGCTTCAGCTGTCTGGATAGCGAGACCGACACCGCTACCTTTGTACTAGCAGGCGAGGGCGTGACAGGCGACGTGCAGCTTACGCTCAGCGGTGACCATGCCGATGCCTTTACCATAACGCCCGCAAGCATCACGGGCGAGGACATTGCAGATAGCGTGACCGTGACAGTCGTCTATCATCCCACTGCCTTTGGCAGCCACCGAGCTACAGTGGTGTGCTCAGCCGATGGCGTTGACGACGTGTTCGTTAACCTCTATGCGACAGCATCGCTTGAGCGGCACGCACCCGTGCTGCTACCCGTTGACAGCAGCTCAATCACCGCCACCGGTTGTCTGGTGGCATGGAGCGACAGCACACCCGCGGACAACATTGCCAGCTACACGCTGCAAGCAGTGCCACATGCCTACTATGAACTGGCAGTTGACCAATCGTTTGCACACGTCACAAAGTGCAACACCGACTGCTCATCACAGCTCGACAGCATCGTGGGCACACCTGGGTGGACGGGGCACAAACTGCACACCGACGAGGGATACCTGCGCCTAGGAAGCGTGGCAGAACCTGGCTGGCTACAGACCCCTGCGCTCGACATGAGCCGATGCGATGGCATGATGACGGTAATCGTGACCGCACAGGGTGCCAGCAGCCGCATGACTGACCTATTAACAATCAGCAACGGAGACACCACTGCCGGCATCATACCCACACTGGGCATGCTGCAATATGCCCTGCTGCTGCCTTGCACGGGGGGCGACAGCGTGCACGTGCGCATAGCCAACCACACGGCGAACAGATATATCAACGTGCGCGACATCCAAATATATGCTGGCGACAACCTCTCGCCAGGCGACACACTGGCAACCGTGCGCCAGAGCAACATCACGGGCACCACTTGTGCGCTGACGGGCTTGGCACCTGGACGCAACTACCAACTCACCCTGCAAGCCCACTATGTGGACGGCACAGCATCGGCATGGAGCAACCGCATGCTGATCACGTTGCTGCCGCTCGATGCCGACGTGAATGGTGACGGTGAGGTCAGCATTGCCGACGTAAATGCGGTAGCAGACATGATTCTTAGTGGCCAATATGCCCCAGCGGGCGATGTGACGGGCGACGGTGAGGTCAGCATAGCCGATGTGAACATGGTGGCAGACCACATCAGCGGGCAGTGCCTGCTATTGCGCCCGCCACGGTGATGCCGTGCCGCCACGGGTCAAGGGCTTTTTTTCACATTTCTAAAAAACAAACAGACAGGAGGAAAAACGATGAGTGAATATCACCTATTGGAGCTAGATAACAGCCAAGTGAGGCGGCAAGACCGCTTGCTGCACGCCGAGCGGGCCACACAGTTGCTCGCCACCGCCGAGTGGGGCGTGCTATCGATGTGCGACAACGACGGGCAGCCCTACGGCATCCCCATCAACTTTGTGTGGGACGGCAACCGCTCCATCTACATCCACTGCGCACCGGCAGGGCGCAAATTGCAATGCGTGGACCATTGCAGCCGCGTCTCGTTTTGCGTGGTGGGGCACGTGCACCTGTTGCCCGCACACTTCACCACCGAATATGAGAGCGTGGTGCTACAGTGCCAAGCGGAGCGCGGCCTGGATGACGAGGAACGCCAGCACGCCGTCGGGCTGCTGCTCGACAAGCTCTCGCCCGACCACAAGGCAGCCGGCATCAAGGCGGCAGCAGCCTCGATGCATCGCCTGGAGGTGCTGCGCCTCGACATCTTGTCCGTCAGTGCCAAGTGCAAGCAGGTCACCACACCGCACGCAACATAAGCTCACGCGAATGTGTTTTTGGGCTTAAGGCTTAAGGATCGACTCTGCTCTCGTAGATAGTTTTAGGTCTTAAGGCTCAAGAAAATCTTTGATAATGTTGGTGCACCTCTCCGAGGTACCGACCACATAATCGCTTATACCCCAGGTTCCTACACTCCGCAATGCGTCGTTTCGGTAACCTGGGGCCACCTTATGGTACATCTCTCCGAGGTGCTTTCACCGCTAAGCACTACATCACCTGCCAACCCCAAAAGCTCTATACCTTAAGCCCTAAAACACATCCGCCTCATCTGCATGAGGTAACAAAGCGGTTAAGATGGGAGGATGCTCTAGGCACTAAATAATAAATCTGCTCGATCTGCTCCCATCGATGAAGTCGCTTTGCTCCGCAAAGAATCTGCGTGCGGTAATAATCCCTTATCTGCGTGAAACGCAAAAAAACAGGCAACGGGCTGCGAGGCTTCTACGCAACCCGTTGCCAACTAGGGAATCAGCCTATATATTCGTTGACTTTATGAAATTAAATTTTTAGGCGGCTGACTCTTAGGGATTTTACTTAACCAGCACCTTAAACGCCTTGCCTTCAACGTTGACCACATAGATGCCACTGTTCACACGATAGGTCTGCGTGCCAGCAGCCTTGCCTGTGGTAGCCACTTGCTGGCCTGCAACGGTAAACACGCTTACCTTGCGACCATCGGCACCCAAGACGGTGATTTGCTCGTTACCACCGATGACGCGCACGTTGGTGCTCGGGTCATAGACCTCTTGAACGCTCACGGTCACCAGGTTGGTCAACTCGCTCTCGCCCAAGTCATAGACTGCGCTCACGCCGTACTTGTCGGTATGGTGAGCCTCGCCACTGGCATCATAAGCCGTCTGTGTCGCTGTAGCGTCGATGTTGCTGTTGTGGTAGATGTTGTAGTACAGCAACTCAGGTGTGCGAGCCTCGGTGTACTTGATGTTATCGACCATCAAGCCGAACTCATCGACAACGGTGTGGATAGCGACATACTTAGCATCTTGAGGCAAGGTAGCCTTAATCTCGTACCAAGTGGCGGTGGCAGCGTAGGTCACAGTTGCCACGCATGTGGTGAACGAGCTGGGATTGCGGTCGGTAGTCGATACCAATACCTCGATTGACGAGCCAACGTTGTTGCTCAAGGTCATGAACGAGAAGCTAGTGCCACCCTTTACCTCAGGTGAAATGAACCAGTCATCGTTAATCTCCTCGGTTACGTTGCGGCCTTCGGCATCGATGTCGTAGTTACCCCAGTGAATCAAGCACTTGTCGCCCTCATAAGCTTTCCACATCTCGGCAGTGGTACCTGCCTCGGCAGCACTCCACGTCATCCATGCCAACGGCTGGAAGGCATAGGGCCAATAGTTGCCATAATACTGGATGAAGGCAGTTGCCAAGCGACCATCACCGTCGTAGGTGGTCCAGCCATTAATGTTGTCAGTGGTAAATGCAGGAACATCCTCAAATGTGAGCGTTACCTCGCGACCGTCCATCTTGTCGGGTTCAACCCAGTTGAGTTGTTTGTTCTCGTTGATGGTCAAATCTTTGGGAGCGGGCAATTCAAGCTGTTCGGGTGTGAGTTCTACCTCGGTGCTGATGTTGTTATCCAGGTTCTCATCACCATCATATTCAACCTCGGCATAGTAGATAATCTCGTCCATGCCTGCATTGATGCTCAGCGGGAATTGGTAGATTGCTGTTGCGCCAGGAGCCAGCGCTGCGGTAGCATCTTCGCTGCCCACAGTCTCGCCGTTGACATTGAACATTACAGAGTAGTTGCTAGCCACCTCGGCACCGCGGTTGGTCACAGACACCTCGATGGTCACGTTGTCACCCACAACGGGGCAATAGGGTTGTGAGATGGCGGTCAATGCCATATCCTTGCCGCTCAACTCACCGATATTCCAGTTGTCGGCAAACATACGCTGCGACGGCGTGGGCAGATAGCCATACAGGGCAATCTGAGCCTGCTTGCCGTTGAGCTTGGACAGGTCAAACAGATGCTCAACCCATCCGCTATTGCCCGTCAGGCGAGCGGTGTCGCCCAGCGTGATGAAGTTGAAGCTACCATCAAGGCTTGCAATCACCGTGGCAAACGCCTCCTCGGGCATGCCATCGCTGTGATGCAGCCATACCGACAGAGTGGGATGCTCGGCACCGCTGAAGTCGATGATGGGCGACTCGATAGCACCTGAGCCATCGGCACTGCCCGTGTTGCGCAACATCAGTTGCAGCGAGTCGGCATTCTGGGGCTGGATATTCAGGTTAAAGATACCCTGCTCCATGGTCCAGTTCTGTCCATTGATGCCTGTGCAAGCCACATAGGGCGTGTGATAGAGACCAGCATTGCTAAACGGCTCAACAAACGGCAAGTTGTAGGGCTTGCCCAGCACGATGGCACTGGTGGTGTAGTCGCTCTCGCCCTCGTCATTGAACGCGGTCACAGCAAACACATACTGCGTCTGGGTCTGGCTAGCATCGGCAATCTGCAATTCCACCTCGTCGTCGGGCGTGGTTGCCAGCTCGGTGTACGGTGTGGAGCTGCCAGTGGTGTATTTATACAACTTATAATTCAGGTTTTCGACATCAACATAGCCGCCGTTGATGCCCTCGGTGGTAGCATCCCAGCTAATGTTAGCGATATTCCACTCTTCGCCCCAAACAGCCTTGAGGTTGGTTACGGGCTTGGGTACATCGGGGCCGACGAACTTGGAGATCGTCACAGGATAGCCATTGCCATGCTCGTTGGCAGCCACGATCACATACTGGTTCCAACCGTGAATAGCAGCTACCGACAGCGATACCTCGGCACCAGGTGTTACGCTGGTTGACGATACTAGCTCGTTGTCATACATATCGTAAATAGTGACCTTGGTCAGCGATGACAGGGTGTTGCCCTTGATGTCAACCGACGGCAAGTTGAAGGTGAACGTACCACCCAGTGCGCCCTTAGGCTCGGGCGTGAACACGAGATTGCGCACAGGACCAGGAGCCGTGGTCGGCGCAATGGCGCGTACCTGCAGCGAGTCGATAACCCAACTGTCCTGGTCGTTAATGTTATAGTCATGGAAACCGAAATCGTACAAGCCGTCCTCGGTGGGCACTACGAAATATTCCTTCCACTCATATACATTGGTGTTGAAACCGCCCGTGTAAACGTAGCCCATTGAGCGGTCGATAGTCTCGAGTTCGGTGGTCTGCTCGTCAACGGTGTTGCCCGTGCCCATGGTCACGATCAACTCGCCCTGGCCGCGCAGCAAGTGCTTAAGCATATACAGCGAGTCTGCCTCAAACTTGAACAGCGGGGTAATCAGCCAGTCGTCGCCCACGCCATAGTGCGTAGCCACGTTGTAATAGATGTTATTCCAACGCCATGTGCGATATTCACCATTCTGGTCCACATTGATGATGGTGTAGGTATCCAAGCAGCTACTCTCCTCAAAGTTCTCCTCGTAGGGCAACGGCATGTAGCTGCCATGAATAATCGAATTAGTCTGTACACCAGTACCCTGCTGCTCATGACTAATGGCATAGATGGTGTAAGAATAGGTGTGATACTCGTCACCCAGTGGCTGATCGACGATCTTGGTCGCCGTAGTGTCCTCACAAATCACCTTGCCGTCGAAATTGCGAACCACCTTGTAGGTGATATCGGTTGCATCAAAGTTGCTGCCGAAGTCGGCATAGCGACCCTGGGTGGGTGCGGTCCAGCTGATGGTAGCATTTTTACCCCGAATGCTCAACTTGGCATTGGTCACCGCATCGGGAGCGTCGTAACCATAGAAAATGGTGCGACCCGTGTAGCTCGGGGCTGCGTATGTGTAATAGTTGGGGCTGATAATCACCGTCACCACATGCAGGCCCTGCGTCACCGTGAAGGTACCCTCAACGTGCTCGCCTAGCGTGGGCTGCGGATAGGTGGGAATGCCCGTCACAGCCGTGAACTTGTTATCCACATATACCTGTACGCCAGCAGCATCGGTGGCATTGCCCGTAATTTGGATACTATCGCCATTCACGTCAACAGCGGGAATGGTCATCGAGATGTGAGCCGTGCCATCATCGCCCACCGTGATTTCCAGGTCGTCAGGATTGGCGAGCTTGGTCGTATAATAGCTGGTGACAGTGGCGGGACGCTGATAGAAGAACTGATAACCCGTCGGGGTGCTTTCTAGCAGGACGGTCTTGACTGTATCCTCCTCCGAGCGATTGGGAACATAGGTACCCACCTGATAGAACTGGGTGCCATTCACCATGTCGTAGTGATTGACCAGCAGGTTGCCCGACTTGTAAATCATGGGTTGCAAGCCGTAGGTGAATCTAGTGGGCATTGACGTTGAGCCAACGGTCGTCACGCTGACTGTGGCAGGGTCAACCTTTGCAACATAACTCTTGCCGTTGTCGTTATACAACGTCAGCAGCGTGCCACTGCCATTGTTGGTGAAGCCCTTGGGCGAGAAGTTGCCCTTAGCGCGGTTGGTGTCATAGTCGCCCAGCACACCCATGCGCTTCAGGGTACACGTGGCTGTGTCGAGCATATTCAGATAATAGGTGTTGCCGGTGTTACCCTGCTGAGTGTAATTGCCCATCGAGATCACCCACACCACATCGCGCTTGGTGTCGTAGGTCATCAAATAAGGCACACGCGACTGGTCTCCAGTGGGGTTGCAGTCAAACGTCTTCTGATCTAGCAGCTCCAGCGTGTTGGCATCGTAAATCGAGCGCATCACCTGATAGTACAGGTAACCCTTGGTCGAACTGGTGCCAATGGGCAGGAAGCAATACAACTTATTGTCTTGAACATAGGAGTAAGGCGACAAACCAAAGTCCGACGACACGGTGTCGCACGCAAACGGCTGCAAGTTAAAGTTCACCATGCCCCATGTGCTGTTACCCTCATCGTCCACGCCTGCACCCGAATTATAACCAGTGTAGGTGTAGATGGTGCTGTCCTCGGGAGCATTGGGGTCGCGCCATGGCGATTGCTGACGCACGGGTTGCAGTCCATCGTCAAGCAGCTGCTGATAGGCAGCCTGGTCATCAGCACTCAACATCGACTGGCGAGCCGATGTCATTAACGAGGACACCTGTGCGGTCGTGGCATGCACCTTTTGGGTCGCAGCGTCCTGGGGTTGCTGTCCTTGCAGTGGTGACGACGGCATGGTCAACACCATCTGTCCAGTCACCGCCAATGGCAATACCAGCAGTGCTGACAGCAAGACTTTTTTAGTAATTTTCTTCATAAGTCAATAGCTTTTTGAAATGAATAAATAACTTTGTTTTTGAAATTTTGAGTGACACAAAGTTATATTTTCTATTGATAACTGTCAAAAAATCAATGCTTCGGTGTTTGCGGTTTCATGAAAAGCGAATAAAAACCTGATTTTTTCCCTAAAAGGCGAAACGAGCGCGGTGCATCAAGGTCAAGAAAAAAAATAATCAGTTTTTAGGGCTTTAATTTTATTAGTTCAACGATATTTTATAATTTTGCTTTCAGAATGAACACAAGACGACTGGTTTTAACCATAATTATAGCGCTAATAGCAACGTGGCAGGCTCAGGCAATCGTAAAGGAGTCTGGCAGTGCCTCGCAACTCAAAGTCAAGGGTGACGTGATGGTGCAACAAGGCCGATATAGCGAGGCTCTGGAATATTACACCACCGCGCTCGAGAAAGCCAAGGCCAGCGATGACACGCACACCTATACCGCCTGCATCGGCAACATCAGCAACATCTATGCTGTGATGGGTGACCCACAACGCAGTCTGCATTACCAAAAGCAAGGCTACGAGACAGCCGTAGCTGCAGGAGATAGCACTATGATGGAGTTGTTCACCATCAACATTGTTGCGCAATATTGCTTGCTTGGTGACGTTGACAAAGCTAAAGTGTTTTTTAAAAAGCAAATGCAACTGTCATCGGGCAACCCTGTGCACGACCGCTACTATGCCTTATATAATCAAGGAATGATAGCCGATGTCAGCGACCATCTGGATCAGGCGACCTACTACTATCAGGCGGCACTCAGGCACGCACAAGAGCACAACATGGATGCCAAGTATATCATCACTCAGATGAACGAGCTAGGCACCATCTATCTGCAAAACAAGCAGTTTGACAAAGCCATCAGCCAGTTTACAGAAGCCCAACAACTTGCCAAGCAGGCAGGCAATCTGGAGCTGGAAGGGCATGTCTATAAAGGGCTAGCAAGAGCTTACCGCATGATGGGTGATTCGACACGCGCCGATAAGTACAAAGCCATGTCGGTGAGCATTGGCGACACCATCTATGACCGCAACCGCTTCAGCACCGCCAGCGGCAAGCTGTTTGAGTACGAGAACGCCGAGAACCAGCGGCACATCGACCGGCTGGTGTCGCGCAACCACACGCAGCTGCTCATCATCTTGGCTTTTGCACTGCTTGCCATCGCCCTCACCCTATTCTACTTGGCACTGAGGCGCAAAAACCGCAGCCTGCTCGAAGCGCAGAAGATGCTGGTCAAAAAGAACCAAGAGCTCATGGCAAGCGAACGACTGCTGCAAGCACGCATCGACAAGGGTCAGCACCAGGACGAACGCAACGACATCGGTTTGTCGCAAGATGCCATCGACCAGCTGTTGGGCAAAATTAACGCGGTGATGGAGCGTCTTGACGTGATTTCGAGTCCTGACTTCAGCCTGCCGCAACTGGCGCAGCTGGTGGATAGTAACACCAAATATGTGTCGTGGGTCATCAACGACGCTTACGGCAAGAACTTCAAGGCATACCTCAACGAGTATCGCATCCGCGAGGCATGCAAGCGGCTTGCCGATGACGAGCACTATGGCAACATGACCATTCAAGCCATCTGCGAAACTGTGGGTTACCAAAGCGCGTCGGGATTCATCACCGCATTCAAGAAAACCGTGGGCATGACCCCAAGCACCTATCAAAAACTCGCCCGCGAGCAAAACGGCAAGCAGCAGGAGGCTTAAGGTTGCTTTTTGCCTCACGCAGATCGAGCGGATCGAGCAGATTTTTATTATACATAAGCGGATTATAAATGTAAGAAATCGTCAGACGATGTACACCTCTCCGGGGTGCTTTCGCCTATTGCACACTCTCCACATCAGCCCACCTTAAGCCGTAAGTCCTAAGCTTAAGCCCGATATAACAAAAAAGCGGAAAGTGGCTTCCGGGTCTGTCGCAGATGCTGGAAACCACTCCACATTCTATATTAACAAATCTAATCCTATTATTATTTGTTTTTGCAGAAAAAGTTGATAGATCAGTATATATGAGTGCTCATGGCACCTGTTCACACAGGCGCGGCACAGATGTAATTCTTGTTTTGTTTCAAAAAGAATGGGAAAAACAGGTTTGCCTGCGGCACACGCTCGTCAGACAAACAGCTCGCTGACGGTGACGGCATCTGGTCCCTCAAAAAACATGGCGTCGGCGAGCGGGCTATAACGGAAATCGCCATAGCGGAACACTTGCACGGCAGCAAAGCGGCGGTCGTCGCTCAGGCAATACTCCACCAGATGGCCGGTGATTTCTTGTGGTGTGACCTTGCCAATGGCTTTGACGGTTTGCAACAGTTTATCGGGCGGACATGTAGCCAGTGCCTCGATGCGGTTGCCGACCTCTGGGGAACAATAACACTTGCCTGCATGGATGCGGCTGCCCGTGGGCGTGTAGATCGCTTTTTCACTCAAACCCAGCATTGAGCTGGAAACTTGCACATGCTCGTGCGACATGACCGATGCAGCCATATCTAAACTTTTGATTTTTGGCATTTTTTGTGTTGATTAAATGTTAGTCAGTGTTGTCTTGTTATTTTTTCACTTGATGCAGAGAGAATCGCATGCACCAATCTGGCGGACAGCTCACCGCTATCCATGCCATAGGGGAATGTAGAGAATGAAAAAAAGGAGGGGAGACAACAGGGCTAACACAATAGCCGCCTGAGTGCAATCACATAATAGTCGGCAGGAATGGGCGGAGCAGGCAAGGCGGAGAGAGCTCCGTGTCTGCCCACGCGCGTGATGCCGCTTGCAGCCACTCCACAATGGTGGGTGGCGGTCTTGAACAATGTGCGCGATGCACGGTTGCCGTTAGTGCTGACGGTGCGCACGGGACGTGACTGACACACCGTGCTAAGCACACGCGAATGGGTGATAGCCGCCTGCGTGGCATCGTGGGGCATCAGCTCATAGCTGCCCTCCACACCATGGCGCTCAGGTGTGACAGCGGTAGCAGTTGCTTGCCGCAACTGTGCGTTGTGCACCTGGCTCACCACCGCACCGCTGTTGGCAACCATCGCCACCAACAGAGCCATCATCACTATGTGGAACAACCGTTTCATGTTTGCGTTGGGCAAAGGTAATCAAAATTTGCCAGTTGCAAAAGACAATAACACATTTTTTGGCGGTGAGGGTTAAAGTCGGGCGGTTATCAGGTGAGCAATGCGCCGTGTGAACAGGCGGTTAACCGCCCATGCCAGCACCACATCTACCGGAACGATGAACCATGGTAGCATGCCATAAACGTCGATCCCACAGTGCCCCAGCAGGGGAGCAATCAAGTAATTAAAGGTCAATGCGGCAACGCCTTGCAACATAAACATTTCAAAACTGATGTTACCCAACCACTGTAAGGGTTTGCTGACCAGCAATCTGCCCAATGGTCCCTCGTGCCTGTCGCACAGGACGGCGACAGCGATGAGCACAGCGATGGGCAGCCACCATACTAGGGCATCACTCCATGGCACAAGGCACGGGCAACACCACAGTGCAAACATCACGGCAGCAAGTGCCGCCAGCACACCCAGCTCACACAGGGCAGCACGTGGCTGGCATCCACTAGCCCTGGGCAACAAGTGACACAGCACCATGCCCACCACAAAATCCATCAGGCGCATGGGCGGGAACACATAAGCGGCAGTGCGACCATACACATCGGTACCCGCCAGCACCAGCACATCAACCACTGCCAGGGCCATCACCAGCAGCAAGCAACTGCGAAACCGCCACCGTGCCATAGCCCGTGACAACAGGGGAAAACACAGGTAACAGAACAACAATGTGCTCAAGAACCATGAGTAGCTGTTGTATGAGAAATAAACCGCATGCACGTGCGACCAACTTTGCAGCAGCAAGCCATTGAGCAACAATGCGCCAGGGCGTATGACAAGCTGCCCTGCCCATGCCGTCAATGCCAACCACATCGCTAGCGTCAGCCAGTGCAGAGGGTAGAAGCGACTGGCACGTCGCAAGGCAAAACGGGCATAACCCACCGCAGTGACCGCGGCTCCGCCATGACGTCGCTCAAGCAGATAGCCGCTCGCCATAAAAAAGAACGTCACGCCAGCCCACGTCAGCTGCTCCAGGGCAGGCACGCCATGGTGAAACAAAACGATGACCACTGCAAACGCAGCACGCCAGCCGTTAATCGCCTTGATTGTTGTTTTGTTGCCCATAACCCTATGCCACCAATATGTTTCTTTTAGCAACCTTTTTGCCTGAGCCACATGCGTACAGGCTGTGTGAACCACCGATTAACCGCCCACGACAGCACGACGAGCAGCGGCAGCGCAATCCAAATCATCTGGTCATAACTATTAATGCCCCAGTGTCCCAGCACAGGCGACACGACATAGTTCGCCAGCAAAAATGCCACAAATTGCAGCATAAACAGTTCAAAGCTAATGCCACCCAGCCACTGCAAGGGCTTGCAAAGCAGCAATCTGCCCAAGATGCCCTCGCGCCCGTCAAGCAGCGCACAGGTCAAAATCAAGCACGACTGCGGTACAATCCACAGCAAGTTATCCTCCCACGGATGAACTAGCGAGGTGTAGCGGTTAAGGCACCACGACACCACCAGCAGCACTAGTGCACCTACCTCGATGCACGACCTGCCGGCATACCCTATGCCTGCACATCTAGGCTTCATCAGGCGATAAACACGCAACAGGGTGATGCCAACGCACAAGTCCAGCAAATGCGATAGCGGGTTGACATGCACTGCCTCACGACCAGGTATGTCGAGCGGCAGCACGACCATGCCCAGCACCACCGCAAGCACTGCCAGCAACAGCAATTGATAGCGCAACCGCCATCGCGACAGCAGCCGCACTGCAAATGGAAAACACAAGTAGCAAAACAGCAGCGCACTGAGGTACCACGACACGGTGTTGAAGCTATAATGCACCTCATGAACAGGCGACCACGCCTGCAACAGCAAGGCATTTAAAGTTAACGTGCCCGCATCGACATGGCGTGGCTCAAACAAAGCCCACAGAGCCAGCAACAGCAGCAACGACAACCAATGCAGGGGATAAAGCCTCATGGCATGCCTTGCGGCAAAACGGCAATAGCCCACGCCAGTCAGAGGCTCGTCGCCATGGTGCATCGACAACAAAAAGCTGCTGACAATGAAGAAAAAAGTGAGCCCGCTCCAAGCCATGTTCCACACTAGCGGAACATCGGCATGAAACAGCACGATAGACAGCGCGAATAGCCCGCGCCAAGCATTAATGGTCTTAATCATGAAGCTCGCTGGCGACCTTGCATAACGGCACTGATGCCGCTATCAGGTGTGCGAATTTACGAACATTTATTGGAAAAACCGCAAAATTAACGGCACTTTTGCGATTAAGCGAGCGCAATAGGAGCTTGCTCATATTGCCGAGCGTGAGCAAAATATCCACTTTTGCGATTAAGCGAGTGCAATGGGAGCTTGCTCATATTACCGAGCGTGAGCAAAATATCCACTTTTGCGATTAAGCGAGCGCAATGGGAGCTTGCCTTTGGGTTAATCGTTCACGCTCGGCTTTGCTCAAACATCCTTGGCATTGCCCGTGCTTATCACGATTTTCATTGCCGAACGTGAGCGGAATTATGCAAAATTTTCCTACCTTTGTCGCCGCAATAGCCCTGCCCGTGAGCAAATCACGACGTGTGATGAGAACGATGTATTTTATATGGTCACTGATTGAGCGATTTGGCACCAATGCCATCTCGCTAATCGGCAACATAGTCTTGAGCTATCTGCTATTGCCCGAAGACTTTGGTCTGGTGGCATCGCTGGCTGTGTTTACATCGGTCGTGTATGTGTTTATCGACTGCGGGCTATCAGACGGCTTATTGAGCATGAGTGCCCCCACTCGCCGCGACTTCAATACGGTGTTTTACTTCAACGTGGGTGTGGGCACGGCATTGTGCCTGCTTTATGTGCTGATTGCGCCGCTAGTGGCACGCTACTTTGGCAACCCCGAGATTTGTCCAGTGATGCGGGCGTTTGGCGGCGGAGCTTTTTTGTCGGGACTGACCATCGCACAGCTCACCCGCCTGCGTTCCCAGTTGCAGTTCCGCAAGATTGCCGCCATCAACCTCACATCGGTTGCATTGGCACTCGCCGTGGCGGTGCTGATGGCTCTGGCAGGGTTGCGCTACTGGGCTCTAGTGGAGTTGCAGGTGGGCTACACCTTCTTCTTGCTGCTGCTCATGGCATTGTTCTCACGGTGGCAGCTGCGACTGGAGTTCGACACTGCCCGTTTTAAGGCACTGTGGGGATTTGGCGTGAACCTGCTGTTCTCAACACTGCTCACACAGGTATCCCAAAACATCTTCACCTTCATACTCGGCAAATATTACAATCCGGCACAAGCGGGCTATATGGGACAGGCGCAAAAGTTGCAACAGTCGCCCGTCAACTCGATGGAAAACTCCATCAGTGGCACCTCGTTTGTCCTCATTGCCAAATATCAGACACAAGCCGAGAAATGTGACTCTATCATCAGGATGTTTGGTGTCGCTTCATTTGCCATCATCATGTTGTGCTCGCTGCTGCTTAGCGTGAGCTACCCCGTGATTAAGGCGGTGTTTCCTGATGCCTGGCTACCCGTCGTGCCCTACTTCAGGATGATGCTACTGTGGGGTATGGTATATCCGCTAGGCAACTTCATGATGATTGTGTTTAAGCTATTTAACAAGACGTCGGTTATCCGCAACGTGCTCATCGTTGAAAAGTCACTGATCATCGTGCTGGCATTTTCACTCTACCCCTATGGTGTGACGGCGATGATTACCGGAGCCATCGTACTGTCGTTGCTGTCGCTGACGCTTTATGTGGCTTATGCACAGCGAGTCACGGGCATCGCCATGAAGCGTTTTTTTGCCGTCTATGCCAGTCATTTGGCAATGGGATTATCGATTGCCGCTGTTGCCCATGCGGCAACATTGCTATTCCATTTCTCGGTCTATGCCTTGCTGGCTGGCACACTGGTGTTTGTCGCGCTCATGCTGCTGGTTTGTCGCTTGTTCAGGCGCGAATATTATGATTTTATTGTCGCACACGCGCGTGCGCTATTCGCCCGCCACTAGAGCCATCATCTCACAAGAAGAGTGCCTATGATTCCTCACAAGATACATTATTGCTGGTTTGGCGGCAACCCATTGCCCGAAATGGCTGAGCGTTGCATTGCCTCATGGCAGACTTATCTGCCTGACTATGAAATCATCAGGTGGGACGAGACAAATTTTGATGTCCACGCCAATGCCTACATTCGCGAAGCCTATGCCCTCAAGAAATATGCGTTTGTGAGCGACTATGCCCGATTCTGGATTTTACAGCAACAGGGAGGCATCTATTTTGACACCGACGTTGAGGTGATTAGCTCCATCGATGATATTATAGCAGCTGGACCATTCTTGGGAAGGGAGAAGTCCGCGCCCAATCAGACGGGCAAAGCACAGGTCAACACAGGGCTTGGCATGGGCTGCGAAGCAGGCGACCCGCTGTGCGGCGACATGGTGCGTGACTACGCCAACTCACACTTCATCACCCCAACGGGCAGGATAGCCACCATGACGGTTGTTCAACGGCTCACACAGCTGTTGGGTGACACCTTCCAGTCATTGTCCGATGACGTGCCTGTCAAGAGTCATGGCTACACCATCTATCCCGCCGAATACTTCTGCCCGCTCAACTACTTCACGGGCGAACTGCTATCGGGTGACAACACGCGCACCATACACCACTATGCCGCCACCTGGGTACACCGCCCAGCCAATGTTTGCTCACGCGCACTAAAACGCTTGACCAACATCGCCACACGTGTGCAATGCTCACTGCCGGCTGCCTCTAAACGGTCAGCACGCCAATAACTGGCACGGCAAGCTTTTTTTGCCACCTTATTTATAATTTTACGAGCCATTGCTTCGTTATCATAACAAGATGGAACAACCCTTATTTACAATCATTACCGTCACCTGGAATGCGGCAGCAGTGTTGGAGCCGACGCTCGAAAGCATCAGGCGGCAGACGTGTAGCGACTATGAGCTGCTGCTGCAAGACGGTGCCTCGACCGACGACACGCTTGAGATAGCCAAGCGGGTCTCGATTGCCTCGATGCGCGTGTTCAGCGAGCCCGACAAGGGACTGTATGATGCCATGAACAAAGGCATAGCGCGGGCACGAGGCCGTTATCTGATGTTCTTGAATGCTGGCGATACCTTAGCTGATGAGACGGTGCTGGCACGCCTTGCCGTGCTGGCTGCAGACGAACCTGGCGTGATATATGGACAAACCCAACTGGTTAACAGCAGGCGCGAAGTGGTCGGCAAGCGGCATCTGACTGCGCCCAAGCACCTGACTGCCAAAAGTTTTTTAGACGGCATGGTCGTGTGCCACCAAGCGTTTGTTGCAAGGCGCGACCTGGCTCCGCAATACGATGCCCGCTATCGCTACAGCGCCGACTATGACTGGTGCATCCGTGTGCTTGAGCAGTCACCAGCCAATGCCTACGCGGGCGACACCCCTATCATTAGCTATCTGGACGAGGGTCTGACCACACGGCATCACCACTCGTCGCTATGGGAACGCTACCGCATCATGTGCCGTCACTATGGCACACGGGCTGCCACCTTGCGACACCTCACATTCATTCCTCGCTACATCAAGCGCCGCATGCATGGCGGCAAGCAATAATACAACCACTGTGCAACGATGAAACAAATCCTGCTCCTATTACTGACCACCATGGCATTGATGTGCGCTTGCGCGGGCAACAGCCACCAAGCCCAACCTTTGCAGCAACTGCAATCACAACAACCACAGCAAGCCAGTGAGCAACGTCAACAACGCCCCATGCTAGGCATGTGGCCGCGCATGCAGTGGGAATCGTCAACTCCGTTCACCGACGACATGCCTCGTCAAGTGGCAGTTGCAGCCCATGCCGACACCATCGGGCTGCGGTGCACAAACTACCCGAGCTTCATGCACCTCTCCACACAATGCCGCACCGACACGGCTGCCAGTTATGTGAATGGCGACAATGCTGGCTGGTATGAAGTGACGGCTATTGACAGCCTGCTCACTGTGACCTTGAGCGAAAACCTGCAAAATAACCCGCGACAGTTGCGCATCGAGGTGCGGTGCGGCAACACACGCGACATCTTCACCATCACACAAGCCGGCGGGGAACAATAAGCGATACCCCATCATCACTTCACTGTCAAAGATGCTGAAGCGTGAGGGGCATTCATTCAATTTTCAAAGCCAAATCGACGTTGAGGCACACGTCTCATTTCTCGACAGGCTGCCACAAATATAGCTTGTCGCTGGGACGCACTTTAGCGGGCACCTTGATGGAGAAGTGCTCACCTTTCACCGTTTTCTCAACAGGTTTCAAATCGACACGGATTTCGGTCAGTGTCAATGGAATGGCACCCGTCGTTGGGCCAATAATCCACACCTCGTCGCCCAAATGCAGCTCGCCTGCCTCCATCACAAACTCAGCGACTCCCAGCTTGCCGAAATGACGGATAGCCTTAGCGGCATAACTCTTGACATGCGTTGCCGACGAGCCATATTTTGACGACCACTCGCCCAACCGCTGCCCCATGTAGTAGCCATTCCAGAAGCCACGGTTGAACACCTTAGCCAAACGCTCGTCCCACTGTGCTATCTTCTCCTCATCATAAGTACCGGCAACGATAGCATCCAGAGCCTGATTATAACATTCGACCACGGTGCGCACATATTCTGGTCCACGCGCCCTGCCTTCAATCTTGAACACGGTCACGCCAGCGTCAACCATCTTGTTCAGGAAGTGAATGGTCTTCAAATCCTTGGGCGACATGATATATTTATTCTCAATCGCCAACTCGTCACCATTTTGGCGGTCGGTCACAATATAGCCTCGACGACAGATTTGCCGACATGCTCCACGATTGGCACTGGTGTTCTCTTGATGCAGGCTCATGTAACATTTGCCCGAAACCGCCATGCACAATGCCCCGTGGCAGAACATCTCTAACCGCACACGATTGCCATGCGGTCCTCTCACATCGTGAGCCTCGATGTAGTCACTGATGCGGCGCACCTGCTCCAGATTGAGTTCGCGAGCCAACACCATCACATCGGCATATTGTGCGTAATATTGCACCGCCAAGCTATTGCTCACGTTCACCTGTGTGGAAATGTGCACCTCAACGCCAATGCTACGCGCAAACAAGATGGTAGCCATGTCGCTGGCGATGATGGCACTCACACGGGCATCACGGGCTGCTGTCACAATTTGGCGCATATAGTCAACATCTTCGTCATAGACGATGGTGTTAACCGTCAAGTAGCTTTTCATGCCTCGCTCATGACACCATTGCGCAATGGTGTGCAAGTCGTCGAGCGTGAAGTTCACACTCGACCGCGACCGCATATTCAAGCCTTCAATGCCAAAATAAATCGCATCTGCCCCACCCTGCCATGCGGCAGTTAGCGACTCCCAAGAGCCAACGGGAGCCATAATCTCAAAGTCGCGGCGGCTCTTAGCGACGGTTGTCGTTGCTTCTTCCTTCATCGTTCTTTTTTGCCTGTAAGTATGCCCTTGATGTCATACAATTTGTTCAACGCCTCCACAGGCGTCAGGTTATTGATGTCGATGGTCAATATCTCATCACGTATCTGGCTCAGCACAGGGTCATCGAGCTGGAAAATCGACAATTGATAGCCACTGCGCGACGAGGCGACATCGCCCAAGTCCTTAGTCAACGCACTATCGTTGCGGTTATTGTCCTCAAGCTGCTTAAGCACTTGGTTGGCACGGTTAACAATCGTTGGCGGCATGCCGGCAATTTTAGCGACATGGATGCCAAAGCTATGCTCGCTGCCACCCTTCTCAAGTTTGCGCACAAACACTACCTTGCCATTGATTTCCTTGACGCTGACGTTGTAATTAACAATGCGCTTAAACGATTTTTCCATCTCGTTCAGCTCGTGATAGTGCGTGGCAAACAGCGTTTTGGGATGCGTTGCGTGCTCATGGATATATTCCACGATAGACCAAGCAATCGAGATGCCGTCATAGGTGCTGGTGCCTCGCCCCAATTCGTCAAACAAAATCAGGCTGCGCTGGCTCAGGTTGTTAAGAATGCTCGCCGCCTCAGTCATCTCGACCATAAAGGTGGACTCGCCCAACGAGATGTTATCGCTCGCACCCACGCGCGTGAAAATCTTATCAACCACGCCAATGCGTGCACGCTCGGCTGGGACAAAGCTGCCCATCTGGGCCATCAGGGTGATGAGGGCAGTCTGGCGCAATAGCGCACTCTTACCCGCCATGTTAGGACCCGTGATAATCATGATTTGCTGGTCATCGTTGCTCAGGCGGATGTCGTTAGGCACATAGGTCTCACCAGGCGGCAACTGGCACTCAATCACAGGGTGACGCCCCTGCACGATGTCGATGTCGAGGCTCTCGTCTAGCACGGGGCGGTTATAATGGTTGTCTAGCGCAACACGCGTCAATGCCACCAGACAGTCAAGCCGCGCAATGATGTTGCTATCGGTCTGAATGGCAGAGATATATTCTGTCACAGCGGTCACCAGCGCGGCAAAGAGCTGTCCCTCAATAATCAGGATTTTTTCCTCAGCACCCAGTATTTTTTCCTCATACTCCTTTAACTCTTGCGTCACATAGCGCTCGGCACTGACCAGCGTCTGCTTACGTATCCACTCAGGCGGCACCTTGTCCTTGTGCGTGTTGCGCACCTCTATATAATAGCCAAACACATTATTGTACGCAATCTTCAAGCTAGGAATGCCCGTTTGTTCACTCAACTTGCGCTGCAAAGCCATCAGATAGTCCTTGCCGCTGCTGCTGATGTCGCGCAGCTCGTCGAGGCGGGCATCCACACCGCGGTTGATGACATTGCCCCTGTTAGTTTGGTTGGGGGCATCAGGATTCAGCTCACGCTCAATGCGGTCACGAATAATCGCACACGGGTTGAGTTGCTCACCCATGCTGCGCAACACCTCGCTAGGCGCTTGCTCACAATATTGCTTGATGGGCAACAATGCCTGCAAGGCACTCTTGAGCTGTACCAGTTCACGCGGAGTGATGCGCCCCACGGCAGCCTTGCTGGTGAGACGCTCCAAGTCGCCAATCAGCTCTAACTGTTCAATCACGCGGTCGCGCCCCTCACGGTCGCGAAAGAAGTGCTCTACCACGTCAAGACGCCGGTCTATCGCCTTGGCATCTTGCAACGGAAACAGAACCCAACGGCGCATCATGCGACCGCCCATAGGTGAGATGGTGCGGTCTATCACATCGAGCAACGACTTGCCGTCATCGCCCATAGGAGCCACCAGCTCCAAGTTGCGGATGGTGAATTTATCAAGGCGCACATAGCGTTCTGCCTCAATGCGCGACAGCGTGGTGATGTGTCCAATCTGCGTGTGCTGCGTGATATCCAGATAATGCAAGATGGCACCCGAGGCAACGATGGCATTGTCCATGCCCGAGATGCCAAACCCTTTTAAATTGCGTGTCTCGAAGTGCTTGAGCAGACGGTCGCGGGCTGCCTCTAAAGTGAACACCCAGTCTTCGAGCTCAAAGGTCAGATAACGCGACGTGAACGTTCCCATAAACCGCTGGCGGTTGCTGCGTTCAATAAGCACCTCCTTAGGCGAGAAATTCACCAGCAATTTATCGACATATTCTTCACTGCCTTCGGCAGTCAGAAATTCGCCCGTGCTGATGTCTAAAAAGGCTATGCCCAGCATCTTTTTGCCAAAGTGCACGGCAGCCAGCCAATTATTTTCCTTGCGGTCGAGCATGGTGCCACCCACCACCACGCCAGGCGTCACCAACTCGGTAATGCCCCGCTTCACCAGCTTCTTGGTCAGCTTAGGGTCTTCGAGCTGGTCACAAATGGCGACACGCTTGCCGGCACGCACTAGCCGTGGCAGGTAGGTGTCGAGGGCGTGATGCGGGAAGCCCGCCATCTCAATCGACTTGGCTGCGCCATTTGAGCGTCGGGTGAGGGTGATGCCCAATATCTCGCTGGCGACCACCGCATCCTGCATATAGGTCTCATAGAAATCGCCAACCCTGAATAGCAATATAGCGTCGGGATGCTTTGACTTCATCTCGACAAATTGCTTCATCATGGGTGTGTTCACCGGATCTTGTGCCATTTGCTCTACGTTTTCGGCAGGCAGCTTTTACCAGCTGCCGCCGCCACCGCCACCGCCAAAGCTGCCGCCACCAAAACCGCCCCAGCTGCCGCCGCCAAAGCCACCGCCGCCAGTCCAGCCGCCACCACGGCCCCAGTCGCTGCCGCCAGTGATGATGATGGGTCCGCCCCAGGTGCCTGTGTCGCGGTTATTGCGCCGACCATTACCATTGTTACCCATGTTGTCCTGGTCGTTCTTGATGGACAGGTAGAAGAAGAGGATAATAATGAGTATAAAGATAATAGCACCCCAGTCAATGCCTTCGGTCTGTGCGGCATAGTCTTCCTCGTTATACTCGCCAGTGGCTAAGTCGCGCAACACGCGGACCGCTGCCCACACGCCCCCGTCATAGTCGTTTTGCTTGAAGTGCGGTATCATCTCGTTGTTGACGATGCGGGTGCAAGTGGCATCGGTGATGGCAGCCTCCAAGCCATAACCAGCGGTGATAAACGCCTGTCCCTTGGCTTGCTCGGTCTTGGGCACAATCAGCACCACCACACCATTGTTGTTGCCCTTGCTGCCGCCAACGCCCCACTGCTGACCAATCTCATAAGCCATCATCGCCTTGTCATAGCCACCCAGGTCCTTCATCGTCACCACACAAATTTGATTGCTGGTGCGCATAGCTATTGACTCAAGCGTGTCCTCCAATGCCTGCGTGTTAGTCAAAATGCCCGCAAAGTCATTGACCAAGCGCGGCGGGTTGGGCCGCGACGGCACTTGCGCTTCGACAGTCACTGCCAACAGGCCTATGGCCAACAGCAGTACTATGTGTTTGAGTGTTCTAATCATCATCGGCATCGGCTTCATAGTCATCGCCCTCGTCGGGGTCGGACGTCACATCATCGACATCATCAGCATTCGGGTCATCGTTTGTTGCGGACTTGTCAGCGATGTCGTCGTTATCGTCATCGTCGTCGTCATCAAATTCTCCGTCATCAAACGACACCTCGTTGCTCAGCTCGTTCACATCATCGCGTTCGCCTGGGAAATATTGCGACAGGCGTTCACCCATGTGCGCAATAATCTCACACAAACCGTCAACGGGGCGACCCGCAGACAAGAATTGTCCCAATGCAGCTACCTCGTCATCCCAAAACCCATCTGGCACTCGCTCGTTGATTCCCGTGTCGCCCAGGATGGCATATTTGCGGTCCTCATAGGCGATGAAAATCAACACAGCATTGCGGCGGCGAGTGGTATAGAGGTGCAAGCGGTTAAATGTCTTGATGGCACGACGCATCACCCGACCGCGGCAACGGGGCGTGACATGCACGCATATCTCGCCCGTTGTGTGCCGCTCGGCTTGAGTGATAGCATCGGCAATGCGCCGCTGTCCCTCACTGGGTATGAAATCGGCTAGTGCCATGCTGGTACGGTATTACTCGCCAGTGCTGGTACCAAAGTCCACCTTGGGAGCCTTGTCGGCACCGGCTTGTGCCTGGAAGTAAGGCTTCTCGCCAAAGTTGAACAGGCCTGCCAGAATGTTGGTGGGGAAGGTGCGACGCTTGGTGTTATACTCCTTGGCAACCTCGTTAAACTTGTTGCGCTCAACGGTGATGCGGTTTTCGGTGCTCTCCAGCTGGTTCTGCAGCTCCAGGAAGTTCTGGTTAGCCTTCAGGTCGGGATAGTTTTCCTGCACGGCAATCAGTCGGCTCAACGCGCTGGTCACCTCGCCCTGTGCCTCCTGAAATTTCTTCAGGTCCTCGGCAGTCATGTTGCTGGGGTCAATCTTGACCGATGTGGCGTTGGCACGTGCGTTAATCACGTTCTCCAGAGTCTTCTGCTCGTGCTGGGCATAGCCCTTGACGGTCTCTACGAGGTTGGGAATCAGGTCGGCACGACGCTGATAGACGTTTTCTACTTGAGCCCATGCGCTTTCAACGTTCTCCTGTGATTTCACCAGACCGTTATAGCCGTTCTTGACCCATCCAAACAGTGCTAAAGCAATCACAGCCAGCACAATCAGAATTACACAACCTTTTTTCATTGTTTTGTTCGTTTGTTTGTTGATAATTATTTGTGAATTGTTGTCTTGTTGTTAGTTTGTTGCATAAATTGCAACAATTGTGCCACACACTGTGACTCGCCGAACTCATCACCGCCAATTAGCGCATGTAGCGTTTGCGGGTGTTGACTGTCCCATCGGCACGACGTTGCACCTCGATGGTGACACCAGTGGGATGCGAAACAGCAGCACCTGCGGGGGTGAAATAGGCGGTTTGCGTGATTGCCGACGATTGCTCATCGGCTACCACAAAAGGGATGCCAGAGCGTTGGTCTGGAACGGTCACGACAGTGGTAGAGTCACCCATGGTGATGTTCACGTTGTCAATCGTGGAACCACGCACATGCCACACCTTTAAAGTGCCGCCGGCAAAATCCTCGGCAGCGGCAAAGCTCAGATTAATCACCGGTGTCGGCACCGTGTCATAGCACACACGACTGTTGGGATAAGTGCCTAGGACATAAAAGGTGTAATCTTCCTTCACATGCCTGCGGGAAATCAGGTTCATATCTTTGTCCACGCTCTCCTTGGTCAACGAGATGTCCTCTATGGTCAAACCATCGCATATCGTCAAGTACAATTGTATGCCGCGCGAGGGCGTCTCACTATGCAACATGATGGGCACTTCTACCACCGTGCCTGGCTCAATCTCAAAGTCCTCGATATAAACCTCGTGAACCTGAGCGCAAATTAACAACGGCAGACACGCCGCCAACATAGCTATAACTTGCTTTTTCATTTTCACTTGTCAGCTTTAAATGTACATTAAAGCTACAAAGTTAATGTTTTTTATCGACATTTCAGCCTTTGCCACCTCACAATTTTTATTGGCAAGGCTTAAAATAGCTTTTTGCGGAAATGCCAACGGCAAATCTATGGGCATGAAACAACGCTGCGTTTCTATTTGGATTCTGCACATTCTCATACATACCATCAAGCCCTATCGGCACTTTGGCACGCAATTTGCGGGAACTGATTGCGTTGAACCACTTTGTAACCAACACTACAAAATGAAGCAGAAATTAAATCTTGACGAGTACGCACGCTTTTTCAACGACAGTGCGCTGTGGACCAAAATCAAACGTGTGGCACGCAAAGCGGGCATCAAGGCGGTATATTATGCCTTGCTGCTCTATTACGTATCAACCGATCCCGCGGTGCCTCGCACCGAGAAGCTCAAGATTTACGGGGCGTTGGGCTACTTCATCTTGCCTATCGACCTGATTCCCGACACCATCATCGGCTTGGGCTTTACCGACGACTTGGCGGCACTGGCTTGGGCTCTGTTTGCGGTGCAAAAGTACATCACGCCTGAGACCGAACGCCGTGCCCGCACTCGATTGCGCGAATGGTTTGGAGACTTTGACGATGACGATTTGCCCGACTTTAAAAACGATGCGACACCCGATGCCGACGGCATCATCGATGTAGAGGTGATTGAGTGACGTGCCGTTAATGCGCTTGCCAGCCCGTCAGGTCACAACCGCGCAAAAAGTCTTCGGTTGCCATGCGACGCTTGCCTGCTTGTTGCAACGACAACACTTGCAGCCACCCGTCAACGCAGGCGATGCGCAAAGTCTTGCCATCGGTGACAAGTGTCCCGGGCTGAGGCATCGCGCTTTCGCCACCTAGCGGCTCACCCGTTTCGAACACTTTCACATCGTGGCTGTTGCCAGCGACATCCACCAGCGTTGTCCACGCGGCAGGATAGGGCGACAGTCCACGGATATGGTTATAAATTGCCTCTGCCGGTCGCGACCAGTCGATGCGGCAAGTGTCTTTAAAGATTTTAGGTGCGGGAGTGGGTGCCTCGCCTGCGGCAAGCAACTGCGCTTGCGGCACAGTGACCACCTGACCTGCAATGATGTTGTCAACCGTGTGAACAACCATGTCAGCCCCCAGCATCATCAGGCGGTCGTGAACCGTTCCTGCATTGTCATGCCTACCAATGGGCACAGAACGCTGTTCAATCACATCGCCCGTATCAATTTCGTGCTTAAGGAAAAATGTGGTCACTCCCGTAACAGTGTCACCATTCATCACAGCCCAATTAATGGGAGCCGCACCTCGATAGCGCGGCAACAACGAGGCGTGCAGGTTGAAGGTGCCCAGCGGTGGCATTGCCCACACCACCTGCGGCAACATCCTGAAAGCTATCACAATGTTTAAATGAGCATTCAGGTCGCGCAACTGGCTGACAAACGATTCGTCCTTGAGGTTCACGGGTTGCAACAGTGGCAACCCGCTGGCCACGGCATAGCGTTTCACATCACTCTGATAAAGCTTGTGCCCACGTCCTGCCGGCTTGTCGGGCATGGTCACCACGCCCACCACGTTATATCCGCCCTCAACCAGGCGACGCAAGCTCTCTACCGCAAAATCTGGTGTGCCGAAAAACACAATCCTCAATTCTTCCTTGGTCATATCACGCTTCATTGGTTAATCAACGAGGCAAAGTTAGTGATTATTTCGTGACTGGCAAAACCGACCGTGGAACAAACCCGCCGCACCGACATCATCTGCAACAAAAAAATGGCATGATGCGCTGCCTATCTCGGTTTTTTTGGTAATTTTGCACACGGTTTAAATCATCACTGACAAATCATGAACAAGCGACTATCCACATTGTTGCGCACCACGCTTGCGGCACTGCTGCTTGCAGGCGGAGCCTTGTGTGCGCAAGCCACCATACCGGCAGGTTATTACAGTTCGCTCAACGGCAAAAGCGGGCAGGCACTCAAAAACGCTATCCACGATTTGGCGCTCAAGCACACGGTGCTCACCTATAGCAGCCTGTGGGGGTACTTTACCAGCACCGATTGCCGCCTAGATGACCCCGAACGCGTGTGGGACATGTATAGCAACAACACCTACTACTTTCGCGGCAGCAGTGCAGCCTATGGCATGAACAAGGAGCACTCGCTGCCCAAGAGCTGGTGGGGAGGCAGCACCGACCCCAGCCAATATCCCAGCTACACCGATATCAACCACCTGTATCCAGCCGATGCCGAAGCCAACAGTGCCAAACTGCACTGGCCACTGGGCGAGGTCTCGACCGCATCATTCGACAATGGCGTGACCCGCGTGGGTTCACCCAAGACGGGACAAGGCGGTGGTGCAGGCTCGGTGTTTGAGCCTAGTGACGAATACAAGGGTGATTTTGCCCGCACCTACTTTTACATGGCATGTGCCTACCAGCACTACACATGGAAATACACGTTCATGCTCAACAATGCCGACTGGCGGACGCTCAACACCTGGTCAACCGACCTGCTGTGCCGATGGGCTCGTGCCGATGCCGTGAGTGACAAAGAGGTGAACCGCAACGACGCAGTGCAGCAAATCCAAAACAACCGCAATCCGTTTATCGACTTCCCTGACCTGTTTGAATACATCTGGGGCGACAAGCAAGGGCAGGTGTTCAACCTCAACGAGGCTGGCACCAGCAGCGACACCACCACCTACACTGGCGACCCTGAGCTGATAGCACCTACCCAAGGCACCGTGCTCGACTTTGGCGAAGTGGCTTTAGGAAAATCGCTCGACTACACGTTGTATGTGAAAGGCCGCAACCTCAACAACGCCTTGTCGGTACAGCTTTATCTGTATGACTACACGATGTTCAGCGTGCCTGTGAGCAGCATCTCGCGCACAGCAGCCAACAGCGAGGAGGGCTATCCGCTCAAGATTACCTACACGCCCACTGCTGTGGGTGAGCATACGGCTCGCCTGCTCATTCTAGACGGAGGCTTGACGGGCAGCGTCGGTGTGGAACTGCGTGCTCGTTGCGTGGAGCCGCCCACCCTGCACAAGTTGGTTGCCCTCAATGCCACCGACATCACCGACAGCACCTACGTTGCCAACTGGGAACCCTCGACCGACGAAGTGGATTATTACATCGTCACACGCACCATCTATACCCCATCAACCGGTGAATCGTGGACTGACGTTTATACCACCGACGACGCTGACGAGACCAGTCACCAGTTCACTGACCGTCACCTGGGCGAGGTGCACACCTATAGCGTGCAAGCTTATCGCCTAGGCTACACCAGCGACCCGTCAAACGTAATCACCATCGATGCCACCGGCATCACTGGCGTTGAAGCCGACCGTCCATTGCAGGCATTGACCATCACTGGCGGGTTGCTGCTCAAATGCAGCGAGCCGCTGCATGGTGTGTGCATCTACAACATGACAGGACAACTCGTGCGTCGCTTCGACATGCTTACCGATGATACCACCGTGCAATTGCAGCCAGGCATTTACCTGATAACCACGCCATTGCAACGCACCGCTATCAAGGTTGCCGTGCTCTAGTCAGCAGATGGCCTCCGTGCAGAGGCAACCATTCATAGCCGCACTCATGCATAAATCAAGATTTTTATGTATATTTGCGGGCATCAACAGTAAATCATTCACATTAACCAAACATATATCATCCTATCAGTATGAAACATCTAGTTGACCGTTTTTTAAAGTACGTGACTTTTGATACCCAAAGTGACGAGCTGACCAACCTGACACCATCCACTCCAGGGCAGATGGTGTTTGCCAAGGAGTTAGAAAAAGAGTTGCATGAAATGGGGCTGAGTGACATCTCGCTCGACGACAATGGCTACCTGTTTGCCACCTTGCCCGCCAATACCGACAAGGCCGTGCCCACCATAGGATTTATCGCACACATGGACACCGCTCCCGACATGAGCGGTCACGACGTGAAGCCGCGCATCGTGGACTATCAGGGCGGAACCATCACGCTCAACGAGGAGCAAGGCATCGTGCTCGACCCCGCACAGTTCCCCGAGATGAACGATTATGTGGGACAGCAACTCATCGTCACCGACGGCACGACATTGCTCGGTGCCGACGACAAAGCCGGTATAGCTGAGATACTTAGTGCCATCGAGTGGCTGCAACAGCACCCCGAGGTCAAGCATGGCAACATCCGTGTGGGCTTTAATCCCGATGAGGAAATCGGTCTGGGAGCGCACCACTTCGACGTCGAGAAGTTTGGTTGCCAATGGGCATACACCATGGATGGCGGTGCCGTGGGCGAACTTGAGTTCGAGAACTTCAACGCCGCTTCAGCCAAGGTCACCTTCAAGGGGCTTAACGTGCATCCAGGCGCAGCCAAGCATAAGATGCTTAACTCTATGCGCGTCGCCAACCAGTTTGCCATGATGCTGCCACGATGGGAAACGCCCGAACACACCGAGGGCTATGAGGGCTTCTATCACCTCACATCTATGGAAGGCAACGTGGAGAAAACCACACTCACCTACATCATCCGCGACCACGACCGTGCACGCTTTGAAAGCCGCAAGCGCGAAATTGAGCACCTTTGCAACAAGGTTAACAGCGAGTTCCCCGACTGTGCTAGCGCTGAGATTAAAGACCAGTATTACAACATGCGCGAGAAGATTGAGCCCGTGATGAACGTCATCGACATTGCCAAGCAAGCCATGCTCAACGCTGGCGTTGAACCCAAGGTGCAACCCATCCGCGGCGGCACCGATGGAGCACAGCTCTCGTTCAAGGGACTGCCCTGCCCCAACATCTTTGCCGGTGGCATGAACATGCACGGACGCTATGAGTATGTGCCCATCCCCTCGATGGAAAAGGCAGCGATGACCATTGTTGAGATTTGCAAACTTGTCGCTCAACAATAACGATTCCACAAGCCATCATATAGAACGACAGTGGGGTGTGTCAGCCGACACACCCCACTTATTGCTCTGTTTTGTGATTCGCGTGGGGCTCGAACCCACGACCCCATCCTTAAAAGGGATGTGCTCTACCTGCTGAGCTAGCGAATCTCCAAAAAGCGGTGCAAAGGTAGGCCAATTTTCTCGACCTGCCAAACAATTCACCGCTTTTTTTTAGCCTTAAGACAATTTTAAATTCTAATCCATTTGTTCATAAACGATTAGTGCTCTGTTCACGCAATATGCGATATAACCGGCACCAACGCTCACTTGATGCGAAAGCGCCATCATCAAAGTGTCATCATTGCGCCAAGCACCTCGATAATTAATTTGCAAAAATAGCCTGCAAGCGACAGTCAACCTCGTTCAAATTGGTCCAAGTTTGGGCGATAACATTTTTTAACGTTTCTATAAAGTATTGGCACACCTTTAGCACAATTTTTACTGGTTTTCGGCATCATTGCAATGGCTGATTCAAATAAAAGCATTAAATTTGCAGTTGAAGGCTGGTGCAAATTCACTAGCCACAACCGCGCATGAGCAAATGCGCCCACGTGTCAGGACAAAAACATTTATTCATACTATTAAAACAACGCCATGAGCAAAGTCATCATCATTGGATGCGGTGGAGTCGGCACCGTGTGTGCACACAAATGCGCACAAAATCCCGACGTGTTTAATGAAATCGTCATCGCCTCGCGCAACCGCGACAAGTGCAACGCTGTGGCACGCGCCATCGGCAAGGACAACGTGACCACAGACCAAGTGGATGCCGACGATGTGGAGCAGCTGGTGGCATTGTTTGAGCGCCACAAGCCCGACATGGTCATTAACTTGGCTTTGCCCTATCAGGACCTGACCATCATGGATGCCTGCTTGCGCACAGGTGTGAACTATCTGGACACCGCCAACTATGAGCCGCGCGACGAGGCACACTTTGAGTACAGCTGGCAATGGGCTTACCGCGAACGCTTTGAGCAAGCGGGGCTGACCGCCATTCTGGGCTGCGGATTTGACCCAGGCGTGAGCGGCGTTTACACTGCCCGCGCCGCCAAGCACCACTTCAGCGAGATGCACACGCTCGACATCGTGGATTGCAATGCCGGCAACCACGGCAAGGCATTCGCCACCAACTTCAACCCCGAAATCAACATCCGCGAAATCACGCAAAAGGGTCGATACTATGAGAACGGCAAGTGGGTAGAGACTGGCGCACTCGAAATTCACAAGCCCCTCACCTACCCCATGATTGGCGAGCGCGAGAGCTATCTGATGTATCATGAGGAGTTGGAGTCGCTGGTGATTAACTTCCCCACCATCCGCCGCGCACGCTTCTGGATGACGTTCGGGCAGGAATACCTCACCCACCTGCGCGTGATTCAAGACATCGGCATGGCAAGCATCGAGCCCATCAACTACCAGGGCATGGAAATCGTGCCGCTGCAGTTCCTCAAAGCCGTGCTGCCCAACCCGCAAGACTTGGGCGAAAACTACACTGGACAGACCTCGATTGGCTGCCGCATCAGCGGAATGGACAAGCAGGGCAAGCCGCTCACCTACTACATCTATAACAACTGCGACCACCACAAGGCTTACGAGGAGACGGGTATGCAGGCGGTGAGCTACACCACTGGTGTTCCCGCCATGACGGGTGCCATGATGTTCCTCAAGGGGTTGTGGAACAAACCAGGCGTGCACAATGTGGAGGAGTTTGACCCCGATCCGTTCCTGGAAGTGCTCAACAAGCAAGGACTACCCTGGCACGAGCAGTTCAACGTGGACCTGGAAGTGTAAAATGAGGCTAAGCGAATAACAAATTTAGGCTTTAGGGATGCAGAGCATTGCTAAGGCCTAAATTGTTTTGCCATAGCTGTTAATGTGATGATGGCTTCGCGGCCCTGATTCATCATCAGGTCCAGAATGCTCAAGTCGGCACGAAATCCTTCACCGTCTGTCCACATCTGATAATAGGGCACATCGGTTATCGGTAATGCGTCAGGACGTTTCATGCCCATGCGTCCGCGCAGGTCAAGCACACCCGTTGTTACTCTTGCAACCTCGGTTGACAACACATCGGTCTGCAACGGCAAATCTAGGAAATCTACAATCACCTCGTGCAACTGGCTATTGAACTCATGCAAATAGCGTTGCTGTCCGTTGACCACACGCTGCAAGTCGTCCGCCACATAGTCAAAGTAAGGCGACCGCCCGTAAGCCGAAAACAGTGCGCCCCAATGCAAGCGACGCCAGTTGCCATGCTCGGCGATGCGCACGTCGCGCAGGGGCGTTGCCATATTGTTGGTCTCGCCCACCAGCGGCACCGTCAGGGTCTGTACCCCATTTGAACCATCGATGCGATAACGATGATGGCTATGGCGCAACGGCAGGTGAATCTCGTCCAAATCTATCAGCAATCTGCCCGCCGCCAGGGCAGCAGCATAGCAACGCACACTGGCAGCGCACATGCTACCAGCAATCACGACCTCGCAACGCTCGCTGCTCACCGCTTGTCGGGATTGGGTTTCTTGAAGATGCGGTTCCAACGGATGCCTCCATCGGTCAGCTTGTGGTCCTTGTCAAAGGATATGAGGATGATTGACGGGGTGCCGACGATGTGGTCCTCAGGCACAAAGCCCCAATAGCGCGAGTCAAGCGAGTTGTCGCGGTTATCGCCCATCATCCAGTAATAGTCCATCTTGAAGGTGTAGCTCGTCGCAGCCTCGCCATTGATATAGATGGTGCCGTTCTTCACCTCTAGCGTGTTGCCCTCATAGTTGCGTATGCAACGCTCATAGAGCGGCAGATTTTTCACATCCAGGCTAACCGATGCCCCTTTCTTGGGAATCCAGATGGGGCCATAATCGGCATGAGTCCAGCCGTAGTTAGTGCCCACAGGATAGGTAATCATGGCTTCAGCAGGGTCGGGCTGTATGCGCTCGATGCTTTTCACCCAGTCCGTAGCTTTCAGCTGCTTAATCATATTGGCAGTGAGTGGCAACACATATTGCCAACCCTGCAACGGATGACGGTCTTCACGGCTGATGCCCAGCTGCTCAAACGTTTCCTCGTCAATCTGCCTCATGTCGGTGGTGACGTAGTAGAAATATTGCACATCGGCAGGCTGCTCAATGGCTTTGCCGTTGGCATAGACTATGCCGTCCTTGATTTCAAGCGTCTCGCCAGGCAAGCCCAGACAACGCTTCACATAGTTGTCGCGACGATCAACAGGGCGATAAACGATATCGCCAAAAGCCTCCTTATTGTTGTTCACCACATCACGACCACGCTCATAGCACAGGGTGTAGTAGTCAGGATTGGGGCATTTGAGTGCCACAGTGTCGCCAGCAGGATAGTTGAACACCACAATGTCCATGCGCTCCACATTGCGCAAGCCCTTCAGGCGGTGATATTTCAACTGCGGTTTCTCGATATAGGACTTGCAGTTAAAGATGGGCAATGTGTTCTGAGCCAACGGGAAATGCAGGGGAGTCTGCGGCACTCGCGGCCCGTAGGTGACCTTGTTCACCCACAAAAAGTCGCCCGTGAGCAAGGTTTTCTCCAGCGACGACGACGGAATCTGATAGTTTTGCCCGATGAACAAGAACAAGAAATAAACCAGCACCAAGGCATAGACGATAGCATCCACCCAGCTCATAATGGTGCGCAGGGTCTTGTTCTTCAAACCTTTCCAAGCACCCCAAGGCAAGAATTGCGTCAGGTAGATGTCGCCCAGCAGCAACAGACCCAGCAGCAGCCACGGGTTGCCCATCCATATTGTCCATGCCACATAGATGGCTGCCACAATGCCAAAGCGCCACCAGCGTGTCTTCTTCACCCGCCCGAGGCGTTGCTTCAGCGAACCCGTCTGTCGCACATACTGTTCCTCTGTTGTCTTCTTCTGATTATTGTCGCTCATATCGAGTAATTTTTATCTTTCAGTGAAAAATTTGCTGCGAAATTAATAATAAATATGGAAATAATGATATAACTTTGCGCAATAAGAACCATTTTTTTCATAAAAAAGCCGTTGGTATGAAAATCAGCAACATTCTCGCACAGGGCGAAAACGTCATTTACGAGCCACGATTCAGCTGGGTCGCCTATCTGCATTTGGGCAGGCTCGTGCGCAACATGACCACCACCATATTTGTGAGTGACAAAAGGTTGTTCCACAGTCACGGCTGGATACATCGCCACACGCACGAAATCGTGATTGGCAAGGTGGAATCAATCGTCGTTAACCAAGGGCTGATGGGCAGAATTTTCAATTATGGCACGGTGCAGGCATCGGGCACCGGTGCAGGCACCATCTATCTGCAATACATCAAGCGACCCTTTGAGTTCCAGCGGCAGGTGCGCAACATACAAGGCGGCGGCAAGTAAACGAGCTACAAACACGTCGATTGCGCCACCCCCATTGCAACTCCTTAGTTGAGCTGCAAATCAAAATCTTTCATAAAGTCTTTAAAACCAGGCATCCGCTCTTTCATATCCTCAAGCACCTCGCGCGACGACAATGTCCTGGGCGGCACCACGGCTTCGCTCACCGTAACATCAATGGTGAGCTGGTCATTGTTCAACTTATCGTGCAGAAAGCCCATCAGGGCAGCCTTGTGTTCATCGATGTTGCGCTGCTCACCAGGACTGCTCACCACCAGGCTATAATGCGTGTCGCTGTCGAGACGTGACGGCTTTGCATAGTTCATCGTCGTTAGCAACGCCTTCTCTTGTGGGTGCACGTCGATATAGGCTTGCCATGCCTGCAACAGTTGCTCCGCGCTGAATGCCTGCGTGCGTTGTTGTGAGGCAGCGGCAACCGGTTTAGTGGCACTATCGTCGGCAGGAGCGGAATTCAACATCACACGCATACCCGTCGGCTTGGGACGTGCCCCAGTTTGGGTTGGCGATGCCTGTGCTGGCTTTGGTGCAGTAGCTGGCTGGCTTGTAGCCACCTGGGCAGATGCAGGAGACGCAGGGTGCTGTGATGATGGTGCAGTTGGCTGGCTCGCAGACGCTGGAGCGGGAGCAGCGGGTGCGGGCTTCGCTGCCGACGCTTGAGGGGCGGCATGCGGGGCAGCGGTGGGTGCAGCACCAGCGGGTGCTGGTTGTACTTTCTTCAAAGCAGATTGTGACGGTGCCGCTGGGACAGGATTTTCAACCAGTTGGCACAACTTGACCAACGTGAGTTCCACCAGCAATTGCTTGCTGCTGGCGTTGCGATAGTTCAGGTCACAAGTGTTGCACAAATCCAATGCTCGGTAAAAGAATTGGGGAGACAAGCATGCCGACTGCTCAGCATAACGTTGCGCCACCTCATCATTCATTTCTAGCAGCTTGCGCGTCTTAGGTGTGCCCGCCACCATCAAGTCACGCAAATGCTGCGCCAGACCGTTGACAAAGAACTGCGAATCAAATCCCTTGTCGCGTATTTCCTTGTAGATGAGCAATGCCTGCTGCACATCACCCGACAAAAATGTTTCGACCAAGTTAAAGTAATAGTCATAGTCGAGGACATTCAGATTGTCGAGCGCACTCTGGTAGGTGATGTTGCCCTGCGTGGATGCAGCCACCTGGTCAAATATCGACAAAGCGTCACGCATGGCGCCATCAGCCTTTTGGGCGATGACATTGAGTGCCGCGGGCTCGGCAGTGACATGCTCTTGCTCGCACACATATTGCAGTTGCCGCACGATGTCGGGCACAGTGATGCGCACAAAATCATAAATCTGACACCGCGACAAGATGGTGGGTATCACCTTCTGCTTCTCGGTGGTCGCGAGAATGAAGATTGCATATTCGGGCGGCTCCTCTAGTGTCTTGAGAAACGCATTAAAGGCTGCCTGAGAAAGCATGTGCACCTCATCGATGATGAACACGCGATACCGCCCCGTTTGCGGCGGGATGCGCACCTGCTCGGTCAACTCGCGGATGTTGTCCACACTGTTGTTTGAGGCGGCATCCAGCTCAATCACATTAAACGCTTGCTGGGCATTAAAAGCCTCGCACGACGGGCAATGGTCGCATGCCTCGCCTTCGGGCGTGATGTTTTGGCAGTTAATGGTCTTGGCAAAGATGCGCGCGCAGGTGGTTTTGCCGACACCTCGCGGTCCACAAAAGAGGTAGGCGTGAGCCAATCGTCCACTAGCGATGGCGGTCTTGAGGGTATGAGTGAGTGCCTGCTGCCCCACCACGCTGGCAAACGTTGACGGGCGATATTTGCGAGCCGATACGATATAGTTGCTGTTGCTCATTGCTTAGTCTTTAATGGTTTTGCTCCCCCTCGGCTCTTCATCTATAGCCGTGGGGTTGTGCAAAGTTACGACATTATTGCCAATATGTCAAAGCCACACCGAATTTATTTTTCACAAGCTCCAAAAACAATCTGCAAGCAGCTGATAGGCATCATCTTTGCTGGATAAATCAATTGATTAGTGCCTTGCCACCCCTTGAGGATGGGTAAGATTTTTTGATAGCCACAAGCAGGCAAGTTGTTAAAATGTTACACCTATTTGCTACTTTTTACCAAAAAACAATCTGCAAACAGTTTAAAATCAACCATTTGCAGATTTATCCGAGTACCAGAAGTGGGTACTACACCGATAAAGCAAGTGAAAACAAAATATATAAAATGCAATAAAACAACAAGTTATAAAAAAAGCGTTTTTCTCAAAATTGCTTTTTTTTGCAGATGTTAGCTACTTTTTGGCTACCTGTTGGCTACCCGATAAAAAATATTTACTATCTTTGTGCCAACAAATGAAAACAATTACAAATTAATGGTTTACAAATATGGCACAAAAGAAAAATTGGCGGAGTGATGGTACCTATATTATATCACAAGGCAGCGAGGCAAACCCAAAGCTAGGGGCAAAACTGCTTAAGATTGGTAATGAAAGCCTATTCCTAGACTACTATTTGGGCTACACCCGCGATGAGAAAACAGGCAAGGTGAAGAAGATAAGAAAGCGTGAAATGTTAAACCTTTATCTGCTAAAAAACCCTCGCACACCAATAGAGAGGCAACAAAATAAGGATAACCTGGAGCTTGCCAAAAAAATCAGAGCCGAGCGCGAGCAACAGCTCAAGGAACAGGAAAAGGGCTACAGGCTCAAGGCTGACAATACTAATATAAACATGCTGGATTACTTCCAACAGTACATTGACAGCTACACCAAGAAAGATGTTAGAATGATGCGCCTAGCGTTTGCCAGGTTTAAGGATTTCCTTAAAGACACCAAAGAGTATAGGCGCTACAGGCGCGACATTAAGCCGCGGCACATGGATAAAACCATGATGGAGGTATTTACCGACTACCTCAAGCATAGAAGCCGCGGCGAGGGTGCCCACACCCTGTTTGCACGCTTCAAGAAGTTTATCAAGTATGCCGTTACCAATGGTGTGCTACCTGCAAACCCCTGTGATGGGGTGAAGATCCAAAAAGATGATAGCATAACCAAGGATATACTTTCACAGGAAGAGATGCGGCAACTGCTTGCTACACGTTACCCAGGCCAGAGCCCCAGAGTGAGGCGGGCTTTTACCTTTTGCCTGCTGACGGGCATTAGGTACTGTGACGTGAAAGCCCTGCAATACCGCGATGTGGATTTTGCCAACCGCGTGCTCAAATTCAAGCAAAGCAAAACAGAGGGGCACAGCAGCCACAGCGAGGTAATAATACCGCTCAATGATACCTTGCTGGATCTGATCGGCGAGCCTACCGATGGCAACCGCGAGGCACTGATTTTCCCATTGCCCACCTATGAGGCTTGCCTCAAAAGCATTGGCCGATGGGTAAACCATGCAGGCATTAACAAGCATATCACCTGGCACTGCGCTAGGCACAGCGCGGCTACAGCCATGCTAGAAAACGGTGCAAACGTGATTGTGGTAAAGGAGTTGCTAGGCCACAGCAGCCTCAAATATACTGAGGTGTACCTGCGAGCTATTGACAAACAGAAAAGGGCTGCTATTGATAGCCTACCAAACATTAATATCTGATGAGCATGACCGATAAAGAGCAAACCAACGGGGCACAACATTTGGTGCCATACTCCAACAGTTTAGAAGAGTTTAAGGAGTACCTGGATATCATGGATGGTGTGAAGGATCCCTCAGAGGCAATGAAGCTATATAAGGAGTCCACAGTGCTATTAGAGCACGGCACCCATGACAGCCTCAAGGAATATGTGGCGATCATGACCAAACTTAAAGAAGCAGCTTCAAGCCCCACAGGGCAAAGCACGCTATTTCAAGGTGACCGTGCACAGATGGCAAAGCGCATACAGGATGAATTTGAAGCGATCAGCCCAATCCTGGAAGCATATCAAAATCTAGACCTCGCTTTCATAAAGAGGCAACTTCAATCAGCATTAGAATTACTTGCAGGCGGTGAATTATATGGCGGGCGGTTTGCCCCTATAGGCAGCAGGCCCAGCTATGCCCAGCGATCCCAGGCCCAGCGCATATTGCAAAAGCTTTATAAGCAAGTAGAGCCCTATAAGCCTAGAATATTACAGCTCTATGCCAATCAAGAAACCAAGCTAAATAGCCGTACCAATGTGCAATTAACCAACAGGCACATGAAAGCGCATAAGGGGCACATTTGCACGCTAGCTGCTGTGATAAATCTATATATGGAGCACTGCTATGGGCTAGAAGATCTGGAACAGCCACAGAGCGACACAGGCGGGCCTGCAAGCGCGTCAAATGGAAGCGGCGGGCAAGCACCAAGCCGCGACACAAAACGGCCTCACAGCGCATTAAAACAGGCCGAGGCAACGCTACCAGCCGAGGCGATTAAGATATTTGAGAAAGCTATCGGCGCGGGGCTGATGGAGTGCACAACCGATGGCTATAAATGGCTCTATGGCGGCAACACCGGCAAAGCGAGGCTAGCATATTTTTGTAGGCAAACGTTCAACCCAGATGGATGCAGCCCTGTGCCCTATAAGATGCTAGAGCAACTATTCAATGTTACACGCCTAGATGTGGCCCTAGACCAAGCAATGAATGCCAAACGGCCTCAAAAGTGGCGCGGGAAAATAGATGAGCTTTTCAATGAGCAACCCAAATAAGAGGGTTGCTTTTTTAATGTGTTTTAATGTATGGCAATGGAGTACATTACCATACACTAGATTACTTTTCAAAAGCTCTCTACCTTTGCACATGTTCAATCACAACAGCCGACAGCAAGGCGGCTAGCGTGATAGGATCGCCGAGGGGCGGGCGGGGCTTGCTGACCTACCGACCATATTTATAAACCACTTAATTTACAATTATGGCACAAACAACCAGCAAAAGCAATGAGGGCTTGAACGACATGCCCATTACTGAAAAGGAGGTGCTTACCAGCACCGAGGCAGCACGCTATATGGGGGTGAGCCTATCACAACTATACAAGCTGACCATGAACAGGGTGATTCCACACTATAAGCCAAACGGCAAAATGTGCTACTTCAACCGCCGCGAGCTAGAGGCATGGCTGATGAGTAACCCTGTGGGCACCGATAGCGACCTGGAGCAACAGGCACAGGCTTACTATGCAATGAAGAAAGGAGGCGCGGCATGAAAGGCAACCCTTTTACCGATTTCTACAGGTTTGATAGGCTTGATGGGCAAAAGAGCAAAACAAGGGTGGACTGTGAAGTTTGCACCAACAGCTACCAGCCTCTAGAGGCATTGAGAGGCAAGGATGGCGGGCTTCATGTGTATATCACCAAAAACTACTACACCCAGGATGGCACTAACTTTAAGAGCGACCTGGCACTAAACTGCGGGCGGCACATATCTAGCCTCTACCAGCCAGACCCCTCCAAGGCGATGCTGTTTGGTGATGTGATGGGCACCAATGATGCGCTAATTATCCAAGCCGATGAGTTAGAGATTAACCAAGATGGAGTGATTACCGAGGGGGGCTTTATCGAGGTTTATGTGGCACGAGGCATGAAACGTGATAAGTATGCGCTGTGGCTTGCAGCGGTGAACGGTGAGCTAGATAGCGGCATGGAGGCGATGAGGCTAGCAGCGGCAAGATCCACCTGCGACAAATGAATGATGAACGGCGGGCGGTGCCTCGATGTGGTGCCGCCTCGCCTTTAATAATGATTACCAGCAAAACAATAATATGGCACAAAAGGCATATTTTAATTTTCCTGTTAGCGTGCTGGGCGGCTTTATGGCAAACCCACCAGGCACCATGGGCAAGATGATGAAATGGGCGATTTATGATTATATCAAGGTGAGCGAACTTAGGGAGCAAACCGACCTAAAGGGTAACAGGTTGAGGCCAACCAAGCAGGTAACGATTGCATTGAATGCGCTAGACCTCCAGTTTATCAGCGTCAATAAACGCGACCTCTATAGGGAATGCGGCGAGGTTTATGGGCGGTACAAAGGAGCTAGAACAGGCATAAAGGCGGCAACTTTTATGAGCTATATGGATGCGGTGATGGTAGGTGCCGCAACAGATGAGAGCAAGGTGTGCCTGCTGCTATTCCTGGCATGCAAGGCCGTGCTTGGCAACAAAGATGCCGTGAGCACCAACCGCTACAAGCTGTGCGCCTACATGAATGGGGAAACAGACACATACCACAACGAGCATGAAATGCAGATGTACAGCGACCCTGTTATTTTCTCCTATATGGCCAAGGGGGCGAGGCGGAGATTTGACAGGCTGCGGCGAGAATTGTCCGAGCATTGGCACATGAGCTTCTACACAAACCGAGCCATGAGGGGTATTTGGATAAGCAGCAGCATGGGAGAATCAGCACTAGCGGAGTATGCGGAAATCCGCCGAGGCACCGCGGCTGACAGTGCTGCAAGGAGCAAGGCGATCCGAGCCAAAGCTCTGGAGAAAAGGAAGCAGCGACAGGGGCTACTACGATAAGTAATTAAAGGTGTACAGTGCCAAAAACGTACATTGGGTGTACATTTGCCCGCACATTGGGTGCGCATTGTGTGCTATTAAGCGACCATTTACCGACCAATAAGCGTACATGAGGTGTACACCTTTAATAACTCTTTAATAACCCTATCATAACCCAGAGTATAACGTTTGTACAACCCTAACATAACTCAAAGTACAATAATTATAATGTGTGTATAAAGGCTAGCGCCTATTCACGCACACAAAGGGGGCTTTTTGTTTTGAAATAAATTGACTATCTTTGCAGCATGAGCAGCAGGCAAACATATAACCAGACAGTAAGCAGGCTGATGGAGTATGCACAGGGCAAGGCTCTGCCACCTCGGCCGATGCCTCGCCACCAAGAATGCTACACCGGCACCCATGGGCTAAGTTGCCATGTTGTGTATTTTGGGGACTACAGCAAGCCTATGAAGTGGCTAAGCTTCACGGGCGCGGCCGACCGCGAGCTAGCCGAGCGAGAAAACGACACAACACCCGATGCTTATAAACTTGCCAGATGCGGAGTGTTGGCAGCGTGCCAAAACATGCTGTGGAAGCAGCGAGCCTGTGATGAGTTTAGATATGTCGTTACCAGCGACAGCGTGAATGGCCACCTATACCACACGGCATTTGACAGCAGCAGCGAGCTTGCCGCATTCCTGGATGTGATCTACCATAGTGCCCTCGGCAAAGTGAGCGTGAGCGGCAAGCAGTTGCCCCTGGATCAAGTGCAATGGGACAATTTGCCTGTTATTGATGGCTACCACCATTTTGAAAACAACCCGCTTTTTTTCTGATACTAAACTAGTACAAAGTAGTAATGATGGCAACGACAAATAACCAGACGGTGAACAGGCTTCTAGAGTATGCACAGGGCAAGCCGCTTGAGCCCAAGCTGCACATTACAGGCTACCACCTCGGCGGCGGTCAGTTCACGCTGCGCTATATGGGCATAACACTAGAAAACGTCACCCGCGAGCAAGCCGCCAAGGTGTGCCGCATGATGGGTGCCGAGGCGACCGAGGCATATAACGCTATTGATTGGAACAGCTTACCGGTACACACCACACAAACAAATTAACTATGGCGAGGCAAAAGAATGATGGGCGGGGGCGCATGGGAGGCAGAGCCAAGGGCACCCCAAACAAATCCACTAGCGAGGTGAAAGAATGGGTAAAAATGGTGCTGGAGCATGAGCGCGGCCGCTTCATGGAAGATCTGGACTACCTGCAACCCTATGAGCGAGTGAAAACGATCCTAGGGCTGTTGCCCTATGTTGTGCCCAAAGTGAGCGAGGTAAATCTAGTAAGGGCACAGGTGGAAGAGTTGGGGCGGCTGCTGATGAATGCACCCCTAGAGGCACAGCAGGCCATTGCCGACCTGCTACACGATATGCACAACCAGGCCACAGCGGATGCGCAAGGGGAGGTATGAGTATGAGGGTATATGATATTTTGAGGCTCAATGAGTCGTTACTGCATGCCTTAGAGGTGATGGATATAAACGTGACCGATTTAAAACATTTACCCTTATATAGCGACTACCTCGCCATGATGGCGGCGGGGGAGAAAGTAATATATATCGAGGAAGTGCTGGCAGAGCGTTACAATCTATGCGTGCGTGCTGTGCGATACATAATAAAACGCATGAAACGTGAGGTGGAACTGCCAGAGGGCAGCAGCGGTGCCCAGAATCCCCAATGCCCTTGAGTGGCCAACCGCCGAGTGACGCGGTAACAATTTTTTCAAGCCGCGACCGATTTTTGAAAAATAAGCATTATATTTGCTAGGTAAATCATTAATTGAAGCCCTGTGAGCCTGTGATAGGTGAGCGGGGCTTTTTCATGCCCATAGGGGCGCAAAAGGCGGGGAGTTGTGTTGTTTTTGGCTACCTGTTGGCTACCTAGAGGCAAAAAACAATCTGCAAACAGTTTAAAATCAACCATTTGCAGATTTATCCGAGTACCAGAAGTGGGACTTGAACCCACACGGGCGCAATGCCCAAGGGATTTTAAGTCCCTCGTGTCTACCGATTCCACCATTCTGGCATCTGGGCGTACAAAGGTACAACTTTTCGCTGAAATAGCAACACACAGAGCACGTTTTTTTCTTACGTCCCCCAACTAAGACTACTCATCGCGATAAAAACGGCAGTCAGGAGGGCATTCACATATACTCCTCCTGACTGTGGAGATTAAAGCTTTAAATAAGCTATGTCTTTTCTTTACTATCAAGAGCTTGTGACGATAAAGCCGTGTAGTGACAATGGTGCCACCATTTTTGTTGACGTCACTTCATCACATCATTAATGGCCTTGCCCATGTTGTCGATAATGTCGCTGGCAATCATGCCATACACACCCTGTTGCTGAGCCGCCATGTCGCCTGCCATGCCATGCAGATACACACCCAGCACGACCGCCCAGTCGGGGTTATAGCCTTGTGCTATGAGTGCTGCAATCACGCCGGTCAGCACATCACCACTGCCAGGCGTTGCCATGCCAGGATTGCCTGTGCTGTTGATGTAAACCTTGCCGTCGCTGCGCACAATCATGGTGTAATGCCCCTTGAGCACGATGGTGATGTTATAAACCCGCGACACATCGATGGCGCGTTTGAGGCGCTCCTCGTCGGTGGTGTGTTTGCCAAACAGACGGTCAAACTCACCGGCATGCGGCGTGATGACCGAGCGCGGCGGAATGTTCTTGAGCAACATAGGGCGACGCGCTATGCAGTTGAGCGCATCGGCATCAAGCAGACAAGGCCGACGGAAATTTTTGAGAAACGCATCCACCGCCTCTAGCGTCTCGTCGTTGGTACCAATGCCAGGCCCCAGAGCCACCACGCTATAGGACTGGCGGCGAGAATCGATGGCAGAGGTCACAATCTCGTTGATGTCGGGCTCAAACAAAGCCTCGGGAATGGCGGTTTGAATCACCTGATAGCCACAGCGGGGCGCATGCACAGTAACCAATCCCGCGCCCGTGCGCAATGCGCTGCGTGCCGACAGCACGGCAGCACCCATCATGCCATAGCTGCCTGCCACCAGCAGCACCGTGCCGTTGTCATACTTGTTGACAAACGGATTGCGCGGCATCATCAGTTCGTGCGCATTGTCACGCTCAAACAAGAAATAGTCGGCAGGCGTTTTAGCCACACTCTCGGCATCCAAGTCGATGTCGAGCACCTGCACCTCGCCCACATGCTTGGCATTCTCGGCAAAATAGAACGAGAGGCGATGGGCATGGTAAGTGAGCGTCAGGTCTGCATTGATGATGTTGCGGCGGTCAACATCGATGTTATGCTCGCCAAACATGCCCGACGGCATGTCAATCGACACCACATAGGCATCGCTGGCATTGATGTATTGCACCAGCGCGGTGTAACCGCCCTTGAGCGGAGCACGCAGACCCGACCCGAACAAGCCGTCGATGACCACATCGGTCTCGTTGAGCTCGGGTGGAGTGAAGTTTTGGATAACCTCCACAAAGTCGATATTGTTACCGGCGGTCTCCACCAGACGGTCGCGATTGGTCAAGCAACATTCCGACAGGTGTGCCGACTTGATGTTGAACAGATAGACCTCGGGGCGATAGCCCTGCTCATAAAGCATCCTTGCCACTGCCAGTGCGTCGGCACCATTATCGCCAGGACCGGCAAAAATGACAAACCGCTTGCTGGTGCGCCAGCGCGAAATCAGCTCATAGGTCACCGCCGATGCCGCACGCTCAATCAGGTCCAGCATGGTGATGTTCTGCTTATCAATCGTTTTGTCGCCTATCAGACGCAATGCGTCGTTGGTGAATATCTTCATATTGGTTGTTGTCTTATTGGGTACAAGGGACAAAGGTACGAATTTTTAACGGATAAAGTCCAAGCCGTTGCTCATAATTTTGGCAGCTTACAATTTTTTAACCAGATATGGTCAGTGGCTCCACATCCACCACCAATGCCACGCCGCCCGCGACCCGAAATTTCACATCCCAATTGCCATAGGGCATGCCGTAAATCTTATCTGGGTCGTCATGATAGCGTGGTCGCGGGTCCAAAGCCAGCAGCTCGCTCAATGCTGCCGCATGCGTGTCGCCCAGCTGCGCAAGTGCCGATGGAGCAAACTCAACCTGCAACCTTGGTGCCGGCGATGACCCGTCAGGTTGCGCAAAGCCGCCACGCGCATCGGGGTGCGCATCGGCATAAGGCAGATAGGGCTTAATGTCATAAATGGGCGTGCCGTCCATCAGGTCGGCACCGCTCACATGAATAATTGGGCCATCTGTTGCTTCCCAATCGACCCTGACCAGACGCACCGACGACAAGCCGATGGGGTTGGGGCGATATGGCGAGCGAGTGGCAAACACACCCATGCGCTCATTGCCGCCCAACACAGGTGGGCGCACCACGGGGCTGTGAGCCTTGTGACGGTTGGCACTGAAGCCCCACAACAGCCATAGCCAGTCATAGCCCTCGATGCCACGCAGGGCATCGGCATTGCGATAGGCAGGCAAAAACACCACCTCGCCAGGCACGCTATCCACCAAGCCACTCTGCCTGGGAATGCCAAACTTGCTCCTGAATGGCGAGCGGAATGTCGCTATAGACTCCAGTTGCATCATCAAAAAAAAATAAGCGAAAACTAAAAAAAGCGGTTATCACACGCTATGCCAACACAAACCACGGTGACGAGTCAAACCTGGGCAGGGCATAGACCTGCACGTCGCACTCGCGCTGCCCCACGGCATTGGAGCCATCGCCCACACTCACACCGCGGGCTTCAAGTGCGTGCCGCATGGCATCACACGCCACCTCGGGCAGGTTGTTGTCGTTGCTCAAGTGGCACAGCAGCACATGCTTGAGCCCTGGGTGATAGTGGCTAGCGACAAACTGTGCCGCCACCTCGTTGTCCAGATGACCTAGCGGGCCGCGCACACGAGCTTTAAGCATCTCGGCGTAGTGTCCCGTTTCTAGCATGGTCAAGTCATAGTTACTCTCTATCATCAGGTGATTAGCCATTGACATATAATACTCGGCACGGGGGGTGATTATGCCCATGTCGGTCGCCACCACAAACCGCTCACCCTCCCACTCTATCATGAAGCCCATGTTGTCGCTCCCGTCATGGCTAGTGGTGAAGGCGGTGATTTCAAAGTCCATGATGCGGAATGGTATCTCGGGCCAGATTTTTTCCTGATAGTCCATGATGCGGCTCGACACGTTGTGCTTGCGCAGCATGCCGCTCATCAGCTTAGGGGTGCAATAGATGCGGATGTGCTTGTTGTTGCGCACCATGCGGTAGGCATACTTCACATGGTCCTGATGGTCGTGCGTCAAGATGATGCCTTTCACTTGCTGTGGCATCACGCCATTGCGGGCAAGCTCACTCATCACCCGCTCGTGGTCGATGCCCGCGTCAATGAGGATGCCACCACGGGGTGTGCCCAGATAAGCGCAGTTGCCACTGCTGCCACTGCCCAAGCTCATAAAGCACAAGCCCTTGCCAGCATCGCCGGTAAGCCGCTGCGAGCGCACACTGGCAGCAGACGGCACCAGACGGTCAGGCTCTGATGTCATCATCGGTGTGTCGTCGCCATCGATGTCAAAGGCTATTTTCTCACCCTTATAGTTTTTCATTACCGCCTACCTATTCTTATTATATATGTATCAACTTTGACCTCATTTATTCACGTTCGCAGCGACAGCACTGCCCCACGAGCTTAAGGTTAGTGCAAAGTTACGCATTTGGTGCATTTTTTCCGCAAAAAGCGGTGCATTTTTTTGCAATTACGTTACTGATAGAGCAAAAATATGGTGGGCACCTTGGGCAGGCTAGCTTGCTGTTCACGCCACTGCGCAATGCTGTGGGTGACGATGCGCTCGCTAGCGCCTGTGATGTCGCATGCCACGCACAAGTGCATCTGTGGCGACAGTGTGGTCAGCATGTCATCCAGCAAACGCTGGTTGCGATATGGGGTCTCGATAAAAATCTGCGTCTGCCGCTCGCGCACTGCACGCTGCTCCAGCTCACGCAACCGGCGATGACGTGTGGCAGCCTCTACGGGCAGATAGCCCACAAAGGCAAAGCTCTGACCATTAAAGCCCGATGCCATCAGTCCCATCACGATGCTCGACGGCCCCACTAGCGGTCGCACACGGTAGCCTCGCTGCTGCGCCAACGCTACCAGGTTAGCGCCTGGGTCGGCAACGGCAGGACAACCGGCATCGCTCAGCACACCCATTGCCTCGCCACGGGCTAGCGGTTCCAACATGGGCTCGACCGCCTCGGGGGGCGTGTGCTCGTTCAGCTCGACCATGGTCAGGGCATCGATGTCGATTTCACGGTCACACCGCTTGAGCAAGCGTCGTGCCGAGCGCACACTCTCGACCACCCAATGCTTAATTTCGTGCATCAGTGCCACGTTCTCGGGCGGCAGCGCACGTTCAATTCCTGCGTCGCTCAAGGGCGACGGAAACAAGTATAATGCAGCCTCAATCATAATTTATGGACAAATATACGCAACTTTTCCCGATATGGTAGCATTTGCTCTTTAAAAAATGTGGTGAGGAAGAAACGAGTTCTTATAGCGGCAATGCCATTGCGCATCCACCATTTACTTATAGCAACAGTGGGAAGCGTCACACGCGCCTCCCACTGTCGTTGCTTATTTTCAAGAATTAATCTTTACTTGGGCTCACTAGTGGTCTCGTACCACTGACCGTCCATTGCCCAGAAGATGTGGCTGTACCAAGTGTCGGTGCCACCAAACTGGTTGGTAATAGCCTCCTGATATTTGGTGGTGTTGTTCATCACCTCACTGGTCGGATATTTCAGGCGGTCGAACGGCAGCGGATACTCGGTAGCACTGCTGCTCCAGTCCACGTACGTCAAGTTAGGATAACCCGTGCGACGAACGTTAGAATAGGCTTGAACGGCATAGGGGATACCCAGGTGGATCCAGTATTGCTCGCAGATGCACCTAACGGGATTTTCAGTATCCCACAGGTTCTCAACATATTCATTGATAACCTCATCGCTGGGACGAGCAAACTTAGCTGCATGGTAAGCATCGCTGTAGAAGCTGCTGGCAGCATTCAGCTCGAAGTAGTAGTCAATCGAAGCCTTCACACCATCAACGAAGAGGGTCTTAGCATCATAGTTGGTGATGTAGCCACGAGCGGCAGCCTCGGCACCGGTGAGCAGGAACTCGGCAGCGGTCATGGTCGGCTCAAAGTAACCAGCATTGCGGCTAAAGGTTGCTGAGTCGAGGCATGAGTAGTAGTTAGCTGAGTCGCTGAGTGCACTCTGCTTATCGGGCACCTCAAATGCGCTCTTTCCACGATAAACCTGAGCGTCGTTGTTGTAAGCAAACATCACTTTCAGGCGCGGGTCGGGAACATTGTAATCGTAACGCATCAGGTCGAGCATGAACTGGCTGGCGGTGTTGCAGCTGTGAGTCCAGCTCTCCCAACCGCTCATCAACCAGTTGTCAACCAGGTTCCAGTCGCCCGAAGCCTGACCAACGTCGATGCGAATCTCATCGTCAGTGCTGTTGATGAAGTAGGGATTGGCTGAGCCATAGCAAGATGCCAGCATGGTGCGGGCCTTGCTGGTCAAGCTGCCGTTGGTGGCACAACGCATAGCAATGCGAGCCAACAAGCCGTTGGCATAACGACCCCAAGCGCTCACGTCACCACCGCAGATGTAGTCTTGCGATGAGAATGCCGATGCGATGTCGCTATCCAATCCACTACCGTTGTCAATCGACCACAGCTCATCAATGGCGTAGGACAGGCTGTCCATCATCATCGAGTAGAGTTCCTCGGCAGTGTCATACGACGGATAGCAGGTCGAGACATCACCCGTGAGTTGCACGGTGCAAGCCTCGCTATAGGGCACGTCGCCCCACAGGTCAACCATCTGCTGCAACTGGTCATAGACATAAATCTGCGAGCACAGCAAATAAATCTTCTGACGCTTCTGCTCACTTGCGCTCAGGTTGTTGTAGGTGTACTGCTGCAACTTGTACTGGGTGAGCATGTCATAGAAGTTTTCCCAACGGTCGTTGTTGTACGACTCGGCAACGCCACCATAGGCATCCTTGCTGCTGGTATAGCCATAGGTGCTAGCCAGACGGCCAATGAACTGGGTGTCAAAGGTGAACAGACGCCAATAGGTAGCCTGGGCATATTGTTTGCCTGCCAAGAAGACGCCGGTCATCAGCTTTTCGCAAGAAACCGTGCTAGTCTTTGACGGGTCGGTGTACTTGCTATCATAGTCTTCATCAGAGCAAGAGGTGAAGCCCATCATAGCCACCAAGGCGAGCATAAGAATATAAGATATCTTTTTCATTGTTCTTCAAATGTTAATTAAACGGTTAACCATGTCATTAGAAGCTAGCACGAATCGAGAAGCCGAACGAACGGGTGGTTGCAGTCGAGCCGCCCAGGATTGACTGGTAGATCCAGTTGGTACCATCAGCAGCCTCGGCATCATACTCCTTCAGAGTCTTGTGGAAGTAGAACAAGTTGCGGCCAAATGCGCTGACAGTCAGACGCTGGCAAGCGAAGGCGCGTGTGATGTTCTGGGGCAGCGTGTAGCTCAGTGAGATTTCACGCATCTTCCAGTAGGTGTTCTTCTGGATTGAGTTAGCATAGGTCTGGTGCGAACCGGCACCCCAGCCGTAGGTCTCATCGTAGATGATGCCTGCGGGCTGAACCTGAGTGTTTGCAGCACCGCTCTCGGTCACGCCATCAAAGATGATACCATCATAGAACTGCTTCTCACCATTCGGAGCATAGCCAGCAATGGGGTTGCTGCCACTGTAGTCATCGTTGGGATAGTAGTAAGCTACGCCACCGTGGCCCTCGCGGCCCTCCAGCGAGCTCGTCGTGTTACCAACGTCCATCATGTACTGATAACCTGGGCTCCATACCGAACCACCAATGCGGAAGTCGGTCATGACATCCAGGCGCAGGTTCTTAAAGGTCAACGAGGTTCCCAGACCGCCGACAGCCTTAGGCATGGCGTTAGCAACCTTGTGCATCTCAGACTTGTCGGTGATGGGCAGACCATCTTCGTCAACAATCACCTGACCAGCATCGTTGGTCTTCCAGGTGTAGCAATACCAGTCACCCATAGGCTCACCAACATTAGAAATCAGCTGAACGGCACCGTCGCTGCTGTAGTGCTGCAAGTAGTCAAGACCATCAGCCAGCTTCTTCACCTCGTTCTTGTTGCGAGAGATGTTGAAGGTCACGTCCCAAGTCCAGTCACGAGTCTGAATTGGGGTAACGTACATCGAGAACTCAATACCCTTGTTTGAGAGCTCACCTACGTTCATCAGGATGCTCTTGCCACCAGCCGAGCTGGGCAGAGTGGTGTTCAGAATCTGGTCCTTGATGGTGTTGCTATAGAGCGACAACTCAAAGCCCAAACGGTTCTGGAGGAACTTGCCCTCAAGACCGAGCTCAAGCTCATACTTCTTCTCAGGCTTGATGGTCTCATTGCCGAGCGAAGTGCTGATGTAGTTGTAAACATAGCCACCAAAGGTGCTCTGGTTGTAAGCCACGTTTGCGCTATAGATAGAGGGAGCGTTACCCACGATACCATAGCTCAAGCGAATCTTACCATAGTCGAACCAGCTAGGACGCTTGTCCTTAAGCATCTCGCTGATGATGGCGCTACCATTGAATGAGGGATAGAAGTAGCTGTTGTGGCCATGGCCCAACGTCGAGGTCTTTTCCTGACGGCCGGTAGCCTCCAAGTATGCCCAGTTGTCCCAACCCAAGGTTACGGTACCAAAGGCAGCGGTCTTCAGATATTCCAGCTTGTACATGCTAGCGTTAGCCTTGTCGGTGCTGGCATTCAGGTGGAACCAGTTCTCAACGCTCAGACCGTTGTTGGTGCTGACGGTGCTCTGGAACTGCTTCTCCTGACGGCCCTGCCAACCGAGCATGGCCTGCAGGTTGAACTTCTCGGTGAGATATTTGTCGAAGGTGAGCATGATGTCACCATAGTAAATCTCATACTTGTCAACGCACAGCGAGTAAGCACCGCTGTTGCCGAAGGCGAGCGAACGCTCGTTGCGGTTCTTGTTCTCGATGTTGCTCGAGGTCAAGTCGGTACCCAGACGGCCACCCAGCGTCAACCAATCGGTGATTTGCCAAGTGGGGTGAACGCTACCAAAGAAGCGGCTGTTGCGCTCCAGCTGAGTCTTGCCGTAAATGTTCCAGAAGTATTCCGAAACCAGCGAGGTGCAAGCGGGCGAGTAAGCCAGGTTCTCCTCAGGGGTCTCACTGTTGCTGGTGGGAGTGAACGCCATCATGAAGCCCTTGCTGGTGAG